>ERZ1066119.286-NODE-286-length-39195-cov-13.909862_pt1 | contig 39195 bp, 29 predicted proteins | sample MGYA00382766_ERZ1066119 | MGnify/ENA primary metagenome ERZ1066119 (study PRJEB33369, sample SAMEA5778349) | biofilm metagenome | biome: Industrial cooling water; feature: Water cooling tower basin; material: Biofilm | place: United Arab Emirates | collected...
GCCGCGTCCTGCTGGCCGCCCTGACCCTCGCCGCCGTGGCCGCGTGCCGCGGCCGCAACGACGGCAACCGCGACCCGTACGGCGGTTCGAGCGACGGCGTCGGCGGGTCGCCGCCCCCCGGGCCGCGCGCCGGGCAGAGCACCGACACGACGACCGCCCCGGCCGGGACGCCCGCTCCGGGGCCCGCCGCGCCGGGGACCGCCGGGACGCCCGGGGCGTCGGCGCGGCCGGACAGTGCGAAGGGGAGTCAGTAGTTGACGACTCGGGTGGAGCGAACAGGGTGAGGCGAACAGGGTGGGGCGAACGGGAAACGGCGGACGGAGCCTGAATACGGCGGTGCTTTGAGGCGAACCGGGATCCGGCGGTAGACGAGCGGTTGTGGTGCGGATGGGGAAACGGCGGCAACCGCCTCACCCCCGTCCCCCTCACCGCCGCCCTACCAGCCGCCGTTCCCAGGATCGCCCCAAAACACCGCCCCACCCAGGCTCCGTCCGCCGTAACCCGTTCGCCCCACCCTGTTCGTAGCACCCTGTTCGCTCCACCTCAGCCCCCGACGACCCGCACCAGCCCATAGTCCCGGGCCCCCTTCCGCAGCAGCAAGTACCGCCCGGCCAACAAATCGCCGTCCCGCACGTCGCGCTCGCCGGCCGAGAGCCGCCGCCCGCTGACCGTTAGGCCTCCTTGCTCCAGCAGCCGCCGGGCCGCCCCCTTGCTCGGCGCGAGCCCCGCGGTCACGAACAGCTCGGCCACGTCCAGCCCGCCGAGCCCCGCCTCCGGCCGTACGACCTCCGCCACCGGCATCTCCTTCGACAGCGCCCCCACGGCGGTCGGCGACAGCCCGTGCGGGTCGCCCTTGGCGAAGAGTAAGCCGGAGAGCTCCTGCGCGACCCGCGCGCCCTCGGCCCCGTGCACCCGGCCGGTCACGTCGTACGCCAGCGCGTGCTGCGCCTCGCGCCGCTGCGGGTGCTCCGCCGTCGCCCGGTCCAGCTCCTCCAGCTCGGCGCGCTCCATCAGCGTGTAGAAGCGCAGCAGCCGCCCGACATCCGCGTCCGCGGCGTTGATCCAGAACTGGAAGAACTGGTACGCCGACGTCCGCTCCGGGTCGAGCCATACGGCGCCCGCCTCGGTCTTGCCGAACTTCTGCCCGGCGGCCGTGGTGAGGAGCGGGAACGTCATGCCGTGCGCGTGCGCGCCGTCCATGCGCCGGATCAGATCCGTGCCGGCCGTGATGTTCCCCCACTGGTCGCTCCCGCCGGCCTGCACGGTCACCCCGTGCCGCCGCCGCAGCTCCACGAAGTCGTAGGCCTGGAGCAGCATGTACGAGAACTCGGTGAAGCTGATCCCGGTCTCCATGCGCGAGCGCACGCTCTCCTTGGCGAGCATCACGTTCACCGAGAAGTGCTTGCCCACGTCGCGCAGGAAGCCGATCACGTCGAGCCCCGCGAGCCACTCCGCGTTGTCCACCACGGCCGCCGCGGCCGGCCCGTCGAACTCCAGGAACTGCTCGAGCTGCCGCCGCACGCCGGCCGCGTTGGCCGCCACGGTCTCGGCGGCCGAGAGCTGCCGCTCGGCGCTCTTGCCACTCGGGTCGCCGATCATCCCCGTGCCGCCACCCACCAGCGCGACGGGGCGGTGCCCGTGCTGCTGCAGCCGCACGAGCTGCATGATGGGGAGCAGGTTGCCCACGTGCAGACTCGGCGCCGTCGGGTCGAAGCCGCAGTACACGCGCGCCGGCCCGGCGGCGAGGTGCGCGGCCAGCCCCTCGGTCGTCTGGTAGCGCAGCCCGCGCCACGCGAGGTCGTCGAGGAGCGGGTCGGAGACGTCGGGGGTCGGCGAGGGCGGCGCGCTGTCGGTCATGGGCCCAAGATACGCCGCAATCCGCGTCGCTAGCTTGCCCCGCGTATGCCCGCTGCCCCCGCCCCGCCACGCGCCGCCGCCACGCTCCGCAAGGCGCCGCGGCCCGGCCCCTCGTTCTGGCGCCGCCACCACCGCCTGCTCCGCGGGCTCGCCCTCGCGGCCACGTTCGGCGCCTTCACCGCGCTCGGCGGGCTGTTCGCGGCGTGGGCGCTGGTGTGCCGCGGCGGCGCCTGCCCGAGCGTCGAGGCGCTCGCCGGCTACACGCCGCGCCAGACCTCCAAGCTGTACGCGGCCGACGGGCGGTTCGTGGCCGAGATCGGGAACGAGCGCCGCACCCTCGCCCGGGTGCAGGACATCCCGCCGGTCGTGCGCGAGGCCTTCCTCATCACCGAGGACAAGCGCTTCTACCGGCACGGCGGCATCGACTGGCTGCGCGTGCCGGGCGCGGTGTTCAACAACCTGCGGGCGCGGCGGTGGAAGGAGGGCTTTTCCACCGTCACCATGCAGCTCGCGCGCAACGTCTTCACCGACGACATCAGCCGCGAGAAGACGCTCGTGCGCAAGCTGCGCGAGGCTCGCGTCGCGCGCGAGATCGAGCGGCGCTACGGCAAGGACCAGATCCTCGAGCTGTACCTCAACCAGATCTACCTGGGCGCCGGCGCGTACGGCGTCGAGACGGCCGCCCAACGCTACTTCGGCAAGGGCGTGCGCGACCTCAACCTGGCCGAGGCGGCCACGCTGGCCGCGCTGCCCAAGGGGCCGGAGCGCTACAACCCGCGCCGCTTCCCCGACCGCGCCGTCCAGCGCCGCAACACCATCATCGAGCTGATGCGCCGCGAGGGCGCGGTGAGCGACGCCGACGCCTCGCTCGCCAAGGCCTACCCGCTGCAGCTCGCGAGCAAGCAGGAGGCCGGCGACCAGGCGCCCTACTTCGTCGAGTGGGTGCGGCAGCTCCTGGAGCAGAAGTTCGGGCGCCAGCTCTACGAGGACGGCCTCAAGGTCTACACCACGCTCGACGCCGACATGCAGGGCGCCGCAGAGCGCGCCCTGGAGGCGCAGCTCCGCGCCATCGAGGCCGGGCGCTACGGGCCGTTCAAGCACACCACCTACGAGCAGTACGTCGCCCGCGCCGCCGACGACGAGCCGCACGTGGGCCCGAGCAGCCCGTACCTGCAGGGCGCGTTCGTGGCCATGGACCCGCGCACGGGCGCGGTGCGCGCGCTCGTCGGCGGCCGCGACTTCGACGACAGCAAGTTCAACCGCGCCACGCAGGCGCTCCGGCAGCCGGGGAGCAGCTTCAAGCCCGTGGTCTACGCCGCCGCGGTGCAGAGCGGCCGCATGCCCTCCAGCCCCGTCGACGACGACCCGATCACCATCGGCGACTGGAGCCCCAAGAACTTCGACGGGCGCGCGATGGGGGTGATGCCGATGCGGCGCGCGCTGTACCTCTCGCGCAACCTCGCGCTCGTGCGCCTCGGCAACGAGCTCGGCCCCCAGGCCGTGGTGGGCGAGGCGCGGAAGTTCGGCATCACCACGCCCATCCCCGGCTACCCGGCCATCTACCTCGGGGCCGCCAGCGTCTACCCGCTGGAGATGATCGCCGCCTACTCCGCGTTCGCGGCGTTAGGCACCCGCGCGTCGCCCTACGCCATCGTGCGCGTGGAGGACCGCAACGGCGAGGTGCTCTGGCAGCCCGAGCCCGTGCGCAGCCCGGTGCTGAGCGCCGAGGAGGCGTACCTGATGGTCAGCATGATGAAGGACGTCAACGTGCGCGGCACCGCCGCCGGCGCCGTCGGCGGCGCCGGCTTCGGCGTGCCGTCGGGCGGCAAGACCGGCACCACCAACGACGGCACCGACGCCTGGTACATCGGCTACACGCCCGACCTCGTGGCTGGCGTGTGGGTGGGGATGGACCGCCCGCAGCCCATCAAGCGCAACGCCCAGGGCGGCGAGCTGGCCGCGCCCGCGTGGACGGCGTTCATGACCGAGGTCTACCGCCGCAAGCCCAACCCCGGCGACTGGCCCGTCCCCGGCGGGATCGTGCAGGCGCAGCTCGTGGCCGGCACCGCGCTCCGGTGGGCCCCAGAGTGCCCGGGCGCGCAGCCGGTCACCGAGCTGTTCATCGCCGGCCTGGAGCCCACCGAGACGTGCGACCCCAACACGCTCTACGGCGTCCCCGACTCGCTCCGCGCCGCGCCGCCCGACTCGTTAGGCGCGCCGCCGCCGGCCGAGGGCGAGCCCGCCCCCGCCGGCCGGCGCGCGACGGTCCCGCTCCCCGACTCCGCCGCCGACACCCTCGGCGTGCGCCGCCGCCGCCCCGCGCTGCCTGCCCCGCCGCCCGCCCCACCCCGCGACACGCTCCTGGAGCAGACGCTCCCGCCGGCCGCGCGCCCGACGCCGCCCCCGCGGTGACCGCGCCGGACGTGACGGCCCCCGGGGTCGCCGCGCCCGCGTGGCGCCCGCGCGACTGCCACGCCCACACCACGTTCAGCGACGGCCACCTCGCGCCCGAGGCGCTCGTGGCCGCGGTCGAGGCCCGCGGCGTACGGCCGAGCATCGCCGACCACTGCTCCCGCGACGTGGCGCTCGCGCTGAAGGACGCGACCGCCCTCGCCGCCTACGTCGCCCACCTGGAGCGCCTGCGCGAGGCCGCGCCGGACCTCGCCGTGAGCGGGGAGTTCTGCTGGCACGACACGCTCTGGCGCGAGGCCCCGCCCGCGCTGTGGGCCCGGCTCACCCACGCCGTGGGCTCCGTGCATGCCGTCCGCCTCCCCCAGGCGTTGGGCGGCGGCCGCGTGCACATGTTCCAGCGCCACTGGCCCGCCGGCCTCGACGTCGACGCGTACATGGACGCCCACGTGGCCGACGCCGAGCGGTTCCTGGCGGAGATGCCGGTCGACGTGTACGCGCACCCCACGCTCGTCCCGCTCCCGCTGCGCGGCCGCCCGGCCGAGGCGCTCTGGACGGAGCCGCGCGCCGAGCGGCTGGCGCGCGCCGTCGCGGCGTCGGGCGTGGCGTTCGAGGTCAGCAACCGCTACCGCCCGCCGCCGGACCTCGTGGCCCGCGTGGTGGCCGCGGGCGGGCGCCTGTCGGTAGGCAGCGACGGCCACGCCCCCGACCAGGTGGGCGACGTCGCCTGGCCGCTGGCCGTGGCCCGGGCCGCCGGCGCCCGCGACGCCGACCTGTACGAGCCGACCGTGCACGGCCGGCGGGGCGCCTGACGCGCCCGCCGGCCGGCCGCATGCCCCCCGCCGTCTACGCCGCCCGCTGGGTCGTGCCGGTGGCCACGCCGCCGGTGCGCGACGGGGCGGTCGCGGTCGACGCCGACGGTCGCATCGCCTACGTCGGCCCGCGCGCCGGCGCCCCACCCGTCACCGACGACCTCGGCGACGCGATCCTGCTCCCCGGGCTCGTCAACGCGCACACGCACCTGGAGCTGACGGCCTTTCGCGGCCTCCTGGAGCACGACGACTTCTTCGCCTGGATCCGCACGCTCACGCAGGCCGGCGCGGCGGTGCTCGACGCGGACGACCGCGCCGCCAGCGCCCACGTGGGCGTGTGCGAGGGGCTCGCGGCCGGCGTCACCACCTTCGCCGACACCAGCTTCACCGGCGAGGCGGTCGCCGGCGGGCTCGCCGCGTTAGGCGCCCGCGGCGTCGTCTACCAGGAGGTGTTCGGGCCAGACCCCATGCAGCGCGCCGGCGCGCTGGCGGCATTGCAACGGCGCGTCGCGGCCATCCGTGCGGAGCTCCTGGCGGCCGGCGCCGCCGGCCGCGTGCGCGTCGGCGTGAGCCCGCACGCCGTCTACTCCGTGCACGAGGATCTGCTGGTCGACGCCTGCGCCTGGGCCGCCGCGCACGACCTCCCGGTGGCGATGCACGTGAGCGAGAGCCCGGCGGAGATCGCCTTCCTGCGCGACGGGGAGGGCCGCTTCGCCGAGTTCCTCCGAGGCCGCGGCATTCCCGTCCAGCGCCGCGCCCACTCCCCGGTGCACCTGCTGGCCGAACTGGGCGTGGCCGCCGTCGCCCGGCCGCTGCTCATCCACGGCGTCCAGTTCGACGACTCCGACGTCGCCCTCGCCGCGCACTACGACTGCCCGGTCGCCCACTGCCCGGCCAGCAACGCCAAGCTCGGCCACGGCGTCGCCCCGCTCCGCGTCCTGCTCGACGCCGGCGTGCGTGTGGCGTTGGGCACCGACTCGGTGGCGAGCAACAACCGCCTCGACCTGCTCGACGAGGCGCGCACCGCCGCGCTAGCCCAGCGCGCCGCCCTCCGCCGCGCCGACGCCCTCACCGCCGCCGAGGCGCTCCACCTGGCGACGTTAGGCGGCGCCCGCGCCCTCGGCCTGGACGCCGAGGTCGGCTCGCTGGAGGTCGGCAAGCAGGCCGACCTCGCCGCCTTCGCCCTCGGCGACGCCCGCGCGACTCCGGCGGAGGACCCCGTCGCAGCGCTCGTCTGGACGCTCGCCGGCCGGCCCGCGCTCCGCACCGTCGTCGCCGGCCGCGTCGTCGCCCGCGACGGCCGCGCGCTCGGCGCGAACGCCGGCGCCCACGCGCGCGTTGTCGACGCGTCGGCCCGCCTCGCCGCGTGGGCGGCGCGCCAGACGCCGTGAGCGGCGCGCCGTGAGCCGCCTCCGCGCGTAGCTTCCCGCGGTCGACCGCCCCTTCCCAGCCCACCACCCCGCCCGTGTCCACCGCCACCGGCCGCACCACCGTCATCTGGCGCGACGGCCAGCTCATCCCGTGGGAGCAGGCCACGCTCCACGTCATGAGCCACGTCGTGCACTACGGCTCCAGCGTGTTCGAGGGGATCCGCTGCTACGAGACGCCGGCCGGCCCCGCGGTCTTCCGCCTGCGCGAGCACATGCGCCGGCTGGTGGACTCGTGCAAGGTCTACCGCATGCCCATGCGCTGGAGCGTCGACGAGCTCTGCCAGGCCACGGTGGACCTCGTCGCCGCCAACGAGCTCCCGGCCTGCTACCTCCGCCCGGTCGCCGTGCGCACCGGCGAGCAGATGGGCGTGCTCGGCACCAGCGCCCCGGTCGAGACCTTCCTGATCGCGTGGAAGTGGGGCGCGTACCTCGGCCAGGAGGCGCTGGAGCACGGCGTCGACGTGTGCGTGTCGAGCTGGCGCCGCCCCGCGCCGGGCACCTTCCCGGCGCTCGCCAAGGCCGGCGGCAACTACCTCAACTCGCAGCTCTCCAAGATGGAGGCGCGCGCCGACGGGTACGCCGAGGGTATCGTGCTCGACAGCTTCGGCTACGTGAGCGAGGGGAGCGGCGAGAACCTCTTCCTCGTGCGCGACGGCGTGCTGTACACCACCGGCTTGGAGAGCGGCATCCTCCAGGGCATCACCCGCGACTCGGTGATGACCATCGCCGCCGACCTCGGCATCCCGGTCCGCGAGGGGCGCATCCCGCGCGAGATGCTCCTGCTGGCCGACGAGCTGTTCTTCACCGGCACCGCCGCCGAGCTGACGCCCATCCGCTCGGTCGACCGCCAGCCGGTGGGCGACGGCGTGCCGGGCCCCGTCGCCCGGGCCATCCAGGCCCGCTACCTCGGCATCGCCACCGGGCGCGAGGCGGACGCCCACGGGTGGCTGACGCCGGTGCCCGCGCCGGCCTCCGTCGGCTAACCAGCCGCGGCGCGCGGCGACGGCGCTCCGGACCCGGTGGCGTCGGCCGTCCGCGTCAGCAGGGCGAGGTAGGTGGGGGCGAACAGGTTGGGCCACCGTCGGATGAGCGGCGCCAGCCGCGCCCGCCGCGGACCGACCATCACGCGGGCCTCCGTCAGGCGGAATCCGGCGCCCGGGGCGAAGCCGCGCAGGAACGCGTGGGCGTCGTCGAGCGACAGGAACCACCGGTGCCGGTCCAACCGGCGCTCGACCGGCAGGCCGTACTTCGCTGAGATGTGCCGGCCGCGGAGGATGCGCAGGCGCGACGTGACGTCGAAGCAGTTAGGCAGCGAGACCACAACGTGCCGCGCGGCCACCCGGCACACCTCGCCGAGGGCGAAGTGCAGGTCGTTGGTGTGTTCGAGCACGTCGAGCACCACCGCCACATCGAACGCGCGGTCGGGGATCGGGAGGGGCGCGTCCAAGCTCGCCACCACATCGGCCGGGGGTACCAGGTCCAGACTGGTGTAACTCGCAACCCGACCGCGGAGCACCGCCGCCATGTTTCCGGAGCGCGCGCCGCAGTCCAGGACCCGCCCGCCCCAGACGTCCGGCAGGGCATTCACAACGCCCTGGAACTTGGCCACGTCGCCCGGCCCGGGCGCGATCGAGAGTTGGAGCATGCGGTGGGGTCGACAGAGGAATGCTCGCCGGCGCGTTGTCCGCGCGCGCACGGCGCCCGGACGGCGGCGAACTCTACCGGCGCTCGCCGTGGCGGCGCCAGACGGGGCCGTGTTCGCGCGCGACGCCACGCCCGGTCACGGGTCCGCCGCCGCGGCACGTGCCGCGCGCACGGCCGCGATCCACTGCGCATCGGCCGCCGGGATCACTCCGGTGTCGCCCGGCGCCCGCCACCAGTCGCGGCCCTGGGCGTACGCCCACGCGTATGCGTCCGCCGCCCGCAGGGCGTGGGTCAGGGTGGCGGCGTACCCCGCCGGCCGCGTCATCGTGCGCCACTCGCCGTCCACGCGCTCGCGGTCGTACACGCCGAACCCGATGCGCACACGGTCGCGCCACCCGCCCGCAAGCGCTGAATCTAAAAACGGGCAGCCGCCCCACCGCCGCGCCATCCCGTCGCGCCGCCAGGCCGCCGACCGGGCGAACTCGTCGGGCGTGCGGTAGGCGTACAGTTCGCCGCCGTCCACCACCGGCTGGGCCGGGCTGCCCGCCTCGATCATCCCCGCCGCGAACGCCCCCTCCAAGAAGCGATCGTCGGGGTAGCCGCCGACCTCGGCACGCGAGGCGCCGCACCCCACGTACGGGCCGTGTGTCACGAGCAGCACCAACGCGGGCCCGCCGGCGCGCAACGCCGTGGCCAGCTCCCGCCCGCGCTGGCGGGCTGCGGCGACCCACGCGCGGTGCGGTGCGCCCGCCCATCGGGGCAGGCGCGCGTCATACCGCCACGCCTCGGCGTCGTGGTACATCTCATTGTCGACCACGACCCCGCGCACTCCGTTTGCTGCAAGGGCGCGGGCGTACTGCGACGCCCCGCGCGTGAGGACGGCCCACCCCGCGTCGTCCCTGAGCCCGGGGGGGGCGGTGGTGAGCCCGAGGTAGACGCGCGCCATGTCGTGCCGGGGCCGGCGGAAGCGGGCCAGCCGCAGCGGGCGCCAGTTGGCATCGGCGGCCGCGAAGCTCCACGCCCCGTCGACGTCGCGGAGCCCCGAGAGGGTAGCCACGTTCACGTCGCCGAAGTGCCGGCCGATCGTGTCGAGGAGGATCGCGCCGTCGAAGGGGAGCGTGTCCACGTGCGCCGCCCGCGCGGCAAACGCCGCTGGCCCATCGTATCCGCTCCAGCTCCATCCCAACAGGTGCGCGCGGCGGGGCCGACCCGCCGCGACCTCGGCCGACGCACGGTTCGTGGGCGACGCCGACGACGCCGCGCGTCCCCGGTCCACCCCGGCGCACCGCGCCCCGGTGCCCACCCCGACGGCGAGGGCGAGGCCCGCGGCCAGCGTCGCGACGCGGGCCCCCCGGGGTCGGCCGGCGGCCCGCCGCCTGCTCGGCACCGTTAGTCCGTGTGGTGCAACCACGCCTGGAACATGAGCACCGTCCACAACGGCCCGTCCCAGTCGCGGGCCCCGCGCCGGTGCTCGACCCACCGGGCGCAGACGGGGCGCGGGTCGAGGTAGCCGTCGGCACGGAGCCGCGCCGGGTCGAGCAGGTCGGCGGCCCACTCTGCGAGTGGCCCACGCAACCACGCGGCGAGCGGCACCGCGAAGCCGGCCTTGGGGCGCTCGATGAGCCGCCGCGGTACGTATCGATCGAGCACACGCCGCAGAATCCACTTCCCCTCGCCGTCCCGGACCTTGAGGTCGACCGGCAAGCCCCACGCAAACTCGACCACGCGGTGGTCGAGCAGCGGGGCCCGCGTCTCGAGGCTCACCCCCATGGCCGCGCGGTCGACCTTGACCAGCACGTCGTCCGGGAGGTAGCGCTGCAGGTCCGCCAACATCATCCGCGCGACCGGGTCGAGCCCCGCGCCGTCGTCATCACGCAGCGACACGGGAGCGGGGTCCGGCGCGCCGAGGACGAGCGCGGTCGGGTCAGCCCACTGCGAGGTCAGGCGCTCGTAGAGTTCGTGCGGGCCGTCCGCCGTGAGCAGCCCGGCCAGCTTGTGCAGTCGTGCGCCCGGCCCCGGCGCACCGACGCGCAGCCGCCGCGGGAGTACCCCCTCGACGACATCGTACAGGGCGTCGTACCCTCGGGGCGGCACCGCGGCGACCGCGCCGGCGGCCAGTCGCCGCGCGGGCCTCGGGACGCGAGTCAAGCCGCGCCAGAGCCGGGCGCCCCACAGGTGGCGGTTGTAGCCCCCGAAGACCTCGTCGCCGCCGTCGCCGGAGAGGCTTACCGTGACGGCGCGTCGGGCCACCCCTGCCAGCAGGTGCGTCGGCACCTGTGAGGAGTCCGCGAACGGCTCGTCGAACAACGTGGGAAGGCGCGGCACCACGCGCAGCAGCTCGGCCGGCGTCACCACGTGCGCGGTGTGGTCGGTGCCCAGGTGGCGCGCCACGGCCAGCGCGTGCGGGGCCTCGTCGAAGCGCCGGTCGGCGAAGCCGATCGTGAACGTGCGCACCGGGCGCGTGCTCTGCGCCTGCATCAGCGCGGCCACGAGGGACGAATCGACCCCGCCCGACAAGAACGCCCCAAGTGGGACGTCGGCGACCATCTCGTCGCGCACCACGTCGCGCAGCAAGGTGTCCAGCCGCTCGGCGACTTCCGTCGCGTCGCCCGGGTCCGGCCTCGCCCGGCCTGCCGCGGCGGCGGCCGCCGCCGACCAGTAGGCCGTCACCTCGACCGCCCCCGGCTCGGCGGCGCGGGCTACCGCGCGGCACCCGGCGGGCAACTTGTGCACGCCGACGTAGATGGACGACGGGGCCGGGACGTACCCGAGCTGCATGTAGCGCACGAGTGCGGCGCGGTCCACCGTACCCGTCCACCCTGGGGCGCGGCGCAGCGCCTTGAGCTCAGAGCCGAACACCAGCGCCCCGCCGATCACGCCGTAGTAGAGCGGCTTCTCTCCCACGCGGTCCCGCACGAGGTGGAGGGTGCGTTCGGCGCGGTCCCAGAGGGCGAGGGCGAACATGCCGGCCAGTCGGGGCAGCGCGCGCTCGACCCCCCACGCGTCCACGGCGGCGAGCAGCACGGCCGTGTCGGACGCGCCACGCACTGGCGCCCCCTCGGCGGTGAGTGCCGCGCGGAGGGCGCGGTGGTTGTAGATCTCGCCGTTGAACGTGACCACCCATCGGCCACTGGGAGACGGCATGGGCTGCCGCCCCTCGGGCGACAGGTCGACGATCGCCAGGCGCCGGTGGCCGAGGGCGATGCCGGCGTCCGGGTCAGCCCAACTCCCCCCCCCGTCCGGGCCGCGATGCAGGAGCGCGTCAACCATCGCGCGCGCCAGGCCCTCCCCGTCAGGGCCGCGGGCCCCCCCGCCGAGGATCCCCGCGATGCCGCACATGCGCTAGCGTCCGACGGCCGTGCCGGTCCCGCGGCCGAGCAGGCGCCACGGCCGGCGCAGGTCGGCCCACGTGTCGCGCACCGCCGCGTCGAACGCCGCCCGCTCGTCGGCCGGCGTGCCCGCCGGCCGTCCGACGACGCGGAGGTACCCGAGCAGCAGCCCGGCGAGCAGGCCGGCGAGGGCCCCGGCGAGCGTCCGCGACACCGTGCCCCGCGCGTCGGGCCGCGCGGGGACGGACGGCGGCTCGATCACGGCGATGGTCGGCGTCGCGCGCACCTCGTCGACCCGCGCCTGCTCGTACGCCTGCGTCATGGTGAGGAAAATCTGCTCGCGGAGGCTCACGGCGCGCCGGAGGCGCTCGGCCTGTACCGCGAGGTCGGGTGCGCCGGCGAAATCGCGGTTCCGCAGCGCGAATTGTTGGTACGCGCTCTCCGCGTAGCGTAACTCGCGCTCGGCGACGCCCAGGCGTTCCTCGGCGAAGCGCCGCTCCTCGCTCGCCTGCGCGCGGCGGCGCTCGAGGTTGAACGACTCGAGCAGCGCGAGCAACCGCTCGCCCACTCCACGCGCGAGGGCCGAATCCGGCAGGGTTACGCGCACCCCGACCAGTCCCGTGCGCACGTCCACGTCGGCGCCGATCGCCCGGCGCAAGCGCTGCACCGCCGCGTCCCGCCGGAGTGCCGGTACCACGGTGTCGCCTCCCAGGGCGAGGTAGCGCCAGGCCGGGGGGCCCACGCCCGCACGTGCGTCGCTCGCCAGCGGTTCGGCGGCCAGCCGGGCGAGCAGCGTCCGCGACCCGAGGAGCGTGACGTAGAACTGCGGCGACTGGGTCGCATCGGCCCCCGGCAGCGCGACGCCGAGCTGTGCGGCGAGTCCGTTCATGGACGCCGGCGTACTGCGCCGGCCCTGCAGCGCGAAGGTGGCGGTCGCGGTGTAGGTGCGTTCATGCAGCAACCCGGAAGCCGCGCCGAGGGCCCCACCCACCAGAGCCGCGCGAGCCGACAGGCGGCGGGCGCGCAGGAGCGGCGTCAGCAGGGTGGTGGCCGGGAGTTCGTCGCGCGGCGGACGGGGTGGCGCGTCGCTAGGCGCCACGCGGGACTCAGTCCCCGGCACCGCAAGGCGGGCAGATTCAGCCGTGGCCACAGCGCTGCAGCTCCGAGCGACGGGGGCGCGTGGTCAGCAGAAACGGCGGGTCCCGCCAGGCGTCGGCGCACACCCGCGGGGCCGGGCGTGCGCGCGCCAGCGGCGCCATGTACAGGTACGCCCCGTACGAGTCCGACGTCAGTTGGTGGATCCACCCCCCGCCGAATCGCGTCGGCCCGAAGTACGGCACGACAAAGGGCGACTCCCGGAGCGGCACGAGTACCCGCACCAGTGGATCGCCCAGTCGCCGGACCGTGAGGGCGTCGAGTCGCGGCGGCACGTTGAGCCGCCGCGACTCGACGCCCTCGGGTCCGATGACGACCGTGTCGGACCCCGTCGCGACCGTACCAGGGCCCCACAGGCCCCCAAAGCCGATCTCGTGCTCGGCGCCTCGCGCGCTGAGCGGCAGCGTCTCATGAAGGCGCACGAGGGCAAAGTACCCGTCGTCCTCGGCGCGCAGCCACACCGTCTTGGAGAAGCCGTAGGGTTGCCGCTCGAACTCGGGGCCGAGACCCAGGCCATCGGGCTCGAACACGTGCCGGGCGAAGACTTGGCGCACGGCCACCTCGCGTGCACTCACCGCGATGACCTCGACGGCGGTGGGCCGCGTGTCCACGCTCGACCCCACGTAGGTGTAGTCGCCGTACTCGCGCGACGTGCCCGGCACCCACTGCGCACTGTCACGCACGTCCACGACGACGCCCGCATTCTGTCCGCGTTCGGTCGCCGCCCCGAGGTACAGCCGCAGGCGGCCATTGTCGAGGACGACGCGGTCGGTGGGCAGCAGCGCGCCGCCGAATCGTCGAGGGCGGTCGTTCACGAGGAGCGTTACACCCTCCACGCGGAGGCGCGCCTCGGCGGCCCCCTGAGGGGTGCGCGCCTCGAGCGTCGCCTCACCGGGCCCCACCGCCCGGAGAGACCCATCAGCGTCCACCGCGATCACGCTGGTGTCACTGGACGCCCACCGCACGCGAGGGAAGCGCACGCGCGTTCCGTCGGCGTTGCGCACCAACAGCTCGACGCGCTCCCTGGCCCCGGGCGCGAGGGTCGCGGGGGCGCCGAGGAAACGCACAGGCCCGTTCGGCGGGGGCCGGCGGAGACTGTCGGCCGGTGGCAGGAGGTCCCCCGGGGAGGCCGCCTCGGCGCCCAACGAACGGTTGCCCGGGGTCGCCGACTGCGCGCCGGCCGGTCGCGACCCCGCGCCAATCGTCACGCTGGCGAGCAGCGCGAAGGCCGCCCAACGGCCAAGCCCGGCCGGCCGCTCGCTCACTGTCGGCGGATGGCGACGTACGCCAGCGCGAGGGACGCGAGCGCCGACGTCACTTGAAGGACCGTGGTGAGGGTCTCGCGCAACGACAGCCGGGGGCGCTCCGGGCGCGCCGGCACCGAGATGACCGACCCCGGCTCAATGCCGCCCTGGAGGTCGAGGCGCCCCAACGAGCGGCGCACCCGGCGCACCCCGCCGCCGGGCGATTCGACCAGAATGCGACGGACGTCGGCGGACTCCCGCAGCCCGCCCGCCCGCTCAAGGTAGTCCCGGACCGTGAGCCGCCGGTCGTAGGCCACCAGCAGGCTGCGTTGCACCTCCCCCGTGACGAGGACCGTCTGCGGGTCGGCCTCGATGGACAGGCGATCGCCGTGTTGGAGCAGCAGGTTGTCGCGCCCCCGCTCACGCAGGGCGGCGTCGAGCCGGACGGCCACCGTCCGACCCTCCCGGACCACCCGGAAGCTGGCGAGCTGTGCCGCCGGGAGAAGGCCCCCGGCTCGGGCCAGCACGTCCGTGACCCGGTCCAACCCCTCGTTGATGGCGTACTGGCCGGGCGTGCGGAAGAGACCCGCCAGTTCGACGAACCGCTGGGCGCGGAACCCCGGTGAGGCGCGAACGGCGACCCGGTCGTCGGGGCGCAACGCGACGCGGGCCAGTGCCGGGTTGGGGTCGGTCGGCCGGCCGACGCCGAACGTGAGCAACTCGGAGGTCGTGTCGCTGTACGACGCGCTCACGCGGCGGCGCGCCACCTCGATCCGCTGCGCGTCTTCGCGGAATCCACCCACGAGGTCCACGGCGTCGCGCAGCGTCATCCCCGCGGCGAATGGCAGCGTACGGTCCCCGCGCGTCACCGCGCCGGTCACGTAGACCGTGCCGGAGGGCTGCTGCGCGCGGGCGTCCAGCACCTCGACGGTATCAAACTCGGCGAGTCGCGTGGCTCGCGCCGCCGGATCGGCTAGATCGAGGGACCGTAGCTCTCGCCCGCCGGTGGCCGGTTGCTGGCGTCGCAGCTTGACCCGCTCGGTGACCGCCCACGGGAGCGGGCCCTGCGCCGCGTCGAGCAACTGCCCGAGCGTCATCCCCGGGCGCAGCGCGAAGGTGCCCGAATCCACCACGGCCCCCCGCACCACCACCACGTTTCGGCGCAACAACCCGACCGCGGGGACGCGCAACGCGTCCCCATCGTACAACGCCACGCGGGCGAGCGCGGCAGGGTCGCGCACCCCCGGCAGGTCGAGGACGACGCGCTCGCGCCCCGGGGTGCGTTGCGCCGCGGGAAGGATGCGGTCCACCTGCACGCGCTCGGCCCCGGCCGTCGGCAGGACGCCGCCGGCGAACGCGAGGAGATCGGCCGCCCCCTCGCCTTCGGCCAGCTGAAAGATGCCGGGGCGGCGGACCGCGCCCTCCAACCGCACCGTCCGCCCCGCGATGGGCACGTACACGACGTCGCCCTGCTCCAGCCGCTCGTCGCCGGTGATGTCGCCCCGGACGAGATAGTCGTAGAGGTCGAGGCGCCGCACGACGCGCCCCGCGCGCCGCACCTCTACTGCGCGAAACGAGCCGCGGTCGGTCGGCCCGCCGGCGCGCGCGAGCGCGTGGAACGCCGTCCCGAGCGCGCTCACGGAGTAGGCGCCCGGCTGCTCCACTTCACCGATCACGTAAACGAGGCTCGTACGGGTGCGGGTGACCGCGAGGTCTACGCGCGTCCGCCCCTGCGCCACGCCGCTCCAGAGGCCCACGGCGCGCCGGCGGAGGAGGGTGCGCGCGGCATCCTGCGTGAGGCCCGCGACCGTCACGGTGCCGAAGCGCGGCAACACGATCGTCCCGTCGCGCCGCACCGCCACCTGGTACGCAGCCTCCACCTGTCCGGTGAGCACGACTTGCAGCGTGTCGCCGCCGCCGAGTCGATATCCGGGATCCACGGCCGCACCGGTAAGCGGCGCGAAGAGCGTCGAGGCGCGGGTGAACACGTCGCGTCCGAACACGCGATCGGCCGCCGCCCGGGTCCCGCCAGGCAGCCCGACGGCTGGGGCGACGGTTTCGGACGCGGTGTCGCCGCCATCGGCCGAGTCGGCGCGGAGCTCGGTCGCGTCGGGGGCCACGCGCACCCCGGCGGCCCGGAGCGCGTCGAGCGCGGCGGCCGGGACGGGGCTGGCCGGCCCATCGGCCGACCCCGGCGTGCTGCCGAGGTAGCGGTCGACCAGCGCCGGGTCGTATCCCTGCGCCCGCAGTCGCTCGCGCACCTGCTCCTCACTTAACCCGGAGCGACGCACGGCGTCGCGGACCGCCTGTTCGGACACGGTCGCCGGGCGACCGGTCCCGCCCGCCGGGCCGGTAACTTGCGCCGCGGTCCGCGTGGCGCCGGCCCCCAGGGCGACGGCCGCGACGGCCACCCCGAGGGCGAGGCGGCGGATGGACCGGACGAGGGGCCCGATGATCACGCGCGGCACGGGGCGGGTCGCCACGCGCGTTAGGCGACGACGGACGGGGGGCTCACACGGGGGCAAGGCGAGGGGGCCTACGAGGGCGACAACACAGGGACGGAACGCTCCGGGAACTACTGGGCGACCGCGGCGCCGGTCAAGGCCGAGGTCGCGGCGCACGGGACGCTACGGCCGGGCGCTCCAAGACGTAGATCAGGCACGAGCTGCCCAGCCAGCGGCTCAGCGCCGCCCGGCGCCGCAGCGAGAGCCCGTCGCCAAACAGGAAGTATCCGGTGTAGAGCAGGCTGTTGCCGTGCAGCGCGCGCAACCGCCACCCGGTTCGGCCGAAGACGGCGCGCCACCGCCAACGGCTGAAGTGGTAGAGCTCCCCGACCGCCGTGCCGACCTCTCCGTGGCGGCCGGCCGTGACCCGGCGCAGGGCGCGCCGGCAGCGCGCCCCCAGCGACTCGGCGTGCACCGCGGCGAGCGTACGCGTGAGAAACATGTCCTCGGCCTCGCTCGGCGGGCCGCCGCGGAGCCGCCAGAGGACCCGCGCCGCGTAGCCATAGTGCGTGACGAAGGTCCAGAGGCGCCACGTGGCCGTGGGCAGCACGTGCACCGCCACCCCGCCGGGGCGGACCACGCGCAGGATCTCCCGGTCGAGGGCCGCGACGTGCGGCACGTGCTCGAGGACGTTGGAACTGAACACCGCGTCGAACGCGCCATCATCGAACGGCAAGCGGTGGCCGTCGTAGAGCTGCACCGGGAACACCGGCGCCCCACGGTACTCGCTCGTCGCCACGTCGACGGCCGTGACCGCGAAGCCGTTGGCCTGGAGTGCACGCGCCTGCCACCCCGAGCCGGCGCCGATCTCCAACACGCGCGCGCCCGGCGGGAGGTGGCGCACGGCGCGCCGCAGCTCGTCGAGGCGGACGCGCTCGCGGAAGGTGCCGGGGGGCGCGGCCGGGTGGGCCGTCGCGCGGCCGCTCACCGATCCCCCGGGGCAAGCTCGGCGTAGAGCGCCTGGTACGCGGCCACCATCGCGGGCAGCCCGAACCGCTCGGCCACCGTGTGACGGGCGCGCGCGCCGAGTTGTGTCGCGAGTTGCGGATCGTCCAAGACGCGCCGCACGGCCGCCACGAGCGCGTCCTCGTCTCCGGCTGGCACGAGCAGCCCATCCGCACCGTCGGTCACCACCTGCGGAATGCCCCCGACCCGCGTGGCGACCACGGGGCGCCCGAGCGCCATGGCCTCCAACAGCGCCACCGGGAGCCCCTCCTGCCGTGACGGCATGACGAGGACGTCGAGCGCGGCGAGCACCGCCGCCGCGTCCCGCCGGAAGCCGAGGAAGTGGGTGCGCTCCGCGATCCCCAACTGGCGGGCGAGCGCGCGGGCTGCCCCCTCGGTGCCTTCGTCGGATCCGGCCAGGACGAGGTGCAGCCGCGGGCGATTCAGGCGTGCCACCGTACGAAGCAGGACGTCATGCGCCTTCTGCGGCCGGAAGTGCGCCAGCAGCCCGATGACTTCCGCGCCGGCGGGAAGCGCGAGCGACGCACGCACGGCGCCGCGCGCGGCCGCGCGCGCCACCGCGTCCCCGTCGATCCCGTTGGGAACGACGACAAGGCGCCGGCCGGCTGCGCGGGCGCCTCGGTGCCCCACCGACCGCGCTACGTCGGCCGACACGGCGGCGGTGACGTCGTTGGCCCAGAGCGACCACCGGTTGGCCAACCGGGTAACCGGCAGGTACGCCTCGGGCAGGTTGTGCTCGGTGTACAGGTGAGGGGTGCCGGTCCCGGCCAGCGCCAGCCGCACCAGCACGCCGACGCGGGGGAGGTGGGAGTGGACGACGTCCGGCGCGAGCGAGCGCAGCGTGCGGCGGAGCGCTGGCACGACCCGCGGGTCGAGGCGGCTGCGCCCGCCCACCGTCCGGACCTCTACCCCGAAGTCTGCCAGGGCCGGCGCTTCCTCGGCCCCGTCGGCCGAGAGCGCGATCAGCGCGTACTGCTCGGGGTGCCCGACCTCGTACGCGAGGCGAAACGTCTCGTACACGAGCCGCTCCGCCCCCCCCATCCGCAGGTGGGGGAGCACCATCACCACCCGCCGCCCGAGGGCCGGCGCCGGCGGCGGGGCCGACCTGTCGGGCCTCGCCCTGCCGTGAGCCACCAACGCCGACGGTCGGCCGGTCACGGCAGGCGCCGGGCCAACATCCGGCCGTAGAATGCGTCGACCGCGGCGGCCACGTGCCGCCAGTCCCGGGTAGTGGCTCGCGCAAGGTTGGCCGCCGCCACCCGCGCCCGCAGCGCCGGGTCGGCCGTGAGGCGCGTCATGGCGTCGGCCAGGGCCGCCGCGTTGCGCTCCGGGACCACGGTGAGTCCAGGCAACGCCTCGATCGCGGCCGCGCTCCCACCCGAGTCGGTCACCACCACGGGGAGCCCCATGCTCATGGCTTCCAGCACGGCCGTCGGGGTCCCCTCACGCTGCCCCGGAAGCGTCACCGACGGGAGCACCATGGCGTCGGCGGCGGTCAGCCATTCGCGCAGAGCCGCCCGGTCGACCGAGCCGAGGAACCGCAAATCGGCCCCCCCGGCCTGGCGGGTGGCGTGCGCCTCCAGCGCGGCTCGCTCCGGGCCATCGCCGAGGACGGCCACGACAGCGCCCGCGGCGAGGTGCGGCAGGCGACCGGCCGCGGAGACCAGGTACTCCAATCCCTTCACCGGCGCCAGCCGGCCGACCGCGACCCACACCATCGCGTCGGGCGGAACTCCCAGCCGCGCGCGCACCGCGCCCCGCGCCGACGGAGACGCCGGGTGAAAAAACCTAGTGTCGACGCCCGAGCTGATGGTGACCACGCGGTCTGCCGGGACGCCGAGCGCGACGACCTCGGCGCGCGTCGCGTCGCTGACCGCGATGATGCCGTCAGCCCGCGGAAGCCAGACGCGCGCGGCGCGCCGGTAGCGGGGGCGCTGGGACAACCCACCGTGCAGGGTGAGCACCAGCGCGGCGCCTCGGCGGCGCACCAGGCCGGCAAGCGGGATGAGTTCGGGCACGTCGCCGTGCACGTGGACGACGTCCGGCGACGTCCCCGCAGCGGCCAGGCGGTCGAGGGCGCGCGCCGCGCGCCAGGCGAAGCGGACCCTCCGCAGGCTGCCTCCGGGTTCGACCGGCAGCGGCCCGTGCGGCACGTGGTGCACCGTCAGTCGCTCCGCCCCGGCGACGCCCGGGTGCGGCTGAAACACGTGCACGTCGTGGCCGGCCGCCGCCTGGGCCGCGCTGAGGGCGGCCGCGTGGTGCGACCACCCGCAGCGGCGCGGCGGGTAGCCCACGGACACGCGGGCGATGCGCAGCGGACGCGCGCCGTCCGGGCCCCCGCGGGGCGGCTCGTGCGCAGGCGCGACCGCGGGGGCCGCGGGGGCCGAGTGCACGGGTACCGTTAGGCCGGGCGCCGGTAACAACCCACGACGTAGGGCGACCAGGCGCGCGACTCGGGGTGCCAGCCGAGGACGCGCCAGGGCAGGCAGACCGCCTGCTGGAAGCCCAAGACCGTGCCCCACACCGCGCGGTCCACCCACGCCGGGAGCGGCCGCCGGAGTCGGCCGGCGTTCACCACGCCGAGGCTGAATACGCCGAGGTAGACGCCCGGCTCCACGACCTCCAACCCCGCCGCGCGATGCTCGGCGTCCAGCCGCGCTGGCGCGAGCCGCTGGTGCATGGCGAACACCGACGGGTCCGCCCATCGGTGCAAACACCCGATGGCGCCATCCATGTTCGGCACCAGGGTGAGCATGACACCGCCGGGGCGCAGGAACTCCGCAAGGCGGCGCACGGCGCGCGACACGTCGTCGAAATGCTCGACGAAGCCGGCGCTCCAGAGCACGTCAAACCGCCCCTCGAGCGCCGGGTGCGGGGCGAACACGTCGCCCTGGACGATGCGCTCGGAACCCGTGACGCCCGCAGCGTGGAGGCGCGCGCGCGCCTGGGCCACGCCGGGCGCCGAGTAGTCGATGCCCCACACGTCGCACCCGTATCGGCGGGCGAGGAAGGGGAGCCAGCGGGAGTTCCCGGCGCCGATCTCCACCACGCGCGTGCCGACACCCACATGCCGCGCGAACACGGCGTCGAGGCGCGCCGTGTAGTAGCTCCACGGCGAGAGGGCGCGGCGCGTGGCCACGCCCCACACGTCGTTCCAGTGCGCAGGCCCCGCGAGGTCCGCCGGGGCGGCGGGCGTGACGGGAACTGCGGGGTCGGGGGGAGGGGTCACCGCGGGTCGCCGGGAGGAGGGCGGGACGGGTCCGCACCGCGGCCGACGGCCCGGGCGTGCAGCGCTTCCAACATGTCGAGGTGCCGCGGCACGGAAAAGCTGGCGATGGCCCGCGCACGGGACCGCTCGGCCAACCCGGCGGCCCACGGCGGGCCCCCCAACACGTCGAGCAACGCATCGGCGAGCGCCGCGGGCGCGTGCGCCGCGACGAGGCGCCCGTGTACGCGGTCGTCCAACAGGTCCGGCACCCCGCCGACGGCGGTGGCGACGACCGGGCGGCCCATCGCCATGGCCTCCATGATCACCCGCGGCGTCGCCTCATGGTGCGACGGCAGGACGAGGGCGGCCGCCGTCGCCAGCAGCCCGGGCAGGCGATCGTGCGGGACGCGCCCGACATAGCGCACCGCGTGGGCGACGGCGAGGCGATCCGCCAGCGCGCGCCACGCTGACTCGGCAGGGCCGCTCCCTGCGATGGTCAGCCGAACCTCGGGCCGCGCCGCGCACACGATCCGAAGCGCGGCCAGCAGGTCGCGGACACCCTTCCCCTCCACCAGGTTCCCGACGAACAGCAGGTGCCCCGGCTCCACCGGGCCGTGGCCCGCGGGATCGAACCGGGCGGCATCGCACCGCGACGGAAAGACGAGGAGTCGCTCGGGCGGCACCCCGGCCCGGAGCGCCAGCCGGCCGGCATCCGCGTAGAGGCATCGGACGGCGTCCGCCCGTCGCACCAGCGCCCGCATCAGGCTCCGCGTCCCCACCATCCGCACCGGTCCGATCGACGGGGGTGCGTCGAGCAACTGTCCCTGCACCTGGGCCGCCACCGGCACCCCGGTCTCGCGCCGCGCGAGGAGTCCGGCGGCGATGCCGAGCGGGTCGGAGCCGTTGATCACGTCGAGCCCCACGTCGCGGTGTAGCGACCGCAGCCGTCGGGTTGCCCAGCGTAGGAAGCGGGCGGCGCGCGGCGCGCCGTGCCCCCGCGCCGGGGCGTAGTGCACGTGGAGGCGGCCATCGGACCACTCCCGCGCCTGGCCGTCCGCTGCCTCCACCAGGAGATGCAGGGCGGCGCTCCGGGCGGCCAGGGCGGCCATCGTCGGGTGGTCGCCGCGGTGCTCTGAGTACGGGTACGGCACCGGGTACCGACCCACGAGCGCGACTCGGAACCCGGTCACCGTCCGCCCTCGGCCGCGGCGGCCGGAACCCCCAGGATCCGGTCGGCGAACATCGCCGCCACCCGCTCCGGGGTGAAGCGCTCGACCTGGCGCGCCGACTCGGCCACGAGCGCCTGGCATCCCTCGGCATCGGCCAGGAGCGCCGCGACGGCGTCGGCAAGGCGTCCGACGTCTCCGCGGGGCACCACGAACGCCTGTTGCCCCTCCGGCAGCAGATCACGCACCCCGCCTACGTCGAACGCCGCGACCGGCACCCCGTAGGCCATGGCCTCGGCCACGACGCGGGGGAACCCCTCGCTCTCGGAGGGAAGCACGAACACGTCGGCGGCCACGAAGTAGTCGGCGAGCGCCGCGTTCGCCCGGGCGCCGTCCAGCCGCACGTTGGGTCGCCGGGCCAGCTCGGCGGCCGCGTCCGATGCGTGCGACGTTGCCCCCACCACCAGAAGCCGCGCGTTAGGCGCGCGCGCTGCGAGCGCGTCGGCCAGCGGCGCGAGGTGGTAGGCGCCCTTGAGCGGCGAGACGCGCCCGACGAACAACACGACCGGGTCCTCGGCCGGGAGCCCGAGCCGCGCACGGGCCGCCCGCGGGGACGTGGCGGCCGCCCGGGCACGCAGCGCGTCCACGTCCACGTCGTTGTAGAGAATCGTGAGGCGCTCGGGCGGCACGCCGAAGTGTCGGACGTAATGCGCGGCCATGCGTTCCGGCCCGGTGACCACGCGCCAGGCGAGCCGCATGACGAGGCGTTGAAGCGCGATCTGCCCCTCGAAGCGGGCCCTGGTCACGGGCGCCTCCCAACTCGGCACCAGGTGGTGCGACTGGCCACTCTGCCAGTAATGCACGCGCAGGCCGAGTAGCCGGCCGACGGCGCCGAGGGTGAGCCCCGCCGACACCGAGATGCGAACGAAGACGTCCCGGCACCCGAGGCGCCGGAGCGCGCGCGCGTGTCGCACGAGCGCCGCCGCCCGCCGCAGGCGCCCGCCCCCTGGCAGCACGACGACACGCGCTGCGCCGGCGATGTGGGGGACCCCGGCGGCCCGCTCAATCACCACGTGGACGGCGCAGTGGCCCGCGAGCGCTTCGAGGAAGCGGGGCAGGTGCGCCATGTGGGACGTGTCACCGGCCGACAGCGACGGGACGACGTACGCCACGGAGGGGCGCGAGGTGGTCACGACGGGGCCAGCGACAGGGGGAGCGTCCGCCCGGCCGCGGGCGGGGTGGGGACGGCCTCGCCCGCGACGATGCCCGCCGCGGCGCCGAACAGGAGGTGGAAGACGACCGCCAGAAGGCTGCCAGGCAACAGCCACGCGATGATTGGGGTCCCGAGGGCCATGGCCGTCACCCACACCGCCCCGGCGTGGGCGAGCGGCTCGCCGGCGGGCGCGAGCGCGGCGTCGGCGCGCCGCAGCAGGCGTGCGGCGGTCCACAGCAGCGCGACCAGCGCCACGAGGGCGAGCGGGCCGCCATCGACCAGGGCTTCCAGGTACTGGTTGTTGGCGTTCGCCACGAATCCCGCGGGGGCGTCGGCCCCGCCGAGCCCAGTCAGGAGCGCGACCGTGCTCGCCTGGCGGAGCGACGCGGGCAGCAGTCCCATGTAGCCGGCACCCCAAGCGGGCGAGTCGCGGACGACGTCCACCGCGACGGTCATCGTGAGCAGGCGCTGCAGGCCACTTCCTTGCGCGAGCCCGCCGCCCGAGAGGCGGTCCCCCACGAGGGTGCGGCCCGCGAGCACCGCCACCACGAGACATGCGCCGGCCACCCCGACCAACCCAACGCGCTGCCGGCGCGTAAGCACCGGCCGCCGACCGGGGCCGCCCGATCGCAGCGCGCCGCGGAGCAGCACGGCGAGCCCGACCGCCAGGCACAGCATCGCGCCCAGCCCGACGGTGAGCACGATCGCCAACAGAAAGAAGAGCGCGGCGGCTGGACGGCGGCGCAGCACCATGAGGAGGAAGAAGAAGCCGAGCAGGTAGCCGACCTGGTCCCCCACGATGCCGAACGAGCGGACGGCGCCCTCCCCGCTCACCTGGAACTCGCCCAGCGTGACGCCCGTCCACGGCCCGAGGAAGTCGATGTAGATCGACGCGGCGGCGACGACGCCGAGGACGACGAGCGAGCGCTCCAGGAATCGCACGTCGTCCGCGGTCCGCACCGACAGCGCCATGGCCGGCACGATGCTGGCCTCCAAGGCGAAGCGGGCGAGCGCGACCCCGCGGTCCAGGGCGTAGGGCGCCCCCAACGCCAGCGACGACGCGGCGATGGCCGGCAGCATGGCCCCGACGTACGCGGCGGTCGCGACGGTGGCCGCGCCGCCCACCGCGCGCCTCGAGACGCGCAGCCCCGTGATGAGGACGCGGGCCCCAGCGCCCACGAGGACCGGATCGTACGGCGCCAACGCTACCGGACCGTACTCCACGAGTGGACCTAGGCGAACCGCGTGAGCGAGCACGAGCAAGGCCGGCACGAGCGGCAGGACGTACCGGGCGGGCGTGGCGAACCCCGCAACCAGGAGGACCAGCGCGACCCCGGTGCTCATCCGCCACTCCTCCCGGCGCCGGCCGCCCCGAGTCGCCGGAGATGCCGCAGGAACAATCCCCAGGCGCCCACGCTCGCGAGCACAGCGGCCGCCGCCACGACGGCCGCCATGTGTACCGGCGACCCGCGACCGATGAACAGGCCGCCCAGCGCCGCGCTCCCCAAGTACACGGCGGACACCAGCGTCCCCCCCCCGGCCTGTTCGGCCACCACCACCCAGAACCCGAACCACCCGGTGATGGTGTGGAAGCACAACGTTCCGGCCAACAGCCACAGAAACGGCGTCGCGGCCGCGGCGTATCGCGGACCGTACACGGCCGCCAGGACGTCCCCAGCGAACCAGACGGTTGGGACGGCCGCAACGACAAGCGCCATCGCCATGGCGACGGTGGGTGCGTGCACCAGGTCGCGGACGCGCCGGGCGTCCGCCGCGTGCCAAGCTGTCAACAGGCGCGGGCGCACCGCGGCCCAAAGCGGCCCACTGGCCCGGGCCGGCATGGTCGCCAGCGCCTTCGCCACCTTATACACGGCCGCCGCCTCCAGCCCGGCGAAGGCGCTAAGGATCAGCAGATCGACCTGTCCGGCGAGGTAATTGAGCCCGTTGCGGACGAGCGAGTGCCACCCGAACGCGCCCCACCCCGCCGCCTCGCGCTCCGCGAGGTGCCGGGCGGCCTCGGCGTCGCGCACGTCGCGCGGGAGCAGCGCACTCGTGCGCCGCCGCGCCAACCAGCTCTTGAAGGCGTTGGCCACGACCAGCCCAGCGATGTACCCCGGGATCCCCGCCGCGAGCGTGCCGCCGGCCCCGCAGACGAAGGTGGCGGCCCAGAAGGCCGCCTCGAACCGGGCCTGTTCACGCACGCGTCCGCTGGCGATGAAGACGGCCTTGCTCACGCCGTACCCCGCCTGCGCCGGTAGCGACAGCAGCAGGCCGGCGACGTACCACGGCTGCCGCAGTCCGAGGGGGCCGGCCATCAGCCACCCGATCGCCGCCGCGGCGAGATAGACCGCCCCGTACACGTGCCGCTCGTGCCGTTCGAGCGCCACGGCCGTGGCCCGGGCCCGCGCCGTGTCGCTCAGCACGAGGTCGCGTCCGACCGTCTGCAGCGCGAGTTCCCCGCTGCGCGCGGTGGTCACCATCTCCAGCGCGTTGGTCCAGACCATCACCGTGGCGAGCGCCCCGAAGTCGGCCAGCGTCGTCTGACGCGCGACCACGACTTGCAACGCCGTTTGCATCACGGCCCCGACCAGACTCCCGACCGCGAGGGCCACGCCGTCGCGCGCCAGCTCGCGCGCCCCGAGCCCGCGGTCGAGCCAGGCGCGCAACACGCGACGCGGGTGGGACGCTCGGGCGTCCGAGTTCGCGTGCGCACCACGGACGGGCATCGGGAGCGGCACGGCTGGGTTCAGCCGGGCGCGACCGCGCGGGTCGGGCGCCCGGGCGCCGGGCTGCCGGGCCGCATCCCACAGCCCTCCGCCCATGCGGGGCCGAGCAGGGCGCGGTACACGTCCAGCGTCGCCGCGTGGATCAGCGGGGCGGCGAACTCGCGCTCCGCGCGCGCGCGGGCGCCGGCGCCGAGGCGGACACGCAACGCCGGGTCACCCGCGAGCCGGGCAATCGCGTCAGCCAGCGCGCCCGGGTCGCGCGGCGGGATGAGCAACCCTTCGCAGTCGTGGCGCACCACGTCGCGGCACCCGGGCACGTCGGTCGCGATGAGCGGGCGACCCGCGGCGGCCCCCTCGAGCAGCGCCTTGGGCAGGCCCTCGCGGTAGGACGGTAACGCGACGACGGCCGCGTGCCGGAGCACGGCGGGCATGTCGGGGCGGTGGCCCCACCACTCCACCGGACCCGTCGCGCGCCAGGCTTCAAGCTGGGCCCGGGGCACGGCCGCAGAATTCTCGGGATCGAATCCGCCGACCAGCGCCAGGCGCACCGGCACCGCCGCCGCGCGCAGCCTCGTCGCCGCCTCCACGAACTCCGCAACGCCCTTGTCCCACAACATGCGCGCGGGTAGCACCACCAACGGGGGCCCGTCGGCCGGGGGGGGCGCGGGTGGAAACCGCGTCACGTCCACCCCAGCCCCGGGAATGAGGACCACGTCCTCCGCCCTCGCCACGCCCTCCGCGACGAGCAGCGCTCCGTCGTCCGGGTTCTGCACGATGACCCGCGTTCGCGGCCGGCGCAACACGCGGCGCAGCCCCGCCCGGACCGCGGCCCGCAGCGCGCGGCGATGCGCGCCGCCCCCTGTGAAGGCGTAGCCGAGGCCGGCCACCGCATGCACCGCGGGCGGCCCGCCGCGCGCAGGCACGGCCAAGCCGCCCACGACGATGGCTTTGAGGGCCACGGGGTGTACGAGATCGGGGCGTAGCCGGCGCACGAGGGCTCGGAGCTGCCACAGCACCCGCACGTCGTCGGCCGGGGCCAGTCCGCGCCGTCGCCACCCCAGGCGGTACACCGCGCACCCAGCCGCGGCCAGCGCGCCGGCTACCCCGGTGTCCTGCGTCGCCACACTCACGCGCCAGCCCGCGTCGAGCAGGTAGCTGGCGAGTTCCAGCCGGTGGGAGGCGAAGTACCAGTCCGCGTTCACCACGAACAGCACGTGGGGGGCGTTCGGCGGCGGGCCGCCCGACGCCCCGGGCTGGTCACCCAACACCGTCGTGGCGGGCCTGGGCCGACCGTCCGCGGAACAGCCCGACCCGGAGCTCGGGAACCGTGGCGGGGGCGCGCACCGGTGGGCGGCCGCCTGCCGCAGGTGCCAACGTGCCGGGAGCCCGGTGGTCGGCGGGCGCCGGCCCCGGGGGTGGGGCGGGGGGCGCCGGGCGCCGGTACGCGTCCACGCGCGCCAATCGGATGAACAGAAGCAGCGTGACGCCCACCGTGGCCGCCGCCGCGATTGCGCCCGCCTGTGGATGGAGGCCCGCCAGTGCCCACGCCGCAGCCCCGGCGGCCGCGCAAGCGCCGTGCAGCACGCCCACGGCGGCCGGCTCAGAGAGGCCGAGGTACACGAGCCGGTGGGAGGCGTGGTCGCGACCACCCTGGGAGACCGGCCGCCCGTTCCAGAGCCGCATGACGGTGACGAGGGTGGTGTCGGCGATGGGAACGCACAGGAGGACGAGCGGAATGGCCGTCGCGCGCACCGGCCCCGCCGCCCACGCGCCGCCGTGCGCCCGCAGCGCGAGCACCGCGAGCGCGTAGCCGAGGAACAGGCTGCCGCAGTCGCCCATGAACACCCGCGCCGGGTGCCGGTTCTCTCGGAGAAACGCGAGGGTGGACCCGGCCACGGCGAACGCGAACGCCGCGCCGCCCTGGTCGCCCTGGCCGAGGAGGATGCCGCCGAGGGCCAGCGCACCGAGCGCGGCGGCCCCCCCGGCCAGGCCGTCCATGTTGTCGAGCAGGTTCAGGGCGTTGGTCAGCCCAACGACCCACAACGCCGTGACGGGGAGCCCGACCCACCAGGGGGCACCTGGCAGCGCCCGGACCTCCAGGGCAAAGGCCAGCCCCGTGCAGGCGAGTTCGGTGAGCAGTTTCGGGCGGGGCATCACCGACCGCCGGTCGTCGACCGCCCCGAGCCCCATCATGACGGTGGCGCCGCACAGCAGGCCGACAAGCGGCAACTCCCCGGCGAGCGCGCCGGACGCCCCGAGTCCGGCAACGGTGGCCGCGTAAATCCCGAGGCCGCCCATGAGCGCGGTCGGCCGCCGGTGCCACCGATCGGCTCGGGGGACCGCCACCCAGCCGCGCCGCCGCGCGAGGTGCGCCGCCAATGGTACCAAGACCAGCCCCGCGGCCAGCGCCGCACCGCCAGCGAGCAGGGGAATCTCCGTGGGCATCGTGACGCTGGCTACGCGGCCAGCCGGTCGTCCCGCCGGAAGTACTCGGCGACGTCGGTGATGATGCCATCGAGCGTGTGCGACGGCGCGTACCGAATCGCCGACTTGAGGAGCGTCAGGTCGGGCGTGCGGCGCTGCATGTCCTCGAAGCCGCGCGGGTACACCGACCCGTACGGCACCCGCACGATCTCCGAGCGACTGCCCGTGAGCCCGACGACGCGGCGCGCGAGCGCGTTCATCGACACCTCCACGTCGTTGCCGACGTTGAAGACGCGTCCCGCCGCGGTCTCGCAGTCGAGGAGCGCCTCGACGGCCCGCACGCAGTCGTCCACGTGGTTGAAGCATCGGGTCTGCTCGCCGTCCCCGTGCACGACGATCGGGTCGCCGCGCAACGCCGCCTGCACGAAGCGCGGGAGCACCATGCCGTACTGGCCCGTCTGCCGGGGCCCCACCGTGTTGAAGAAGCGGGCCGTCACGACGGCAAGTCCCTTCTCGTCGTGGTACGCGAGGGCCAGGAACTCGTCCATCGCCTTGGAGCACGCGTACGCCCACCGCCGCTTCGACGTGGGGCCGAGCCGCCAGTCCCCGTCCTCGCGCAGTGTCGTCACGCTCGCGTCGGTGTCGAGGATCTTGCCGTAGACCTCGGACGTGCTCGCCACGAGGACCGCGGCGCCGTGCCGACTGCACGCGCGCAGCACGTTCTCGGTACCCCGCACGTTCGTCACGATGGTCTCGACCGGCTGCTCCATGATGAGGCGCACGCCGACCGCGGCCGCGAGGTGCACGACCCGGTCCGCCTGCGCCACCTGCCGCTCGACGAGTTCCTCGTCCAACACGCTGCCGATGCAAAGGCGAAAGGCGTGGTGGTCGGCCAGATGCGCGACGTTCTCCACCCGCCCCGTCGCGAGGTTGTCGAGCGCGACCACCTCGTGACCCTGCGCCACTAGCCGATCGGCGAGGTGACTGCCGATGAAACCGGCTCCGCCGGTGATGAGGTAACGCATGGGAGGCGGGCGGGACCGAGCGGCGATCGGGCGGGGGGGCGCGGCACGACGGACCGGCGGCAGGGCGGCCGTGGCGAGTGCGGCACGGAGCGGGTCGAATGCGCGCGGCGTGGGCATACAGCACGCGAGCCGGCGCATGCAACGCCCCGGACGGCTGGGGCCGGCGTTCAACCAACCACACGCCCTTGTGGTGCACAAGATCACGCGATGGGCTGCATTGGGGATGGCGGGTCGCAGGGTCGGACGCTACTGGCCGCGCTCCAGTCGGCGCGTGAACCCGGTCGACTCGTGGTGCCACAGGTGACGCACACCGCGCCCGGCAGGTCTTTCTGCCGGGCGCGGTACGTGCTTGTGACGCAGCCGGCCGCCGCCCGCCGGACCCGCGGCCCGCGACTGCCGCACCCGACCGGCTATACTGCCACGGGGCGCCGCCGCGCGCGGCGCCCCCGCCACGCCCGGGCGCAGGGCGCGGCGTCCCTTTGTATGCGCCACGGAGGAGGACTGTGATCCTCGGCTGCCTGGCCCTGAACGCCTCGTTCGAGCCGCTCACGATGGTGCCCGTGAAGCGGGCGCTCCGCCTCGTCATCGACGGCAAGGCGGAGATCGTCGAGAGCGACCCCGCCCGCGCGGTGCGCTCGGAGCGGATGAGCATGCCCCGCCCGGCGGTCATCCGCCTGACGCGGTTCGTGCACGTCCCCCGCCGCTTCCGCCGGCAGGTCACCAACACCTTCCTCTTCGCCCGCGACCGCTACCGCTGCCAGTACTGCGGCCGCACGCAGGGCGAGCTCAAGCCGCGCGAGTCGCTCACCCGCGACCACGTCATCCCGATGTCGCGCGGCGGCAAGAACGAGTGGACCAACGTCGTCGCCGCGTGCAGCCCCTGCAACCTGCGCAAGGCCGACCACTTCCCGCACGAGATCGGCATGGTGCCCATGACCGTGCCCGCCGAGCCGCACTTCGTGCACCTGAGCTGGGCCGTGCGGCGGCTCACGCCGGCGCAGGCCAAGTACATCCGCGTCTTCTACGGCGAGCAGACCGTGCAGCAGCTCGCCGTGCTCGAAGGGCGCGGGCACGGGGAGTCCTCAGCCGGCATCACGATACCGGCGCCCGCCCTCCCGGCGGCCGGCTGAAGCGGGATCGCGTGCTGCGGCGCGCGGTCCCGCTTCCCCGTTACGGGGGGGCGCGCCGGCCGCCGTCAGGGACGGAACGTCTCGGATCGCACCTCGTAGTGCCGCGTCGCGCCGCCTAACAGCCGCTCGGTCAGCACCTTGACGCCGCGGCCGAGCGCGGTGCCCGGGCTCCGGCGCCCCTGCACGGCCGGCCGCAGCTCGCCGCGCAGCCACCGCTCCACCTCGTCCAGGTCGGAGAGCGAGAGCGTCTCGACGTCCACCACGACGTTGTAGTACGCCCGCCGCCCACGCGGCGGGGCGAGTGGCACCCGGAAGGGCCGCTCCGCCGCCGCCGACGCCTCGTCCAGCTCGGCGAAGCGGCCGAGGAGCGTGATCTGGTCGTCTTGCACGCGCGCCACCTCGTACGCCTTGCTGAGCGCGTCCTGCTTCACCACCAGGTCCCACTCGCGCGCCCCGCGCAGGTCGTTGAACCACCCGCCTAACGTCCACAGCTCGGCGCGGAAGTGGATGCGCACCGGGAACCCGTGGCCCATGAGGTCGCGCAGCTCGCGGTCGTCCAGCACGTTCACCACGCGCACGAGCGGCCCCTCGACCAGCGGGGCGGCGCTCAGCCGGATCTCCGCGCCCGCCCGCTGCGCGCGCGCCGCGCCAACCGGCAGGAGGAGGCCCGCCGCCAGCGCCAGCAGCATCGCCAACAGCATCGCCCGCGTCGCCGCCCGCCCGCGCCGCCGGCGCCAGGACCCGCCACCGCGCACCGTCAGAACCGCCGCCGCACGCGCACGAACACGTTCGGCGCCTGGTCCGGCCGCGATACGCTCTTGGCCACGTAGATCCCGAACGGCCGCACGTCCCGCCGCCCGTGCGGGTGGCCGAAGTCCACGCCGGCGCCCACGTCGCTCAGGAAGGTCGAGAACGCGGGGAGCGCGCCCGCCGGGTAGACGAGCGTCCCGCGCCGCCGCCCCACCAGCCACCCGCGCCCCGCGTCGGCGAACAGCACCCACGTGAACTCGGTGCGGAAGCCCCGGCGGAACCGGGGCTGGTCCGCGCTCCCCTCGCTGAAGAGCGACAGCCGCACGTCGGTCCGATACTCGGCCTGCCCGATCAATACCCGGTCGCACTCGGCCGGCGTGCCCGCGGGACGCACCCCGCCGAACGCCGCGGTCGCGCCGCACTGGAGCACGTCGGCCCCGCCCGCGCCGGCCACGCTCCGGAAGTCGTAGCCGGCCAGCGCGCCCGGACCGCCCACGCTCAGCCGGCGCTGGGCCGGGAGCGGGTCGCCGTGCAGCCACCCGCCGCCCGCAAGCCGGAAGTTGAGCTGCGCGTCCGGCGTTAGGCGGTTGTAGCGGCGCAGGTCCACGAACAGCCGCCCGTACGCCCGCTCGCCCGGCGCGCGCGACCGCCCGCGCGCCGTCCCGTCCGACGACAGCGGCGCGAACTCCTGGATGCGGCCGGCGCCGTACTCGTAGTCGCCGGCCACGTACCAGCCCGCCCACGGGTTGGCGACGTCGTTACGCGTATCCACCCGGGCGGCCGCGGTGAGCACCGTCATCAGCCCCTCGTCCGCGCGCGGTACCGGGCGCCACGGCTGCCCGTTGCGCAGCAGCGTGAACGGGTCGAGCGTGCGGCGGCTGGCCCACCGCTCGCGCGCCGCGGTCAGCGTCAGCCCCACGTCCGGCGAGGCGTCGTAGCCTAACGCCAGCGAGCCGCCGTGCCGGTTGTAGTAGTCGCGGAAGTCCCGGTGCAGCGCGAAGGCCGCCAGCCCGGCTTCGTCCGGCCGGAGCTGCCACGTCTCGACGGCGGCGACCTCGTCGTACAGCCGCGCCGTCGCCCGGCGGCCGCGCCCGCGGCTGCTCCGCAGCTCGGCCCGGAGCACGTGCCCGAGGTGCTCGCGGTCCCAGCGGAACTCGTCGGCCGTGCGGAAGATGCCTAGCAGGTCGATGGCCAGCCGCCCGGTTCCCCCCACCGCCGCCTCCAGCGACGGGCCGAACACCACCGGCAGCCCCTCGGTGCGGTTGTAGGTGCCGAGCGAGGCGAGGGTGACGCTCGTGACCGTGCGGCGGTCGGTGGAGCTGGTGCGCGTGAGGCGGAAGCCGAGGTCGCGGCGCGTGGGCGGCGCGTCGCGGTCGTCGAAGGCGAGCAGGCTGTCGGGGCCGACGCGGAACGCCACCGGCCGCCGGAGCAACGTGAGCGGCCCGCCTAACGTGGCCGCGCGCTGCCCGTCCACCACGCCGCCCACCACCAGCACGTCGCCCGCCACGCTGGCCGTGGGGCGGAGGTACAGGTCGCCGTCGATGACGGTGAGGCGGCCGGCCACCCGCCCCGCCACCGTCACCGGCCCGCCGAAGACCGCGAGGTCGCCGCGCACCGTGTCGCCCGGCGCCACGTCCAGCGGGCCGCGCACGCGCCGCACGCCGGCCGCGTTGTAGCGCGCCACCGCGGCCGACACCCCGCTGATCTCGGGGTCCTGCGCGCGGCGCAGGGCGGCGGTGTCGGGCGCGGCGGGCGGCTGCTGCGCGCGCGCCCGCGTCGCCCCGCCGAGCGCGAGGGCGGCGGGCAGCAGGCAGGCGGCAAGGCGGGGAAGTCGAGTCACGGCAGGGGGACGTCGAGCCGCCGCATGCGGCGGTACAGGTTCGGGCGGTCGGTGCGGAGCCGGCGGGCCGCTTCGGCCACGTTGTTGCCCGCCGCCGCGAGCGCGCGTACGATCAGCGCCCGCTCGTAGGCGTCGAGGGCCTCGGCCAGCGGCACGTCGTCCCCGGGGGACCCGCGGGCCGGGTCGTCCCCGGTGGGGGGCAGCGCCGCCGCCGCGTCGCCGGGCTCGTCGGCCAGTACCCGGCGCACGTGCGCGGCGGTGACCGCCTCGCCGGCGTGCAGGATCGCCAGGCGTTCGACGATGTTGGCCAGCTCGCGCACGTTGCCGGGCCACCGGTGGCGCGCCAGGAGCGCGGTCGCGCCGTCGTCGAACGCCGGGGCCGGCCGGCCGGTGCGCGCGCGGTGCAGCGCCGCGAAGTGCGCCACCAGCAGCGGCACGTCGCCCGGGCGCTCGCGCAGCGGCGGCAGGTGAATGGGGATCACGTTGAGCCGAAAGAACAGGTCCTCCCGGAACGCCCCCTCCGCCGCCGCGCGCGCCAGCTCCTTGTTGGTCGCGCTCACGATGCGCACGTCCACGCGCACCGGCTTCGCGCCCCCCACGCGCTCGATCTCGCGCGCCTCCAACGCCCGCAGGAGCTTGGCCTGCGCCTCCGCGCCCAGGTCGCCCACCTCGTCCAGGAACAGCGTCCCGGTGTGCGCCAGCTCGAACCGGCCGAGCCGCCGCTCGGTGGCGCCGGTGAACGCCCCGCGCTCGTGCCCGAACATCTCGCTCTCCACGAGGTCGCGCGGGATGGCGGCGCAGTTGACGCGTACGAACGGCCGCTCGCGCCGCGCGCTGGCGGCGTGCAGCGCCGCGGCCACCAGCTCCTTCCCCGTGCCGCTCTCCCCGGTCACGAGCACGCGCGCGTCGGTCGGGCCCACGCGCGCCACGAGGGCGCGCACCTCCTGCATCGCCGGGCTGTCGCCCACCATCGCCCCGCCGATCCCCAGGTCGGCGCGCAGGGCGCGCGCCTCGCGCCGCGCCTGCCGCAGCGCGATCGCGCTGCCTAACGCGAGGAGCACCCCCTCGGGCGTCAGCGGCTTCTCGAGGAAGGTGAAGGCGCCGAGCTTGGTGGCGCGCACCGCGTCGCTCAGGCCGGCGCGGCCGCTCATCATCACCACTGGCACGTCGGGCACCCGCTCGCGCAGCCGCTCGAGGACGCCGAGGCCGTCCACCTCGCCCGGCATCATCAGGTCCACGAGGGCGACGTCCGGCTCGGCGGCCAGCGCGGCGGCCACGCCGGCGGCGCCGTCGGCCGCGTCGCGCACCTCGTACCCCTCGCCCGCGAGCAGCGCGCCCACCATCCGCCGGATGTTGGGCTCGTCGTCGACGATCAGGACGCTGGGCACGGGGGCCTAACGCCCGCTCAGCCGGCCGCGTCCGACCGCGACGGGACCGGCGCCGTCGCCAGCGGGGGCGCCAGTGGGGGCGCGAGCGGCGCCGCCGGCGCGCGGGCGGGCTCGGCGAGCCGCTCGGTGAGCAGCCGCGCCGAGTACCGCTCGCTTTCCGAGATCCGCTCGACCTCGATCGCCACCGCCTCAATCGCCTGCTCGATGCGGGCGAGGCGCGCCGCCACCTCGGGCCCGGGCCCGGCCGCCGCCGCGCCGCCCGGCGCCGCGCGCTTGGCCGTCGCCACGATCCGCCAGACGATCAGCATGATCACGATGATGCACGGGAAGATGATCGACACGATGGCCACGTCCGTGCCCGACGTGTCGCTGCCGCGGCGCCCGGGCGGCGGGGCGAGCGTCGTCCGCACCAGCTCCTGAACGGCATCCTCGTCGAGCCCGGCCTTCGGGTCGATCACGACCGTGCGCCCGTCGCGCCCCGTGACCACGATCTGCCCCTCGCCGTTGCGGACCACGCCGGGCGAACTGGCCTGGGGCGCGTCCGCCAGCGCGGCGCGGCCGTCGTCCGGCGCGGCGTCCCGGGCCGCCTGGCGGCGCGCGGCCTCCTCCGCGCCTTGCGTGGCCGCCTCCGCCGTCCGGTTGGCCGCGTCGATCCCGTCCGCGATCTCCCGCGCCTCCCGGGACAGCGGGCGGGCGGGGGCCTGAGGCGCCGCCGGGGCGCCGGGTTGGCTGGGGGTCATGCGCGCGCTCCGGTCGCCTCGTGTGTTAGGCCGGCGGGCGCGCCGCCCGCCGGCAGGATGAACCGCACCTCGGTCCCGCGCCCCACGGCGCTCACCGCGTCCACCCGCCCGCCGTGCGCCAGCACCGTCTGCCGGGCGATGGCCAGGCCGAGCCCCGTCCCGTGGGCCTTGTGCGTGACGTACGGGTCCCAGATCCCGGCCAGCCGCTCGGGCGCAATGCCGCACCCCGTGTCGCCCACCGCCAGCTCGACCGCGTCGGGCCCCACGTCGTCGCCGTCCGCGCGCGCCACGCGCACGCGCACCTCGCCGCCGGCGGGCGTGGCCTCGACCGCGTTGAGCAGCACGTTCGTGAGCGCCCGCGCCAGCGCGTCGTAGCGCCCCCGCACGAGCGGCACGTCGGGCGCGACGTCCACCCGCGCCGCGAGGTGCGGCGGCACCGTGGTGGCCGCGGCCCACCGCGCCAGCTCGCCGAGGTCCACGTCCGCCACCGGCCCGTCCGGCAGCCGCCCGAACTGCGCGAACCCGCGCGCCATCGCCTCCAGCCGCGCCGTCTCGGCGGCCAGCACCTCCACCAGCTCGCCCTGCTCGGGCGTGGCGTTCCGACGCAACCCTTCCACCGCGAAGCGGATCGGCGTGAGCGGGTTCTTCAGCTCGTGCGCCACGCGCCGCGCGGTCTCGCGGAACGCCTCGGCGCGCTCGGCTTCCAGCGCGCGCGCGCGGCCGGCGGCCAGCTCGCGCGCCATCCCTCGCATCCGGCGGCGCATCGTGCGGAACTCGGGCGCGCCGCGGGGTTCGGGCTCATCGGGGAGCGGCGCGCCGCGCCCCACCAGCTCCGTCCACCGCACCAGTTGGTCGAGCGGCCGCGACAACTGCCGGCTCAGGTGCCCCGCCACGCGCGACGCCACAAGCGTCGTCACCGCGACCAGCAGCACGCCCCCCGCGAGCACCACGCGGCCGAGCCGCGGCGCCACGTACGTGTAGCGGCGCGACAGCTCGAGCGAGGCGCGGAGCTCCTGCGCGTGCGCCTCCAACGCCCCGCGCTCCCCGGGCGAGAGCGGCCGCGCCGGCGCGCGCCCGTTGCCCCCCGTCGCGCCGCCCCCGCCGCCGCGGCGTGCCACCGCCAGCGCGCGCTCGCCCGTCTGCGCCGCGCGCTCCCACGCCGCGCCGCCGCCCAGCAGCGGCAGCGCGCGCGTCACCGTCCCGGCCCAGGCCAGCGTCAGCAGCACGGAGGGGCAGACCGCGAAGAGGAGCAGGATGGCGAAGAGCCGCGCCCGGAAGCTCGGGCGGCGGCGCGGGCGGAGGCGCACGGCGGCTCGGGGCGCGAGGCGGGACGTGGCGGACCGGGGCCGGGCGGGGGCGTGGCGGGCCGGTACGGCCGGGGCAACGGCGGGGTTTCGGGGGCGCGGGCCGGGCGGCGGGGTCCCGGCCAAGCTAGCGCGCCGCGGGCGGCTGAATCGTCGCCCTCTGCGCGCAACCCCGCGGCCGTGCGCTTTACCCCACCCCGGTGCCGGGTTACCGTTCCCCCGCAACATGCCCGCCCTGCCCCGTTGACGGCCGGCCCGCCCCGGATGGCCGACCACCCGCCGACGCTCGACCAGCTCTTCACCCGCCGCGCCGCCGACCACGGCGAGCGCCCGCTGGTGGTCGGCGGGTCCGTCGGCGGCGGCGCCGCGGGCGGAGGGGCCGGGGGGGCGGGCGGGGCGGGGGGCGCGGCCCGGGCCCTCAGCTACGCGCAGGTGGACGCGCAGGGCGCGGCCCTCGCGGCGGCCCTCGCGGACCTCGGCCTCGCGCCCGGCGACCGGCTCGCGGTCTGCCTGCCTAACGTCCCGGAGTGGCTGGTCGCGCTCCGCGCCGCCGCGGCGCTCGGCGCCGTCGTCGTCCCGGTCAACCCGCGGCTCAACGCCCACGAGCTCAAGTACCAGCTCCGCCACGCCGGCGCCGCCGCGATGGTGGCCGCCGAGCGCGACGACGGCGTCGACTCGCTGGCGCTGTACGAGGGCGTGCTCGCCGACCTGCCGGCGCTCCGCTACCTGGTCACCGTGGGCGGCGCCCCCGACCGCTGGTACGACGAGCGCATCTACCGGTTCGAGGACCTGGCGAGCAAGGGCGCCGGCCGCCGCCCCCCCGCGCCCCCCGCCGACCCCGCCGCCGACCTGGCCCTGCTCTACACGTCGGGCACGATGGGCAAGCCCAAGGGCGTCCGCCTCTCGCACGCCGCCGTTATCGAGACGGCCCGCCTCACGGCCGACGCGCTGCGGGTGGGCGGCGAGGACCGGGTGTTCGCGGCGGTGCCGCTGTTCGCCAGCTTCGGCTTCGGCACGGCGGTGGGGGCGGTGGCCGAGGGCGCCGCGCTGGTCCTGCAGGAGCACTTCGACGCGGCCGACGCGCTCGCGCTCATGGCCCGCGAACACGTCACCGTCGTGCACGGGGTGCCCACCACCTTCCACCTCCTCACGCGCGCGCCGGCATTCGACGCGGAGCGCGTCAAAAGCGCCGGCCTCCGCGCGGCGCTCGTGGCCGGCGCGCCGGCCGACGAGGAGCTGCTCCGCCGCATGCGCGGCTGGTGCGACGTGCACGTGGCGTACGGCCTCACCGAGACCGGGCCCGCCGTCACCGTCACCCGCCCCGACGACCCCGCCGACAAGCGCCTCACCACCGCCGGCCGCCCGCTCCCGGGCGTCGAGGTCATGGCGGTGGACCTGGTGTCCGGCCAGCTCCACGGCCCCACCGAGGCGGTGGGCGAGATCGCCGTGCGCGGCGTCGGCGTCACGCTCGGCTACTCGCGCATGCCCGACGAGACGCGCCGCGCCTTCACCCCCGAGGGCTTCTTCCTCACCGGCGACCTCGGCATTCTCGACGAGGACGGCTTCCTGCGCGTCGTCGGCCGGCGCAAGGAGACCATCCTGCGCGGCGGCTACCAGGTGTACCCGCGCGAGGTGGAGGACGCGCTCCGCGGCCACCCCGCCGTCGAGGACGTGTGCGTCATCGGCGTCCCGCACGACGTGCTCGGCGAGGTGATCTGCGCCTGCGTCGTGCCGGTGGAGGGCGCCGTGGTCACCGGGCGCGACCTCAAGGACTTCGCGCGCGACGCGATGGCCGAGTACAAGACCCCCGACCTCGTCCGCTTCTTCGACCGCTTCCCGATGACCGGGAGCGGCAAGGTGCGCCGGCGAGAACTCGAGCGCGTGGTCGCGCTCGACCCGACCGTCACCGCCGCGGCGGGGTGAGGCGCGCGGCCTAACGCCGTGAGGCCCGCCTCCCCCGCCGCCCGCCGCCCGGCCCGAGCGCCGCGCGCGAGCCCCCCACATGAGTTCACGCTACCCGCAGCGGCCCCAGGCGCCGCGCGGCCCCGTCGCCCCCGTCCACCGCGGCCCGCAGGCCCTCGCCCCGGGGGCGCCCTACGGCTACGGCGCGCCCAACGCCGCGCTCCTCATCGACTTCGACAACGTCACGATGGGGATCCAGAAGGACATGCAGGCGGAGCTCCGCAACCTGCTGTCCTCGGACATCATCAAGGGCAAGGTCTCGGTGCAGCGCGCCTACGCCGACTGGCGCCGCTACCCCAACTACGTCGTCCCGCTCACCGAGAACTCGATCGACCTCATCTTCGCCCCCGCCTACGGCTCGGCGAAGAAGAACGCGACCGACATCCGCCTCGCGGTCGACGCGATGGAGCTGGTGTTCACGCGCCCGGAGATCGGCACCTTCATCCTGCTCTCCGGCGACAGCGACTTCTCGTCGCTCGTCCTCAAGCTCAAGGAGTACGGCAAGTACGTCATCGGCGTCGGCATCCGCGAGAGCGCGAGCGACCTGCTCGTCCAGAACTGCGACGAGTACTACAGCTACAACGCGCTCGCCGGCCTCGTCAGCACGCGCGACGAGGAGCTGACGCAGCGCCGCTGGGACCCGTACGAGCTGGTCGCCGAGGCCGTGCAGCGCATGGTGCAGGGCGGCGACACGATGCGCGCCGACCGGCTCAAGCAGGTCATGCAGGACATCGACGGCTCCTTCGACGAGAAGGAGCTCGGCATGGCCAAGTTCTCGCGCTTCGTCACCGAGGCGGAGCGCCGCGGCCTGCTCGCGGTCACGCGGCTCGACAGCGGGCAGTACGAGATCGCCCCCGGCCCCAAGGTCGCCCCGCCCCGCGACGCCGGGCGCGACCGTGACCCGCGCGAGGCCGCCCGCGACGTGGCCCGCGACCTCGCCCGCGACGGCCGGCGCGACGCCGCCACCAC
>ERZ1066119.292-NODE-292-length-38714-cov-21.338524_pt1 | contig 38714 bp, 27 predicted proteins | sample MGYA00382766_ERZ1066119 | MGnify/ENA primary metagenome ERZ1066119 (study PRJEB33369, sample SAMEA5778349) | biofilm metagenome | biome: Industrial cooling water; feature: Water cooling tower basin; material: Biofilm | place: United Arab Emirates | collected...
CAGTTGACAGTTGACAGTTGACAGTTGACAGTTGACAGTTGACAGTTGGCAGTTGAGGAAAGAAAAATGACCAATTACCAATTACCAATTATCAATTACCAATCTAAAATCTAAAATCTAAAATTAAAGATGACTCAATCTAATTACCGTCCAACTTTAGCGATTAAACTAGCCTCGATGCAACCAAAAGAAGCAGCGGATGCGTCTGCTTTAGCAGGGTTTGCCGGGAATAATGCAGAAGTTGCGATCGCCAACAACCTTCTCCTGCAACCGGGCGAACCGGGGGAAATGTTGGTACAGTTAGAAAACTTGAGCAGTCGTCCGCTACAATGGCGATTGGAAATTGAGGGAGATTTTCCGCTAAATTGGTGCAGTTGGCAACAGGAAGAAGCCGAAGAAATTGCTCCTAATCAAAAAGTGGATAGATCGCTATCTTTCCAAGTTCCAGAAGATTATTTTGAAGCTCAATATGCTTTAGATTCGGGACGCGATCGCTTAAAAATTAATTACGAAACCCAAATTTATGTTTACGCTGAAGCCGAAACCCAACGGCAACTCGTTGCCTATCGAGTGTTTAACCTCTGCGTGCGTCCCTCAAGTTCCTACCTAAATTATCTCCCAGGAATTTACCGGGAAGTAGATTTTATCGGACGATTTTTAACAATTTTTGAGCAAGCATTTGACCCGGCTGTTCAAACAATCGATGTTTTATGGGCTTATTTAGACCCTTTGACAGCACCGGAGGCGTTACTTCCTTTTCTCGCACATTGGGTTGCTTGGCCTATCGATCGCCGTTGGGATATTAAACATCAACGTCGTCTAATTCGCAATGCGGTAGAACTTTATCGCTGGCATGGAACGCGCCGGGGTTTGCGTTTTTATCTGCATCTTTATACAGGCTTACCATTAGATGAAGAGCTACCGGAAGCCGAAAAACACATCAGTATCGAAGAAATTTTTACTCACGGTTTTGTGATGGGAAAAACGCTAATCGGTAGAGATTCAATGTTGGGGGGTGGGCGTCCGTTTCATTTTATTGTGCGCTTGCGTCCTGAACCGGGTAAGCAGATTGACGAACGATTGGTTAGGGATATTATTGAGCGAGAAAAACCGGCTTTTTGTACTTACGATCTTTTGATTCCTTAGACATAGAGGCTAACAACCTAAGCCGGAACAGTTGATAGGTAGCATGTATGGAGCGTTGATGGAAATTGACGCTCCCTACCTACTGCGTTGAGGGTGGGGATTCCTGCAACACCCTCGCGTCCTTGCTTAAGCAATAAACTTGAAATTTGTTCAAATCTGTTTGTATTGCTTTAGGTTAGGGAACAATAAGAGTAAGCTCTGGCATCGTCTTTCCCATCCATGATTGTCGTAAAGTTTAAACGCAAATTGCCCTTGCGATCGCTCTTAGTCATTCCCTTTGTGCTGCAAGTGATTGCAGCTGTGGCAACGGTTGGCTATCTTTCCTACCGCAATGGGCAAGAAGCCGTCAACCATCTGGTAAATCAGTTGATTGATAAAACCAGCCAACGGGTAGACGACCATTTAGATCGGTATCTGGAGTTGCCCAAACAGTTGAACCAGATTAATGTGGGAGCGATCGCTTCTGGGCAACTCACTCCCAGCAATCCTCAAGCCAGCGAGCAGTATTTCTGGCAGCAGGCAAAAGTATTTCAGCAGATTACCTACGTCGGCTTAATGTGGCCTAATGGTGCAGAAATAGGATCTGGAAGATACATTAATGGTGTCGATCTGGTAATCTTTGAAACAGTTGCTGACAAGTGGATCGGCGCAGAATACAGCGTTGATAATCAAGGTAACCGCGCTAAATTATTACAATCCTACAGCTACAGTCCTTTAAATCTACAGTGGTATAAAGAAACAATCGCTGCGGGCAAACCAATCTGGAGTTCTATTTATTCCATTGAGTTAAGTAGCGTTCAAATTGCCCAGGCGGGTAGGGCATTGCCGAACCAACCTGCCGATCAAGAGGGCGGACTTTATCAATATGTCGCGCTGGGAATAAAGCATCCGATTTATGACAAAAATCAAAAACTGCGAGCAATTTTGATTGCGGATTTAGAATTGCCCGACATCAGCCAGTTTCTCCACAGTCTTCAGGTGAGTCCTAACGGGCAAGTGTTTATTATGGAACGCAATGGGTTGCTGGTTGCTAGTTCCGGTACGCAGCCTTTTGTACGCAAAAAAAACAATAAACTTGAGCGTTACAGTGCCCTCAATACTCCTGATGCTCGCATTCGCACTGTGGCTCATGTTTTGCAGCAGCGATTTGGAGATTTTCAAAATATTCAGAGCCAACAAACATTTAACGTTACGGTAGACAAACAGCGAGAATTTGTGCAAATTCGAGCGTGGAAAGATGATTTGGGTTTGGATTGGTTGGTAGTAATAACGGTGCCCGAATCTGACTTTATGGCAAAAATTAATGCCAACACTCAGACAACGATCTGGCTTTCAGTTGGGGCATTGGTTGCCACTACTTTAATCGGGATTTACACTTCCCGCTGGATTGCACGCCCGATTCTACGTTTGAGTCGGGCATCGGAAGCGATCGCTGCTGGCAACCTAAATCAACAGGTGCAAGAATCACAGGTAAAAGAATTAAGCGTTCTCGCCCAATCTTTTAACCGCATGACTGCTCAGTTGCGAGCATCTTTCAACGAACTTGAAACAACGAATCAAACGTTAGAGTTACGGGTGCAACAACGCACATCTGAACTCAAAGATGCAAAAGAGGCTGCTGACAACGCCAATCTGGCAAAAAGCGAATTTCTGGCAAATATGAGCCACGAGTTACGCACTCCGCTCAATGGTATTTTGGGCTACGCCCAAATCCTCAAACGCAGCGAACCCCTGACGCAAAAAGGACGCAACGGCGTCGATATTATCTACCAATGCGGTTGTCACTTGCTGAATCTAATTAACGATGTATTGGATCTTTCTAAAATCGAAGCCCGAAAATTAGAACTGCATCCCACAGCTTTTCATCTGCCTTCGTTTCTGCAAAGCATCGTCGAAATTAACCGCATTCGCGCCGAAGAAAAAGGGATTGCTTTTGATTTCCAGATGGACTCGCAATTACCTGTAGGTGTTTGGGCGGATGAAAAACGTTTGCGTCAGGTTCTGATCAACCTTTTGGGGAATGCGATTAAATTTACCGAGCGCGGTAGCGTGACGTTTAAGGTTGAATCGATCCCTGGTAAAATTCGGTTTCAGGTAGAAGATACTGGAGTCGGTATAGCCCCAGAAGCGATCGCAAAAATCTTTCTGCCCTTTGAGCAAGTCGGCGATGCCAAAAAGCAATTAGAAGGAACCGGATTGGGATTGGCGATTACCCAGAAAATTCTCTCGTTGATGCAAAGCAAAATCTATGTGCAAAGCGTTTTAGGTCAAGGCAGCACCTTTTACTTTGAAGTAGAACTGCCGGAAGTTGAAAATTGGGCAACTGGTTTGAGAGTCATGCCACAAGGAACAATTAAAGGTTATAAAGGCTCAAAACGCAAAATTTTGGTGGTGGATGACCGTTGGGAAAATCGTTCGGTGTTGCTGAATCTGCTAGAACCGATCGGATTTAAAATTATCGAAGCCAGCAATGGCAAAGAAGGGATTGAGCAAACATTGAATCAGTCTCCGGATTTAATTATTACTGACTTAGCGATGCCAGTGATGGATGGGTTTGAGTTTTTACAGAATGTGCGTTCGCATCCCCAATTACAAAACCAAATTGTTCTGGTTTCCTCTGCCAGCGTGTTTGAGATCGATCGCCACAAAAGCCTAGAGGCTGGGGGAAATGATTTCTTACCCAAACCCGTGCAAGCGGAAATTTTACTCCAACTTGTGCAAAAATATCTGCAATTAGAGTGGATTTATGAGACTAATAACACTGAGAACCAGAATGCTGAAACCGCCTCCGTCGAAATGCAGCCACCCGAAACAGAAATCTTGCATCAACTGTTTGATCTGGCTCAAGACGGAGAACTCGATGGCATCATTGAAATCGCCCAACAACTTCACAATGCTAATACAACAGCCTTCGCTCAAGAACTAATCCGCCTTGCTGAAGCTTGCGAACTCAAACAACTGCGAGCATTGATCCAAAAATACATCGTTTAACATAGCCAAAATAGAAACTAAAACCTATGCCATCCCCAAACCAACCGTTTATCTTGATTGTCGATGACAATGCAACTAACTTATCTGTGTTGTCTCAAGCGTTGAAAGCTGCTGGTTATAAAGTTCGCATAGCTGTTGATGGCGAAGATGCCTTAGCTCAGGTGGAGCGCCACCGCCCAGAACTGATTTTGCTTGATATTGAAATGCCGAAAATGGATGGTTTTGAAACCTGCCGCCGTCTCCAGGCAAATCCCGAAACAGAAGGGATTCCAGTGATTTTTATGACCGCTCTGACTGAGACGGAAAACAAAGTTAAAGGTTTGTCATTAGGTGCAGTTGATTACATCACCAAACCCTTTGAAGAAGCAGAAGTTTTAGCGCGCGTCAAAATTCACTGGCGATTGAAGTGCTTGACTGATTCTCTGGAACAACAGGTGAGCGATCGCACTCAAGCTCTGCAACAAGCTCAATTACAATTGGTACAACAAGAAAAACTCTCGGCGCTGGGGCAATTAGTGGCTGGAGTTGCCCATGAAATTAACAATCCCATTGGTTGCATTGTGGGCAATGTCAGCGTTGCTCAAGATTACATCCAAGATTTATTGAGCTTGATCGATCTCTATGGCGAGAAATTCCCTCAACCCGGTGCAGAAATTGAAGACAAACTAGAAGAAATTGAGCTAGATTACCTGCGAGAAGATTTACCAAAGTTAATTCAGGCGATGAAAGATGGAGGCGATCGCATTAATTCCATCAGCCAAAGTTTGCGAACTTTCTCCCGCAACGATAGCGATACTAAGCAACCTTTTAACTTACATGAAGGCATCGATAGCACTTTATTAATTCTGCGCCATCGCCTTAAAGCTAACGACTATCGTCCGGCTATTGAGGTCGTAGCTGAATACGGTCAGTTGCCAAAAATAGCTTGTTTTCCCGGACAATTAAACCAAGTATTTATGAATATTCTGGCTAATGCAATCGATGCTATAGATGAATTGAATCAGGGACGAAGCTTTGCTGAAATTCAAGCCAATTCTAATCAAATTACAATTCGGACGATGGTGGAAGGCAAACAAGTAAAAATTGCGATCGCTGACAATGGTAAGGGCATGTCAGAGCAGATTAAGGCGAATATTTTTGACCATCAATTTACTACTAAAGGTGTGGGAAAAGGGACGGGATTGGGATTGGCGATCGCGCGGCAAATCGTAGTAGAAAAACATGGCGGCGCCATCGATGTTAATTCTGAACTTGGCAAAGGCACTGAGTTTGTCTTGACTTTACCGATTTGTTAGCGCCACTGACCTTATGGGCATAATAATCTTGATCCTGTGTCAAATGAGGTCAGTATCCATGAACGCCACCGTCAATGCAACCGTTACTATACCTGGCTATCGTCTAGTAGAGCTACTATATTGTGGCAGTAGAACCGTTGTCTACCGGGGTATTCGATTGGTAGATCAACAGGCAGTCGCGCTCAAACTGCTGCAACAAGACTATCCTACTTTCCTCGATTTGTTACAGTTTCGCAATCAATACACCCTCGCCAAAAACCTCGACATTCCTGGAATTATTCGTACCTACAACTTAGAACCTTACCGCAACAGCTACGCGCTGGTAATGGAAGACTTTGGTGGTGTTTCCCTGCGCGACTATGTTCGCAACCAGTCACTTTCGCTGACCCAAGTGTTAGAAATTGCCTTGGAAGTGGCTGAGATACTGCACGAATTACACCAAAATCGCGTCATCCATAAAGATATCAAACCCGCTAACATTCTCATCCATCCATATACAAAACAAGTCAAATTGATTGACTTTTCGATTGCCTCACTATTGCCCAAAGAAACCCAAGAAATCAAAAATCCCAATCGACTCGAAGGCACCCTGGCATATTTAGCCCCCGAACAAACCGGACGCATGAATCGAGGCATCGATTATCGCAGTGATTTCTACGCCTTGGGTGTGACTTTATTTGAATTATTAGCCGGACAATTGCCCTTTCAGTCCAATGACGCAATCGAGTTGGTGCATTGCCACATCGCCAAACAACCGCCTTCTTTGAGCCAATTCAACCTTCCAGAAGCGTTAGCGAACATCGTGGCGAAACTGATGGCAAAGAATGCCGAAGATCGCTATCAAAGTGGATTAGGGTTAAAACACGACTTAGAAAAGTGCTTATCTGAGTGGCAAGAAACCGGACAAATTGCGCCGTTTGAATTAGCAGAACGGGATATTCCAGATCGTTTCATTATCCCGGAAAAACTCTACGGTCGAGCCACCGAAGTGCAAACCTTAATAAAAGCATTTGATCGCGTTGCTAACCCCCCTGAAGCTCTCTTGAATCAGGGGGTCGAACTGATGTTGATTGCTGGATTTTCTGGAATTGGCAAAACCGCCGTTGTCAACGAAGTTCACAAACCCATTACCCGCCAGAAAGGATATTTCATCAAAGGCAAATTCGACCAGTTTAATCGGCACATCCCTTTCTCGGCTTTTGTGCAAGCTTTCCGAAATTTAATCGGGCAACTACTATCAGAATCAGACGCACAAATACAGATGTGGAAAAATCAAATACTAGAAGCGATAGGAGAAAATGGACAAGTTCTGATTGAAGTGATTCCCGAACTAGAAATAATTATCGGCAACCAACCCCCAGTACCTGAATTGTCGGGAGCAGCAGCGCAGAATCGGTTTAACTTGCTGTGGCAAAAGTTCATCGGTGTATTTACCACAAAAGAGCATCCATTAGCGATATTTTTAGATGATTTACAGTGGGCAGATTCGGCTTCTCTACAGTTGCTGAAACTGCTGATGGATGACAATAGTTATCTCTTGATATTGGGAGCTTATCGAGATAATGAAGTTTCGCCTGCTCACCCGCTGATGATAGCAGTAGAGTCACTCAAAAAAGCGGGAAAGACTGTGAATACAATCGCCCTCGCACCACTAAAATTTAACGATACCAATCAATTAGTTGCTGAGACTTTGAACTGTGCGATCGCGCTGGCACAACCTTTGACAGAATTAATCGATCGCAAAACCCAAGGCAATCCCTTTTTTACCACCCAATTTCTCAAAGCGTTACACGAAGATGGGCAGATTGCATTTAACTGCGATCGCGGTTATTGGGAATGCGATTTGGCTCAAGTAAAGGCGCTATCTCTCACCGATGATGTAGTGGAGTTTATGGCGCAACAATTGGATAAATTGCCCGCTCAAACTCAAGAAATTTTGCAACTTGCGGCTTGTGTTGGCAACTCTTTTGATTTGGAAACATTGGCGATCGTTTCAGAGCGATCGCCAGCAGATGCGGCAGATGTTTTGTGGGCAGCTTTACAAGAAGGATTAATCTTGCCACAAAGCGAAGTTTATAAATTTTATCTGAGTCACGATGAACCAGATATCAATACCAACCAGAGCGAAAATGTAGAATATCGTTTTCTCCACGATCGCGTTCAACAAGCTGCTTATTCATTAATTCCAGAAAATCAGAAACAGGCAACTCATCTGCAAATTGGACAACTCTTGCTCAAAAATACAACCGCTACAGAGCGAGACGAGAAAATTTTTGAGATTGTCAACCAATTGAATGCCGGTATAGAACTGATTTCTCAACAAGCTGAACGCGATGAATTGGCGCAGTTAAATTTAGTTGCCGCCAGTAAAGCTAAGGCTTCTACTGCTTATGCTGCTGCGGTTACATACTTAATAGTAGGGATAGAACTTTTAGGTGCAGATAGTTGGAATCGCCAATATGACCTGGTGCTAAATTTTCATTTAGCAGCAGCAGAAGCACAATATCTCAACTATAATTTTGAGCCATCGCAAATTCTGGCTGAAATTGCCCTCCAATATGCTAAAACACTGCTGGAAAAAGTGAGGGTATATGAAGTAAAGATTCAGATTTATATTGCCCAAAATCAGTTACAAGCAGCAATTGATACGGCACTGCACGTTCTGGATTTACTTGAAGTTAGTTGGGAAAAAGAAGCTCCCAAAGAACTGAAGATTGAAGAATTAATTGACCTACCAAAAATGACAGATCCACATCAAATGGCAGTTTTGCGTATTTTGAATGCTATTGCTAATGCCGCTTATATCAGCAATCCCTCTCTTTATCAGCAAGCCGTTTTCACAGGGATTAATTTATGTATCAATTATGGCAATTCACCTTTGGGAATTTATTTATATAGTTTTTATAGTTTAATGCTTTATGAAAGCGGCGATATAGATACTAGCTATTTACTCGCTCAATTAGCTGTCAACCTGGTAGAAAAATTCAATAGCAGTCAATGTAAATCGTTGGTTTTAGCTGTATTTAACAGTTCTATTAGACATTGGAAAGAACAAGTTAAAGAAACCATTGAACCGCTGAGGGAAGCTTTTTACAGCGGTCTAGAAACCGGAGAGTTAATCTTTTCAGGTTATGCGATACTTCATCATTGCAGTCATTTGTTTTTTCAATCAGAAAACTTAAATATTGTTCAAGAAAAACTGCAACATTATATTGAGTTACTGCAAAAACAAAAATTAGCATATCACGTAGTTTACGGTCAAGTATGGCAGCAAAGCATCTACAATTTACTCGGTCTGGCTGAAGAGCCGTTCCAGTTGAACGGCGAGGCATTTAATCGGGCAGAAATTTTACCTATTTTAGTCGAACAACAGAACGGCACGACGCTGTTTGCTGTGTATGCGATGCAATCTCTGCTTTGCTATCTATTTCAACAACCAGAGTTAGCGATCGCTCACGCTCAACAAGCCGAAAAATACCAACCAGCTGCCCTGGGTCACCTCGTGACTGCCCAACAGAAATTTTACTATTCTCTCGCTCTCCTAGCTGCCTATGCTCGTGCAGAAGAGCAAGAACGAGATGCATATTTGCAGCAGGTGGCAGCCAATCAAATCAAAATGCAAATGTGGGCGCATCACGCACCAATGAATTTTTTGCAGAAATGGCATCTAGTAGAGGCAGAAAAATATCGGGTTTTGGGTAACAAAGTTGCAGCTATTGAACATTACGACCTGGCTATTACTTTTGCCCAACAAAACGAGTACGTTCAAGAACAAGCCCTCGCCAACGAACTCGCCGCCAAATTCTATCTCGATTGGGGCAAAGAAAAAGTCGCCGCCAGCTATATGCAAGAAGCCTACTATTGTTATGCCAAATGGGGTAGCTATGCCAAAACTTTAGACTTAGAAAAACGCTATGCTCAACTTCTAACGCCGATCCTGCAAACGGAAAAACAGCACTTCCAGCCCAATCAAACGATTACTCAGATCTCTACAGAAATTATTCATACCACCACCAGGGGTTCGGCATCGGTTCTCGATTTAGCCGCCGCGATCAAAGCTTCCCAAACCCTCTCGAGCGAAATTACCCTCGAACATTTGCTCTCAACTTTGATGCGAGTCGTGATGGAAAATGCGGGAGCCGATCGGGGTGCTTTAATTTTAGTCAACGACCAACAGTGGCAGGTAGTTGTTAGCTGCCCTAACGCTCAAAGTTGCATTTTAGAATCAACCCCCCTGGATGAAAGTGCCTCTGTTCCCCTCAGCATCATTAATCGAGTCAAGCACACACAAGAAGTTTTGGTGCTGGATGTCGCCCACGAACAATCTACCTTCGCCGCCGATCCTTATTTGATCCACCAGCGTCCCCAGAGTTTGCTGTGCAGTCCCCTGCTTAACCAAGGTAAATTACTTGGCCTAGTGTACTTAGAAAATAATTTAGCTACAGGGGCGTTTGGGTGCGATCGCATCGAATTGCTCAATCTGATTTGTTCCCAAGCAGCTATTTCCCTGGAAAATGCCCGCCTCTATCAGCAACTCGAAGATTATTCCCACACCCTTGAGGTCAAAGTTGCCGAACGAACTGCCCAATTGCAAGCGGCACAAAAACAGATGGTAGCGCAAGAAAAACTCGCTTCTCTCGGCACTTTAACCGCCGGAATTGCTCACGAACTGCGTAACCCGCTCAACTTCGTCAACAATTATGCCGAACTCTGCGTCGAATTAACCCAAGAACTCCTCCAAGAACTAGAAAATCCCACTCAAGACAGCAACTATATCCCAGAATTATTAACCGATCTCAAACAGAATGCCGCCGCCATCCATCGTCACGGTCAAAGAGCGGACAACATCATTCGCAGTATGATGGAACATGCCAAAAGCGGCACAGATCTCGCACAGCGCCAAGCTACCGATCTCAATCAACTGCTAACCGAGGCGATACAGCTGATCTACCACAGCCAGCGCGCCGCCAACCCTCATGTTCTAATCGCCTTCGACACTGACTATGATGATTCGATTGGTAAGTTAGAGGTGATGCCTAATGCGTTGAGTCGCGCTTTGATTAACCTGCTGGACAATGCCTGTTATGCGGTGCGCGCCAAGCAAAAGAAAGCCGATCCCAACTTTACTCCCAAGATTGAAATCGCCACCAAAAACTGCGGCAACTGCATCGAAATTTGCCTTCGCGATAATGGCACAGGCATGACATCGGAAATTCAGCAGAAAATCTTCGAGCCGTTCTTTACCACCAAACCTACTGGCGACGGCACGGGTTTGGGATTATCGCTAACTCACGATATTATTGTCGATCAACATAGGGGAAGCTTAAGCGTAGAGAGCGAACTTAATAGTTACACAGAATTTACCATCACCTTGCCCAAGGTAGGGCTGTAAACCCAACTCATACAGCGGATTGCACTCCTATGAGGTACACCTTTGTTTGTGTAGAGGCACCCTTAAGGGTGCCTCTATACAAACAAAGCCTGAAGGCTGTACCTCACTAAGAAAGCAAACCGCTATATCATGTCCAGTGGCATCGGCATCGTAGGGAGGCTTCTTGATGAAGACAATTCGCTTGGTATCAAAGGTTTTTGGTAAAAGTAGCCCCTACAACACTATTAAATATGCTCCTCCGATACCAGCAGACATGATATCAAACGATACAGGCAAAGTCGCTTGTAATATTGATGAACTACAGGTAAACTCAACACTCGATTGGGGATTTTAATTTAGCATCACATTTACTGAAAAAAGTCAAGTTGCCAGTTGAGGAAAAAAATCGGTAATTGCCATGTTTACTAAAGCGAAAAAAAACGTAGATCCCGCGGCAAAGGTTGTATCAGCTTCGCGATCGCTTAGGCTCTCTCGCAGCCTGTTGACTCGCCTGATCGTTGGTGGCACGACTATCGTCGTCAGCGTGGCGGCATACTTGAGCTATCAGAATGTCCGCAATCTGTTGCTTACCAACTTAAAAGATAAAGCTTTTTTGGCGGTGCAACAGGGCGCAGACGAAATCGATACCTGGATTGCTTTGAGGAAGGTAGAGGCAGAAACCCTGGCAAACAGTCCTACGGTGCAAACGATGGACTGGTTAAAGATCCAACCCTATCTGCAATCGGAAGCACAAAGATTAAATAGTTTCCTGGAATTGAACATCGTCACGCCCGATGGCACGTTTTTCGGGATGACGCAGGGAAAAACTAAGATTAACCTTGCAGATCGTACACACTTTAAGCGGGGTATGGCTGGGCAAAGTACGGTCACAGATCCGCTGATCTCTCGCCTACATGGAAAACATATTATCGTCTTTGCCGCTCCCATTTGGTCAGGTTTGATTCAAGATCCAACCCGGAAGACGATTGGTGTCAACAATTGCGTGATTGGCATTGAGCAACTCAAGAGAGTAATTAATGGGTTGAAATATGGCAACGGTAGTTACGCCTTTGCCCTCAACTCCAAAGGTGCAGCGATTGTGCATCCAAATCCTGAGTTGATGTCTACTTTGGAGAAACCTGCACCCAGTTTGATCGAGTCCAATGATACCCAGCTAGCAGCGATCGCTCAACAGATGGTAAATCGGCAACCGGGTATGGAATTGGTGACGATCGATGGGGTGGAAAAATATGTTGCTTTTTTCCCTTTGAAAGAAACCAAATGGTCGGTAGCACTAGCCATTCCGCGAGAAAATATTGAATCCCAACTGCGACTGCTCGATGCGATCGCTTTCGTCATTTTAGCTCTGGCAGGCACGCTGATCGCCGTACTGGTTTACGTGCAATCTTCCGAACAGGAGCAACTGAAAAAATCAAAAATCGCTTCTGATGTTGCGAACCAGGCGAAAAGCGAATTTCTGGCAAATATGAGCCACGAACTTCGCACACCCCTTAACGGCATTTTAGGCTACGCTCAAATTCTCAGCCGTTCCAAAACTTGGGGAGAAAAAGAACAGCGCGGGGTGCAAATTATTTACCAATGCGGTTCTCACCTGCTGACTCTAATCAACGATGTTTTAGATCTGTCTAAAATCGAAGCTCGCAAACTGGAACTGTATCCCAAACCGCTGCATTTACCATCATTTTTGCAAGGAGTAGTTGAGATTTGTCGCATCCGCGCCGAACAAAAAGGTTTGGAATTCACCTACAGTCCAGATCCCAACCTGCCTGAAGGAATCGCAGCCGATGAGAAACGCTTGCGGCAGGTTTTGATTAACTTACTGGGCAATGCAATTAAGTTTACTGAAACAGGCTCGGTGACGTTCAAAGTTGAAGCATTAGCACCCAAATTAGAACCGTCCCCAATCCAACCGATTCGCTTTACCATCGCAGATACGGGTGTGGGGATTGCACCGGAACAAATTGAAGCCATATTCAAACCATTTGAGCAAATTGGCGATCGGAAAAAGCAATCTGAAGGTACGGGATTGGGACTTGCTATCAGTAGCAAAATCGTTAAACTGATGGGCAGCAAAATTCAAGTGGAAAGTCAACCAGGAATCGGCAGTGATTTCTTTTTTGAAGTAGAACTACCCCTGGCAACTGATTGGGCAAAAGATAACCGGGTTGCTGAAGGGAAAGAACTCATAGGTTATGAAGGCAAACCTCGGACAATTTTGGTCGTAGACGATCGGTGGGAAAACCGTTCTGTACTGGTCAACCTGTTAGAACCTTTGGGTTTCTCGATTGTCGAAGCTGTCAATGGTCAAGATGGTTTAGCTAAAGCAGCAAACAACCCAGATTTAATTATTACCGATTTAGCTATGCCTGTGATGAATGGGTTTGAGCTGCTGCGTCAGATCAGAAAAACCGATACTCTGAAACATTTAAAAGTTGTGGTTTCCTCAGCTTCGGTGGCAGAAATCGATCGACAAATGAGCCTCGATGCTGGAGGGGATGAATTTCTGCCAAAACCAGTGCAAACACAGGAATTATTTGACATCTTGCAAAACCAGTTAAACTTAACTTGGAAATATCAAGCCGCTGCTCAATCAAATTCTCAACCCAATGATGGCAGTGCTAAGGAAATTGAAATCAAAAATCCAGTTGATGCTATTCAAACTATTCCCAGTTCAGAGGAATTACAACAATTACTAAATTTAGTCCAGCGAGGCTTGATGAAAAAATTAATCGAGGAAGCCAAACGGCTTGAGCAAACTAATTCAGCTTACGAGCCATTCTTGGAAGAAGCGATTCAACTTGCTAAAACATTTCAGATGGAGAAGTTAGAATCCTGGCTAGAACAGCACATGCGTTAAAATCGCCCTTGCTTGAAATAGTTAAACTTGATTGCTTAAATTAGGATGGCAATTTCTATGTTTTCCCAAAACTCTGAATTAATTCTGATAATTGACGATACACCAGCCAACCTGGATGTGATTTCGGATACGCTAAATGATGCCGGATTTGAGATAGCGATCGCAACCAGTGGCGAAAGAGCTTTCAAGCAACTGCAATTGCAATTACCCGATTTGATTCTGCTCGATGTGATGATGCCGATTATGGACGGGTTTGAAGTCTGTCAGCAATTAAAAGCAAATCCGATTACTCAAGATATTCCTGTGATCTTTATGACAGCCCTATCAGATACCGAGAGCAAAACTAAGGGATTTGAATTGGGAGCTGTAGACTATATTACCAAGCCATTTCAGGAAGCAGAAGTGCTGGCGCGAGTTAAAACCCATCTGCAATTACGACGCTTAACCAAAAACCTCGAACAACAAGTAGCGCAACGAACTTCGGAACTAAATCAAGCATTGCAGGATTTAAAATCCTCGCAATTACAGTTAGTGCAAAGCGAGAAAATGTCAGCTCTTGGCAATCTGGTTGCGGGCATTGCTCATGAAATTAACAATCCCCTTGGATGCGTGCATGGAAATCTGAATCATATCGCAGAATATACTCAAGATTTATTAGGAACGATCGAGCTATATCAGCAACATTACCCCCAACCCGCCGACGATATCCAAGCACAAGCACAAGCGATTGATCTGGACTATCTGCAAGAGGATTTGCCCAAACTGATTCACTCGACTCAGGAAGGCATTAAACGGATCGCAAATATTAGCAACAGTTTGCGAACTTTTTCCCGTGCTGATAGCGATCGCCCGATTCCCTTCAACCTGCACGACGGCATCGACAGCACGCTGTTAATTCTCAAACATCGTCTCAAAGCCAACGCCACTCGTCCGGAAATCGAAGTCATCACCAATTACGGTCAAATTCCTTTATTAGAATGTTTTGCCGGACAATTAAATCAGGTATTTATGAATATTTTGGCAAATGCAATTGATGCAATTGATGAATTTATATTAAAAGAAAAAGCGCACGAAAAAAAGAAGAAAGGTGAAATTTGCATCGGCACGGAACTTTTAAATAGAGCGGTTGTGATTCGGATTAAAGATAATGCGATGGGAATGTCGGCAGAAGTAAAAGCCAAAATTTTCGACCATTTATTTACCACCAAGGGAGTAGGGAAGGGAACGGGATTGGGATTGGCGATCGCGCGCCAAATTGTCACAGAAAAACACAATGGTTCGATAGAGGTAAACTCGACGCTAGGTCAGGGGTCTGAGTTTATTATCACACTTCCCATAAATAGTCAAGTTGCAAGTTAAGGATAGGGAGTAACCACAATGGGTTGCTTTGGCGATTGGCATCCGAAAATTGCGATCGCGCTGGAATTACCATATTGATGTTGTAGATTTAAATAGCAGATTTGAGCGCCAGGTTTTTATCCGATGATTTGGTCGAAAAACAGGGATTATTATCCGTCTATTGTGAAAATACTTATTGCAGGTTTAGTGGGAGCGATCGCACCTGGATGTACCAGCCTTGCGACTCCTAGCATTCAACAAATTCCAGCCAGCAAACAGAATTCTCCCACTGCTGCCAATCGATTTGGTCTTCAAGAAGGTATGCCATATCAAAAAGCACGAGAAATTCTAATTCAAAAAGGTTGGCAACCCCACTTAATGGGCGATGCGCCCAACCTTAACGATACTTCTGTCAGAGAGTTATTTGAATTGGGCTATCAGGAAGTGAAAGACTGTTCTGGAACCGGACTGGGGCCTTGTCGGTTTGAGTTTACCAATGCAGCCGGAGAATTATTAGTTGTATCAGCGATCGCGGGAGGAGCTAGCAATAGAGAACGTCAAGTTTGGCGTTGGTTCATTGAGAAAAAGACGGACTCTGATGCCACACAAAACCTGCCATTCGTAGGAACTAGATTGTTTAATTTTCTAGGTGGAAATGGCACTGTTCAATCAATTACTATTCAAGCCGATGGAACGACTATCATTAAAAGTCATGGTACGGTTAACAGTTCAGTTGAATATCGGGGAAAATTCTCCAATCGCATCAGATTGCAAGATGGATTTGGCTTAATTTTAAACTATGATTATGATAAAATATATAGCCTATCCCCTAATGGACAACTAGCTAAAGGCTGTAAGCGTGAAGGCACGCTCTGCGAATCAAATCTTTACCAACCTTCTATTGCAGAGGGTTTGTATATTATTGGAGGAACAAGTCAGGGTTTAGAAGTCAAAGGGCAACAGTATCGATATTACGACGAGGGTGGGGAAAAAGAGTGGAAGCCCATTTCTGAGTTGAGTTACGTTAGCGATGGTGTGGTATTTGATGGCAAAACTTATTGGTGCATACCTCCTAGAAGAGAAGCAGGAGTATGCTCTGCAAATGGATGGACTCCAGTCAGATAACTCACATCTTGCACCAGAGCACCAGAGCCAACAGAAATAAATTTCTGGCTTAAAGCTAAAACCCGTTGAAACGGGTTAAAACTTTGATTTTAGTTAGCTTTAGCTAACTTAAGCTTTCAGCCTGAAATTTATTTCAGGGCTGTTTGTCGGGTAGGTGCAAGATGTGAGTTAACTTACATCTTGCACCAGAGCCAACAGAAATAAATTTCACAGCTTAAAGCTAAAACCCGTTTCAACGGGTTAAAACGTTGATTTTAGTTAGCTTTAGCTAACTTAAGCTTTCAGCCTGAAATTTATTTCAGGGCTGTTTGTCGGGTAGGTGTAAGATGTGAGATTTGAGATACCTGGAAAACAAATGAACGATTATCGCGCTATTTTAAACCGGGTGGGTATGGTGCTGATCGCGATTGGCATTCTCGATATCGCGTATTGGATCTATTGCATATCACAAGGTCAAAACTACTCGTCCAGCTTTAACTTCCCAGCTGTGGTGGCGGGTGTGTTTCTCCTACGGGGTAACCTGCGTGCCGTTCCCATCATCATCTGGTTCGCCGTCTTCATCCTCTCTAACTTTGTCAGCGGACTGATACTGATTCCCTTTTTGCAACCAGCAGATCTGTGGGCAACTCAATTTCGCCTCAATTTGGTCGGTCTTCCTATGTCGCTTCTAGCTAAAATTATGCCGATCGCCGTTGTTTTTTGGATCTACGCACAACTGCGTGCTGCACCTGTAGCGTCGGCAAGCATTAGATATGGTAATTCTGGCTTTAATCCGAAGCTGGCATTCATTCTTGGGATAGCGATCGCAATTTTACCCGTCGGCATGATGCACTTGACGCGAAGTGGTGCGGCTGGAGCTAAAGCTGTGCAAGTAGCTCGTGCCAAATACGGAGAAAACTACAAATATCATCTCACAGGCATGTACTGGTCGAACGGGAATGTCAGAGCCAACCTCACCGCATATAACGAACAGGAGATCAAACCCGTTCAAGTAGAGTGGAAGGAATGAACAGTTGACAGTGGTGCGAGCAGGGCGATCTCCTGTAACAATTAATACCGACTCTATCTAGCTAATCACCCCGCTGGGAAACACATCGAGGGGCGATCGCAGTTAATTGGGAAATGAGCAAAGGAACAGACTTGCTGTTCATCGTACCGATGTGTTAATAAGAGCCACCTTTAGGGCATACTACTGTTGAGATGATGTCAAGTGAGGTCAGTGCCGATGAATACCGCCTTCAATACAACCGTTGCTCTAGGTGGGTATCGTCTAATCGAGCCACTGTATTGTGGCAGTAGAACTACTGTTTATAGGGGTATTCGATTGGTCGATCGGCAAGCAGTAGCGGTTAAACTGTTGCAACAAGACTATCCTAGCTTCCAAGATCTGTTACAGTTTCGCAATCAGTATGCGATCGCCAAAAACCTGAACATTCCTGGAATTGTCCATCCTTACAGTTTGGAACCGTACCGCAACAGTTACGCCCTGGTAATGGAAGACTTTGGCGGGGTTTCGCTGCGAGATTATATTTGCAACCAGACACTGGCGATCGCAGAAGTATTACAAATCGCGCTGCAAGTGGCTGAGATTCTGCACGATTTGCACGCCTGTCGCGTCATCCACAAAGACATCAAACCCGCCAACATTCTGATCCATCCTGTCAGCAAACAAATCAAACTAATCGACTTTTCCATCGCTTCATTATTGCCCAAGGAAACCCAAGAAATCAAAAACCCCAATCGATTGGAAGGAACGCTGGCGTATCTTTCCCCAGAACAAACGGGACGGATGAATCGGGGAATTGATTACCGCAGTGATTTCTATAATTTGGGAGTGATGCTGTTTGAATTGTTCGCTGGAGAATTGCCCTTCCAATCCGACGATCCGATGGAGTTGGTGCATTCCCACATTGCGAAAATGCCCCCCCGATTGGGTAATCAGAGAGAAATTCCCCAAGTTCTATCGGATATCGTGATGAAACTGATGGCAAAGAATGCCGAAGATCGCTATCAAAGTGCTTTGGGGTTGAAACGCGATCTGCACCATTGCCTGACGCAACTAAAGGAAACAGGTAAGATTTTGCCCTTTGAGATTGGGGCGCGGGATCTGTGCGATCGCTTTACCATCCCCGAAAAACTCTACGGCAGAGGAAAAGAAGTATCGCAACTATTAGCTGCGTTTGATAGAGTTACCACAGGCAGGCCAGAAATGATGCTAGTTGCTGGATTTTCTGGAATTGGCAAAACCGCAGTTGTTAATGAAGTTCACAAACCCATTGTCAGACAAAGGGGTTATTTTATTAAAGGCAAATATGACCAATTTCAACGTCACATTCCCTTCAGTGCCTTTGTACAAGCATTTCGCGACTTAATCGGGCAATTACTATCAGAATCCGACGAGCAATTGCAAATCTGGAAGGCCAATATTCTTGCAGCATTAGCAGATAACGGACAAGTTTTAATTGACGTGATTCCTGAGTTGGAAGATATCATCGGTCAACAACCACCAGTCATAGAATTATCAGGAACTGCCGCCCAAAATCGCTTTAATTTAGTGTGGCAAAGATTTATTCAAATATTTACAACTGTTGAACATCCCTTAGTCATATTTTTAGATGACTTGCAATGGGCGGATTCTGAATCGCTTTCTTTGCTAAAACTATTGATGCAAGAAACAGGACATTTATTGATATTAGGTGCTTATCGAGATAATGAAGTTTCCCCCGTCCATCCATTGATTTTAACAGTGGATGAAATTGTCAAAACCGGAGCAACTGTTAATACGATCTCTTTGCCACCTTTAACCCAACGAGATCTGAATCAGTTAGTGGCAGACACGCTGGATTGTGAATCATCTGTTGCCCAACCTTTGACAAAATTAGTCTATCAAAAAACTCAGGGTAATCCTTTGTTTGCCACTCAGTTTCTTAAAGCATTACATAATGATAATTTAATTACTTTTAATTGGGATATCGAGCATTGGCAATGCGATATTGCTCAAATAAAATCCTTGGCGATTACTGATGATGTCGTCGAATTCATGGCATTGCAATTACAGAAATTGCCCGCAGAAACTCAGGATATTCTCAAACTAGCAGCTTGTATTGGGGCGCATTTTGATTTGAATACCTTAGCGATTGTCAGCGATCGCTCGGCGAAAAGTACGGCTACTGCTTTATGGAAAGCATTGCAGTCAGGTTTGGTAATTCCTACTACCAAAATTTATAAATTTTTTACCCAATCTGATAGTAATGAAGTTTTTCACGTCGCAGCTAATCCGACTTATAAATTTTTGCACGATCGCGTCCAGCAAGCCGCTTATTCATTAATTAGTGACCGGGAAAAACAGCAGACGCATTACCAGATTGGACAACTGCTCCAACAAAAATTATCAAAGATAGAAAAAGAGGAAAAGCTGTTTGATATTGTCGGGCATTTTAATTTAGGAATTGAGTTGCTCGATCGACCAAGCGAACGGGAAGCCTTAGCCAAACTAAACTTAGCAGCCGCACAGAAAGCGAGAAATTCTACAGCCTATGCAGCAGCGAAAAATTTTGTCCAAATAGGGCTGAATTTACTCACAGAAAATAGTTGGCAAACTCAGTATGAATTAACCCTGAATCTTTATATTGCTGCGGCTGAAACTGCTTACTTGAATGCCGATTTTTCTACAATGGAAGCAATGGCAATTCAAGTTTTGCGCGAGGCTCAAACAATCTTAGACAAAGTCAAGATTTATGAGATTCAAATTTTAGCACTGACAGCCCAGAGTCAGATTTTAGAAGCGATCGCTTTAGGTACGAATGCTCTAGCACAATTGGGGGTCGAGTTCTCATCTGAACCTGACGAAACCTTGACAGGTAAAGCATTACAAACCCTTGCCAGTCAACTAGAGGGAAAACAGATCGAAGAACTGGTTAACCTGCCTGAGATGAGCGATCGAGAGACAATTGCCGCGATGCAACTGTTAGCAATATTGTTTGCGCCCATTTTTATGGGAAATCCTGACTTGCTACCTCTGCTTTGCGCCACAATGGTGAGTCTATCACTACAATTTGGCAATGCACCGGCATCAACTATCGGCTATGCAGGTTATGGCATGGTACTGTCTGCCTTTTTGGGAGAGGTAGAAAAAGGTTATTGCTTTGGGCGAGTGGCACTTAGCTTACTAAATCAGTTGAATGTGGGGGAATTTAAGTGCATAACTTTACTTTGGTTTGGCAGTTTTATCCAGCATCGCCAAGAAGCACTCAGAGCCACAATCCCAATGATGAAAGAGGGTTATTTAGCAGGTATGGCAACAGGCGATTTCCTGTATGCTGGCTACCATATTAGTGTTTATTTTGATGATAATTTATTCGCTGGAGCGGCGCTGGACGATTGGGAAGGGGAAATAGAAAATTACTGTCTTGTCTTAGCTCAGGTAAAGCAATATTCTTCTCTAGCTTGCCTGAAGATGAAACAACAGATGGTGCAGAACTTAAGGGAAATTGTCAATCAACCGGATGTATTAATTGGTACTGCTTATGATGAAAAGCTGATGATTCCTAAGCACCATCAGGATAAAGAGCTGACAGCGATCGCTTGTGTATATATCTACAAACTGATGCTGGCCTATTTTTTTGGCAACTACATCATCGCCCTAGACTATATTGCCCAAGCTAACCTCTATTTGGTAGCAACGGCAGGATTAATTCAGACTGCGGTTTTCCATTTTTATGCCGGATTAACCTACTTGTCACTATGCTCTACAAAATCAGAAATTGAACTAGAGACGTTACATGTAACGTCTCTACTCGCCTGGGTAGAAAATCATCAAACTACTCTGGTGCAATGGGCGCACCATTCCCCAATGAATCACCAACATAAAGTTGACTTATTAGAGGCAGAAAAATGCCGGGTTTTAGGCAAGAATTATGAAGCCGGAGATTGCTACGATCGCGCCATTGCTGGAGCCAAGGAAAACGAATATATCCACGAGGAAGCACTCGCTAACGAACTAGCTGCTAAATTCTATCTGGCTTGGGGAAAAGAAAAAATTGCAGCTGGGTATATGCAAGAAGCATACTACTGCTATGCCCGATGGGGCGCTAAGGCGAAAATTGCCGATTTAGAGCAACGCTATCCGCAACTACTAGGGGCTATCCTGCAACCAGCTAACTTTGCGATTAAATCATTGCCAACGCTCCAGAATGGAATCCAAAGTGTCACTAGCACCAGTAGTAATGAGAATTTATGGTTAGATTTTCCGGCGGTAATGAAAGCGGCACAAGCTATTTCACAGGAAATTGAATTAGAGAAACTGTTAGCCAGCTTGATGCAAATTGCCATAACCAATGCTGGCGCTACCAGTGGTTATTTAATTATTTACCAACATCAAAAATGGCTGGTAGTCGCTCAAGCTGGCGAAGGGGAGATCAAAATGTTAGATATTCCCCTGGCTCAATATGAGGAAATTCCCCGCAGTTTGATTTACTCGGTAATACGGAATCGAACTACGGTAGTTTTTGATCGCCTGGGTGCATCTGGACAATTTGCTGGCGATCCTTATATCATCACGCATCAACCTAAATCGGTGCTTTGTACTCCCATTAGCAAACAGGGAAAAACCCTCGGCATTTTGTATTTAGAAAATCATCTCACAGTGGGAGCATTTACAAGCGATCGCGTTGAAATTCTCCAACTCCTCAGCAGCCAAGCCGCCATTTCTCTAGAAAATGCCCGTCTCTATCAAGAAATCGAAAACTATTCCCATACATTAGAGGCCGAAGTCGAGCGCAAAACTGAAGATTTAAGCCAAAAAGCTTTGGCTCTAGAGCAAGCTTTGAAAAATTTACAACAAACTCAAGCACAATTAATTCAGAGTGAAAAAATGTCAGCCCTCGGTCAATTAGTTGGGGGAATAGCCCACGAAATTAACAATCCAGTCACTTTTATTCAGAGCAATCTTCAACCCACAGAGAATTATGTCAAAGATTTGCTCAGTTTGCTGGAGCTTTATCAGCAAGAATATCCTAAACCAAGCCCAGTAATTCAAGCAAAAATAGAAGAAGTTGAGTTGGATTTTCTCTGGGAAGATTTAAGTAAAATAATGCAATCAATGAAAGTGGGAACCGAACGGATTAAGCAAATTATTTTAAGTTTGCGGAATTTTTCCCGCTTAGATGAAGCCGAGATGAAAGATGTAGATTTACACACGGGAATTGAAAGCACTTTATTAACTTTACAAAACCGCTTCCAAGGTAGCGATAATCAACCGAAGATTCAAGTAATTAAAGAGTATGGCAACCTACCACTTGTCAACTGTTATGCTAGCGAGATGAATCAAGTATTTCTGAGTATTATCAGTAATGCTCTAGATGCAATCAAAGACGTTAGTAAGATCGCTAAAAATCCGCAGATTAAAATTCAAACAGAAGTGATAGGAAAAGAGCGGGTAAGAATTGCGATCGCTGATAATGGTAGCGGTATTCCCGCTGAGATTCAATCGCGCATATTCGAGCCATTTTTTACTACTAAACCAGTCGGAAGTGGTACGGGGTTGGGTTTATCTGTCAGCTATGCTATTATCAAAAAACATGGTGGTCAATTAACTTGTGATTCTACAGTTGGAAGCGGGACAAACTTTACGATCGAGATTCCCATAAATCATTAACTTCAGGATTCATATCATGTCCGCTACCGAAGCAAGCGGACATGATATCATTGCAGGATCTCTACAACAGGCGTGCGGCTGCCTGACGCAATCGATAGTTGCAATCAGCAACGATTGGACTACCATGAGCGACAGAAATCACCTGCAAGTCAGGTATATTATCGGCTAATGCTTCTAACCACTGACGATAGGTATTGCGATCGCTCATAAAAAATTGCCTACCCAAACCAGTAATACCGAAAAATCCACTCGAGCCGATTGCACTTGCTCCTAACCATTGAAATAGAAATTTACCTGTGGGTAAGTTCTGCTCGAAATATGACTTGTTTAAGTTAAATAGAATGTCTGTAAATACTAATGCCTTCCCCGTCGATAGTGGCAGTTCATAAACGAGTTCTTGCGGACGAATACCAGCAGGTTCGTGATAAGTAATTCCGTAAGCAGGTAAAACTTCCTCTGCGATTCCATCTACCGTTACTACTTGTTCGACATAAGGTTTTGCTGCTGCTGGACAAACAACTAAAAGCTTTGGATAACGCTGTTTATAGACACGAGCATCGAGTCTGTGGATGCGATTAGGTACAATCAAAATGTTAGGAACACCTAAAGATTCCAGTTTTGTCATACCCGCTTCATTTAAAGCGATCGCGCTGTGAATCAGTAGGCTACCATCTGCTAATTTATAAACTATCATTTCCCGCGGCACCATAGTAGAACTAGGTAAAGTTCCGGTGACATGCCATAGATTGGGTGCGAGTTCTTCGATTTCACCATGAGGTGAAACATGAGACAGCCACTCATCCTCAGTAGAAGTGCTTTTAGGCTGAGGAGGTTTAATTGAGGAGAAGAAAGAATAAAATCGCTCAGAAGCATCTTGTTTTTCTTGATTCATATCGATTGCTATCCGCTCGGCTTTAACTCAATATTTAATCAATATATCTTTATCGGGGCTTTTGAGAGCGATCGCTGTATAGAAATTGCTTACCATCTCTTAGTGCAGCTTGCCAGAAGGTGCTCTCACCAATTGTGACACGCAGCTTTAGTCCTGAACTAGCAATTCGCTGTAAGTAGATCCAACCCAAACAGTTCATCGTATACCTCTATAGTTCAACCTTTGGTAGGAATACGCAATGAACGAAGGCTTAATATTGCCCCCATCTCGCCGTTCTCATAAAACTGTTTCTCGCCGTAGTATGGTGATTGGTGGAGCGATCGCAGGCATTTCCTCGGCTTTAGGATTCAATGCTCTCACAGCAGGTAAAGGAATAGCCATGCCTGCATCTAATAATCACGATGCGAAGATTCTCAATAATGCCCTGTATTACGAACATCAAGCAATTTGGGCGTATAACGTAGCCGCTAGCAAGTTAAGCGATACTGATGTTGGTAGGGCGGTAAAAGCATTAGCACTCAAAAATCAAGCCGATCATATGGCACATCGGGATGCTTTAGCAACTGCGGTAAAAAGTTTAGGAGTAACGCCGGTGATGGCGGAAAATAGCTACGATCTTTCTTCTTATATGCAAAAGGGTGAAGGCAATCTCGATTCCGATGTTAATATTGCCAAACTGGCTTTAGCGCTGGAAACTGATGCGGCGATCGCATATACCACCGAAATCGCTCAATTGAAAAATCCCGCATTAATTACTGCTGGGGCTAGTATTGGTTCTAATGAATCTGCCCACGCTGCGGCAATTCGCGCTGCTTTTATTTCTTTGGGTGTTGGGATTGATTATGTTCCGGCTGCTTTTGTCAGTGCTGATACCCGTGCCCAATGGGTGCTGAAAGTTTAGTTAATCTGTTTGCAAACAATCGAGAAATATTTCAGAGGTTTTATGATTCATCACATTTCGATTCCGGCTGAAAATCCGGTCAAAGTTGCTCATGTTTTGAGCGAATTATGGAACGGTAAAGTGGCTCCATTTTATCCCTATTCGGGTAGTTACGTTGTTTTCAAGTTGGACGATAGAGGAACGCTGATCGAAATTTATCCTTTGGGAACCGAACTTTTACCAGGTACTGGAGATGAACAAGTTAGCTTTGCCGCTAATTCTCGTCACGCAGCTTATAGCGCTACTCATGCGGCGATTTCAACTGTAGTAAGTGAGGACGAAATTATAGCGATCGCAAATCGCGAAGGTTGGCGGGCTTTGCGTTGTTCGCGCGATGGCTTTTTTGATGTTATTGAATTTTGGGTAGAAAATCGGGTGCTGTTAGAGTTACTCCCACCGGATATTGTGCCTAAATATCTTGCTTTTATGCAGCCAGAAGCGCTGCAAAAGTTCCTGTTAACAGTTGACAGTTGACAGTTGACAGTTAACTCTCTCAAAATTGTGGGATTGCTAGCTAGGGAAATGAACTTTTCCTATCCCTCTACAAGGGGGAGGCTTTAGGGAGCATGTCAGTTTTGAAAATCTACACCAACACCCTGAAGGATGCGGCTATACAAACGAGAGCCATCCTTCGCGGGCTAAAACTTTTAAAGCCTGCCCTTCGGTAGGCTTTGTTTGTGTAGCGACACCCTTGCTGGGTGTCGGCTACAAAGTTGACATGCTCCCAGAAAGAATTGCGATCGCAATCCCAGTAAACTCATGCGATCGCTAGGTAAGTGCAGCTAAAGATATCATTTATTGAGTTAGTATTTAATCAATTCTCGCTGCTCTCTGAACCCTCAGTAACAGTCTTACAGTTGTTGCAAAATACTTTGTAAGAAACTACTACCCAATCCCCACCAGGATGATAGCCTGCTATACCCGCATCCATCACAACTAAATCTTTACTTTTACAATGCGGGCAAATCGAGATGATAAACTGACTTAAGGGATGCTTTGCCGGAGGAATATCAGATGTGTCTTCCATAGTTTCTGCTCAAAATACGTATGGGAGGCTGAAAAATAGAAAATTCCTTTGCATTCTAATATTCGGGAAGTACCTACATTTTACCGAAGGTCAGTGTAGGTACTTCACAGTTCGTCAACTGTCAACTGTCAACTGTCAACTGTCAACTGTACCAATGAAGGCTTTTTCCGCAGCGCCGGTCATGTATACTCGTTGATCGAGTTCTGACCATTCTATTTCTAATGCGCCGCCGGGTAGTTCGATGGTGGCTTGGCGATCGCACATTCCCGTTAACACCCCCGCTACCAATGACGCACATGCACCCGTGCCGCAAGCTAATGTAATTCCAGCACCTCTTTCCCAGACTCGCATTTTTAGGTAGTCTTTACGCACAACTTGAATAAATTCGGTGTTTGTGCGTTGGGGAAACACCGGGTGATGCTCAAATTGGGGGCCAATATTTTCTAAGGGAATCGCTGCCACATCGTCAACAAAGGTGATGCAATGAGGATTGCCCATGCTGACGCAAGTCACTTGCCAAGATTTTCCCGCAACTTCCAAAGGCAGATTGATGACTTTTTGGTCGCTTGGTGCCAGGGTGGTGGGAATTTCCCCGGCGAGGAGGCGCGGCAGCCCCATATCTACTGTTACTTGTCCGTCGGGGCGCAATTGGGGTTTCATCACGCCAGCGAGGGTATGGATGCGGTATTCGACGTTTTGGTCGGATTTTCCCTCAAATTCGGCGATGAACCGCGCTAAACAGCGAATGCCATTACCGCACATTTCTGGTTCTGAACCATCGGAGTTAAAGATTCGCATCGTGTAGTCGGTGCCATCTTGTCCCGGTAGTGCGAAAATCACCCCATCGCCACCGATGCCGAAATGGCGATCGCATAACTTCACCGCTTGTTCTGGCGTGACTATAGGATCGGATGAGGCTCGATTGTCGATCAGAATAAAATCATTCCCCAAACCGTGATACTTGGTAAATTCGATTGCCATTAGAATTGTCCTTTGTCAGTTGTCAAGAGGTAATCGGTAATTGGTAATCGGTAATGGGAAAGATTATCCTAAAATTACCCATTACCAATCACCAATTACCCATGAGTAGCGAATTCGATACTAACTTGCCCAGCATTCGTAAGGTTCAATCTACGATTAAAGAGCAAAAACAGGTGGAAATGAAACTGACCACAGGTGACCTGCTAGTTGGTCAGATGCTGTGGCAAGATCCATCTTGTATCTGCCTGCGCGATGAAAGCAACGAGCAAATCTTGATCTGGCGGGGCGCGATCGCATATATCAAACCTAGAGGCTAGCTAATTGGTAATTGGTAATTGGTAATTGGTGTTTCTTCCCGATTACCGTCGAGGCCAAAAACCGGGTTTATTTCGAGATATTTGGTTCCAAATCACCGATTTTTCCCAGAAACCCCGTTTTTTTGCCTGTTTCTTTCCCATTACCAATTACCCATTACCAATTACCCTTCTCTTAAATTATCCACTGGCAGAAACTCTCGCAACGCTTCGCTTTCACCCGCTTTAACTATGGGGACGAGGGGAATGGGTGCGGGGGTTTCGGGTGCGAGAATTTGTTGAATTTGATTCAGGGGATGGAAACCGCCGCATAATAGAATGCGATCGCCTGCGAGCAATTCGATATCTTCTGCGGGTAAGCGGATAAACCTACCATCCCGGCGAATGGCGCGCAGTTGGATGCCATACTGGCGACGAATATCGAGCAGGGCGAGTTTTTGCCCTAGATAAGGACTATCTGGCGGTACTACAATCCACTGACAGGGGTCATCATATCCGGGGACGACAGCTTCCCCTTTCGCCAAATCGTCGAAGGCGGCGAGTTCTTCCCCTTCCCCAACTACTAACAAGCGATCGCCTTCGTGGAGGGTAGTTTGTGCGTCGGGATAGTCTACTTCATCGCCTCTCTTTCGGCGAATTGCCATTAAACTGACTCCGGTTAAGTTGCGGATATCTGCTTCTCCCAAGGTCATCCCTTCTAAAGGCGAACCGGCGGGTAGATTATACCACCGACTGTTCATATCAGATGCTGCCAGTTGCAGTTCGCGGGAAACTTCGGAAGCGGAACGAATTGGACGCAAATCTAGATAGCTGCGATCGCGTATTTGCTGCACTTGCTGTTGAATTGCGCGCGGACTCATTCCCATACCGATTAACAGGTGACTGGAGAGTTCCAAACTCGCTTCAAATTCTGGTTGTACGACTTCCCGCGCCCCTAATTGATACAGCAATTCGATATCTTTTTCTTGATTAGCGCGGACGACGATATCTAATTCGGGGGCTAATTCTAACGCCCGTTTGAGGGAAAGACGGGTACTCATTGGATCGGGGAGTGCGATCGCCATTCCCCGCGCCTGGGCTACTCCAGCGGTTTCCAACACGTGCAAGCTGGTACAGTTACCGTAAACGTAAGGCACTCCCGCTTCTCGCAATTGCTGGATTCTACTTTCCGACTGATCGATTACTACCACTGGATATTCTTGCGCCTGCAACAATCGCACTAAATTGCGTCCCACCCTTCCATAACCGCACACCACGATATGATTTTGCAGCGACAAGTCACAAGCAACTTCTAAAGGTACGTTCGCTTCTTCTAAATACTTTTTGATCCAGGGTAAATCTAACAATTGTGGTACAACTCGCATCAAAAATGGCGTTACCACCAAAGTCACAGCAGTTGTCCCCAAAATTAATAAATAGATGCGCCGCGAAACCAGTCCCAATGCTTGCCCTTCGCTAGCGAGGACAAAGGAAAATTCCCCGATTTGAGCCAGTCCCAACCCAGCGATTACCGCAGTTTTTAACGGATAGCGAAACGCTCGCACAATCGGCGCCAGGATTAAAAATTTCCCCAATAATACCAGGGCTACCAATCCTAAAATCAACTCCAGATTTTTCCACAAAAACACCGGGTCGATTAACATGCCAATTGCCGCAAAAAATAAGGTAGCAAAAATATCTCTGACTGGTTCGACGTAGGTTAAAGTTTGGTCGGCATATTCCACTTCGGAAATCATTAACCCGGCAACAAATGCGCCCATTTCAATCGAAAGCCCTAAATGTTCTGTCAGCAGGGCGACACCCAAACACAAAGCCACTACGCCGAGTAAAAACAGTTCCCGACTCTCGGTTTTAGCTAAAAATCGCAGAATTTGCGGCACAATCCAGATCCCAACGGCTAATGCACCCGCTGCAAATAACCCGATTTTGAGTAGCGCCGCCCCCACTGCTAAACCAAGGGCTTCTGGAGGTTCGTCCAGGGCTGGCAAGACTGCTAGCATCAATCCTACTGCCAGATCTTGCACGACTAAAATACCCAGCATGACTTGAGCGTGGGGCGTTTCGGTTTCGTTGCGCTCCATCAAGCATTTAAGCACTACCGCAGTCGAAGATAATGACAGAATTGCGCCGAGAAACATCCCCTTGGCGGGTAAAGTTTCCCAAGCTCCCGTCACGCCGCATAATAAAACTGTGATGGCGATGGTGAGGGCGATTTGCAGTCCGCCGCCACCGAGAGCGATCGCTCGCACTTTCTTAAGTTCCGCAAAGGAAAACTCCACCCCCAAAGCAAACAACAAAAACGCCACGCCAAACTGCGCCAGGGTTTCCACCTGAATCACTTCTTTAATCAACCCTAACCCCGCAGGGCCAACAATCATCCCCCCCAGCAAATAACCTAATAAAACAGGTTGTCGCAACAGGGACGCCAACAGCCCCCCCGCCGCCGCCGCACTCAGAACCAATACCAAATCGACAATCAGCCGGAAATCTTCTTGCACAAGTTTTTAAAAGAATTATTACAGTCTATTGATTAAGAATACAGAGTTTTTACCGTCTTGGGGGACATCCACCCCCTCAAAATCGGCAGCTGGTAGGGGCAGGTTTTCCAATCTTGTCAAGGAGAAGCAGACTTTTTAACTAAACCCGCCCCCCCAAGGCGGTCTAATTGCTTTTTGTAACAAAAGATACATAATTACAGTGGACAGTGGACAGTTGACAGTTGACAGTTGACAGTTGACAGTGGACAGTTGACAGTTGACAGTTGACAGTTGACAGTGGACAGCACCAAGCCCAGAAATAAATTTCTGGCTGAAAGCTAAAACCCGTTGAAACAGGTTAAAAGCCGATTGTAGTTAGCTTTAGCTCACTTAAGCTTTCAGCCCCAAATTTATTTGGAGGCTGTTTATCGGGTAGGTGCAAGATGTGAGTTAACCTCAGATCTTGCACCATTATCAACAAGCATTGAAAAACCGGGTTTCTTGCCCATAGCTCAACTTGAAAGCCTAGATTTTTCGTCAACTCACATCTTGCACCTACCCGATAAATAGCCCTGAAATAAATTTCGGGCTGAAAGCTTAAGTTAGCTAAAGCTAACTAAAATCAAGGTTTTAACCCGTTTCAACGGGTTTTAGCTTTAAGCCAGAAATTTATTTCTGTTGGCTCTGGTGCAAGATCTGAGTCAGTGCAAGATGTGAGTTAACCCAACTTGTTAGCTGGTAGAGCTGGGTTTCGCTATGCTCAACCCAACCTACAAATGATTGGATAAAGCGATCGCTCTCTGTAGGGAAGAGCCGTAATTTTTTTCCATCTGCTTCTGATTCCGCTCAAGACCGAGCAAAATCAGGATTGAGTTTAAAAAAGTTAATTAATACTATTTCTAGCTTACACAGAGTTTCGTTGTTTTGTGTATCGATTTCAATCAGCGATCGCCTAACTAATGACTCTAGCCCTTGGATAAATTCTGCATCGCTACATTCAGGTATTTTTAGGCGCAATTGTTCGGCGGAAATCGGCTGGGATTCTGATGCTAGTTGGGATAGTATCTGTTTTTCTAATGGGGTTAGGCGATTGAGTTGGGTGGAGATGCGATCGCTAAAATCTCCTAAAAACAATCCTCCGCTTAAAAATCGAGAAATACTTCCCCCAAACACATCTTGAATTGTCGTCGCAATAATTTTCAAAGCTAAGGGATTGCCGCTATAAGCATCAATTAGATTAGAGTATTGCTTTGTTTCAGCCAGTCCTTTATCTCTGAGTATTTCCCCGGCATTGTCTCCCAAACTGCCTAATCTTAACGAGCGAATTGGCAGGTTCGTTCCTTCTAAAGCAGCAATTTCTTTAGGTTTTTCAGTGCTAGTGAGAATCAAGCAACTCTGATGCTGAGATTTTCCCACTTGTTTCAGGAGTTCCCCGTAATCTTCATATCCGTTTTGATAGGTTCCATTTAACCGTTCAGGGCTAAAAACCGTTTCCCATTCATCCAAAACTATCAAACAGCGATGGTGCTGCAAGCATTTAATCAATTGCCAAATTCCATCGGCAATAATTGTTCGCTCTCTCGGCTCTAAAATGGTGCTGTTTTTAACAGGTAGAGGATTTACGCAAAAAAACCCGGTTTCTAGCAAAAATCGTTGGTTTGGAGCAGCGAGATTGACCCAGAAACCGGGTTTTTGGCTTGGTGTGGGTAAGTTTTGAGGTAAATAAATAGGATAATCTTCTAGCAGAAGGGTTTCCTCGCTCGTTATCTTTTTTCTCAAGCTAGCAAGCGATCGCAAATCATCTAAATCTATGCGATTTTTATCTGATAAAAATTCCAGTAAATCTGCTAAAGTATCTGCAATTAATGGAGCATGGCTAAGACTGAGCCAAATCAAATAATCAAACCGCTCCTGAAGCAGCAATACCAGCTTAGAGGCTAAGGCAGTTTTGCCAATTCCACGCATTCCTAATATGGCAATTAGGCGGCATTGTTCTTCGACAATCCATTGCTCTAATTTAGCCAGTTCGGTTGTGCGTCCATAGAATTGAGAAACATCCATCGCTAAGCCAAAATCTTGACGATTTTGTAGATTAGGTTGAGATTTTGGAATAGAATGAAGCAACTTTGGCTGCACCGTCTCTACATTTGCTTTTTGCTTGTAACCAGCAGCTTCTAGTATAACTGGAATTTCTTTCCAATCTTGCGGATGGCGCAGGGTGAGAGTTTCAATATAGCGATACAATCCTCGCGATAAGTCCACTCTTAGTCCTCTAATATCTCGCTGGAGTGCGGTGGCAATTTTCGGCGGACTTTGACCGCAAAGAATTGCGCGCAGATACGCTTGTTCTAGGGGTGTCAGTTGTTGTTTTTGTATTCCGGTATATTGTCGTTTTGCTGCCGTCAAGTCCGCGTAAAGCTGTAGCAGGTTCCAGCTACTAGCCGCTTCGGGGAACTGGTCGGATAGCGATCGCTCCGATGGGGAAGATACCATAGTTGAGGGGAGAAGTTATCTGTTTTTCTGCGTAAGTATGTGATATCTGCTACCCCTGACCTCATTGTTATTCTGGGAATTTGTTATCTCTTTACGCAGTCTGAGCCATCGATCGGATTTATTTTAATATTTCTTTACCTAAACCACAAGTTTCTTCATAATATGCCGTTCCTGACAGGCTGATGTTCAGTCGCTGTCAGGATTATTTGGCAAGGGTTTTGAGGCAAATTAAGACTTATTTTATATTTATCTCCTAACACGGCTAATAGATTGAGCCAGAAAATTGCTAACAAAAAAACTAATAACTGTTAGATGAATTTAAAAGCTAAACGGTTTAAATTAATACAACGATCGAACCTAGATTGTAGCGGGAAACTTGGTATTGGCTTTACTCTAATTAACGCAACTTGCTGCTAATTTCTAATCTAGCATTTTTTCTTGCGCGCCATTAGCTATTAGCTGCTATGCATGAGAGAGCTAGGGAGCATGTCAACGCAAGCAATTAGCTCTTCTGTGTAGGTTGGGTTTTTGTTAAGTGAAACCCAACCAGCCAGCCTTAGTTGGGTTTCGTGCCTCAACCCAACCTACTGGAGTTGACATGCTCCCAATGGCTAATACGAGCGGGTTTAATGAAATATCTTTCTTAATTAGGTGAAACCCTTAATAGAATGCTCTTTTTCCCCTAACCCCTAGTCTCTAGCTATAACAAATTTCAAACATTAATCATCAAAGGATAAATTATGGCTAACCCCATCACTGGTTCTCTAGGCCAAAATTTTGCTTACACCAATAACACCACGGGATTAAACCAGTTCAAACAAGATTGGCTGACAAATGCTCAGAACCAAGGTATCCAAATATTCAGTGCGGATTTTAATGGCACGCAAACCAACTATTTTGACCCAATTCCCCAAAGTAATCTCACCCTTAGTAATAATAGCTGGCAAACTTTTGGGAATGTTAATGGGATGGGTGTTGCTGCTGCTTATGCAGGTTGGTACGATATCGCCAGCAAAGTTCGGGCAGAAATCAACTATAACCCGAACAATCAACAATCCCAAGCACTGAATTACAAATGGAACCCGCTGACAACCATCACCAGTGCATTTATTGACCTGAGTACATTTGCCCCTAAAAGTGCCGAAAAGTGGGGGGATGAAGTTGGTTTCTTGCGAGCCTTCAAAAATGGTCAAGAAGTGGATATTTTTGGCGTTCGCATGGTTAATGAATCTACCCAAAGCAGCAATCAATCTTCGATTAATAACTCCGAATTAGGTGTGAAGTTCACCGCTGATGATGGAGTCAATGGGGATTTCAAGTTTAAAGTATTTGGCAACTTTGACGAACTGCGATTTGAAACCAGAGCTTATGATAATCCCAGTGCAACTCAGCCGACTAACCAATTCGGTATTATTACTGATAGTTCCGATTACTTGGTGCAGCAAATCAAATATGAGGGAACGGAAGACGCACTGAGGGTAAATTTCAGTAACATCAATTTGCCTGATACAGTTGATTTCGGTGACGCAGGGACGGCTACGGTTACGGTTACTAACCAAGGAACTAGAACTATTAATAGACCTGTAACCGTCAATTTGATTATTTCAACCGATGAGACGATCGATCGCGTGACTCCAGACACAGCAATCGATGCTCAAGAAGACTTAAAAAATGATGGATTGCTGGCAAGAGTAACTCAGAACGTCAACTTACAACCGGGTCAATCTACTACTTTTAATATTGCCTATAACAACTTGACTTCGGTCGTTTCTCCAGGCGCTTATCATCTAATTGCAGAACTCGATCCGCAGCATCACAGTAGCAGTAATTCGGGGAATAATATCGCCACCCAGCTAGTTTCTGCACCGAATACGGATGTGGTAATTGATTGGATGTCAGCCTTTTTAAATGCGGTGCAGGAAGATCCAGAATCAAGCGATCCTGTAGGTTCGGCACCTCCTGAAGGCACTCGCGCCGCCGCGCTTTTGAGTGCGGCAATTTATGACACGGTGAATGCGTTTACCCAAAGTCACACCCCTTATTTAGTAAATCAAATTGTACCTGTAGGCGCATCTTTGGAAGCTGCTGTAACTGGGGCGGCTCATTACGTGCTGACTTTGTTGTATCCTAACGAAGCGGCTATGTTTAATATTCAGCGCGATCGCTCTCTAGCCGAAGCTGGTACAACCAACGGCTTTGATTTTGGGCGTTCGATTGCTCAAGCGGTAATGGCATCCCCCCAAGCAACGGCGCTCAGCGTCACCGATCCGGATTTGGGCTATCCTTATACTGCTGGTGCTGGTGACTATATTTGGCACGTCGATCCGCTCAACAATTATGCTGTGGGTGCAGGATACGGTGAGGATGCAATTCCCTTTGCCATTCCCGACAGCGATACATTTGCTCCCATCTACGACACAACTTTCAACAGCAATCAATACGCCCAAGAAATTGAAGAAGTGCGACTATTTGGCGGCAAACAAAATACCGCTACAACGACCTTACTTCGCACTCCAGACCAAACTGAATTGACATTTTTCTGGGCATACGATCGCCCCGATACTTTCAGACCATACGGTCAGTTAATCCAGATCGCTCAAGAAACAGCAATCCGCGAGGGTAATACTATTGATGAAAATGCTCGTCTGTTCTTGCAATTGAACGTGGCGTTAGCTGATTCTGCTATTACTGCTTGGGATAGCAAATACACTCACTTTCAACCCAGACCAAATGATGTAATTGCCGGTCGAATTGATGAAGTAACTGGATTACCTGTAGCGCCACTCGCCGCAACAGACGGTCGTCCTGAAACCATCGCCGATCTAAATTGGGAGTCACTTTTACCAACACCTCCCTTCCCCGATTACATCTCCGGTCATTCAACTTTTGGGGGTGCATTCGGTGCGGTAATGACAGACTTTTTTGGCGATAATTATCAATTTACTGCGGTATCTCAAGAGTTAATCGGTACGACGAGGACGTTTAGCAGCTTTAATCAAGCTGGGTTTGAAGATGCGATTAGTCGCTTGTACGGTGGAGTTCACATCCGAGAAGCCGTCTTGGATGCGGTAACAACTGGTCAAGCGATCGCCAATTACGTAGTTAACAATATCGCTCAGCCGGTTTAGTTGGTAATTGGAAAGGTGCGATCGCTTCTCAGTGGAAAGGGTGGTGAGGAGCGATCGCCCTGTCCCTACACTTAACAATCGGCAAATCAATATTCAGTAAAAAACTTATTCCAATGCTTCTCGAATTTCCATAATAGGTTGTTCTCTAGTTTCCATGAAATCTTCAGAGAATAGGCTTAAACTATCAAACAAAGCTTGCCAAGGATTTTCTTTGGGACATTTAACTGTTTCCATTTTTAGCCTCTGCGATCGCTAACTAGCATCAATCAAAACAGACAAAATATTGCGAGCTTGTTGCGCTCCTGCCGGATTTCCTTCAATTGTTGCCATTAAACTAGCACCCCCGATTAAAAGTAAGTATTGCTGCGAGAAAGATCCCGGCTCGCGCACTCCTGCTTCAGCAGCTAACTGCATAATGTATGTACGGATTGCCTCTCTTAAATCAACTGAAACTTGATGCACTGGATGAGAAGCATCCGCAATTTCTAAAACGGCATTAATAAAAGGACATCCCCGGAAATCAGGTTTAGCATACCATCCCTGAAGTACATCAAATGTAGCAAGCAATCTTTCCTTTGCTGTATTACCTCTGTCAGTAACAGCTTCTTCAAACCAGCGTATCCACTGTGCTGAGCGATGCTGCATCACTTCCAAAATTAAATCGTCTTTTGATGGGAAGTGCCTGTACAGCGTTCTTTTGGCAACACCCGAAGCGGCAATTACCTCGTTAATACCAACATGTTGAATGCCCTTTTGATAAAAAAGCTGCGACGCAGTTTCTAAAATTTTTTGCCGCGCAGCACTTGATTCATCAGTCATGTTCTTTCCAGTAGACAGATTTGTCTCCTTACAGTTATACTAGCATCTGTTGTAGGTAGACAGATTTGTCTACCTGGGGATTGTTTGGAGTGAAAACCGATGGAATTTACGATTCACACGCTGGAAACTGCACCCGAAGCCTCAAAGGAAGCCCTAATTCATGCAAAAGAGACATTTGGTATAATTCCCAATTTAGAGGGAATCTTAGCAGAAGCGCCCGCAGCCTTGAAAGGTGGAATGGCATTGTGGGATTTGTTTGCCACCAGCAGTTTGACGCCAATTGAGCAACAAATTGTTTATCTAACTGCAAATTACCAACATGATTGCCGTTACTGTATGGCAGCTCATTCCGGCTTGGCGAAAACGATTGGCATGGCTTCTGAAGACATTGATGCACTTAGGAATGGAAAACCTTTGGCAGATCCCAAATTGCAAGCATTGCGGCTATTTACGCAACGAACTATTGAAACCCGAGGCTGGGTAGAAGATCGAGAAATCGAAGAATTTTTGGCAGTAGGTTATACTAAACAACAAGTTTTAGAAGTTATTTTGGGAATAGCTGTCAAAATCATCCACAACTACACGAATCATATCGCTAAAACACCTTTAGATAAAGCATTCCAGCCCTATGTTTGGTCAAAACCTGCGATCGCGATGTAGGTAATCTGTTGATGCAAACAGAACGGCGATCGCTCTCAACTTCAAAAACTTGGTTTCGCAAGCGATCGCTATCCAACTTCCAGACAATTAACTCGCATTCGGTGCCGTCTCGCAGAGAGTTTCTTCACCCGTACCAAAACCAGTAAACTGGCGCACGTAGGGTTCGTGAAACGCCAAAATTATATCTTGCTTAGGTACTCCCATTTCAACCAACCGATTAGCAATTCCTTCTTCGGTGCCATCATGTTGAATCCAGATTTTCCCCTGCTTGATATCAAGGTGTAAAACACAGCCAAAATCCCGTTTATTTCCACGCCAGCCTACATAAAGCAGTTGGTAATGATCCCGTTCAGAGTCGAAAACAGTTTGCACCTCGTACTCTTGAGCATTTTGCTGTATATAAACACGATTAGCACGTTCTGAAAGCAGGTGTCGAATAAATTGCCGATATTGTTCTACAGCCATTGAACGATCGCCTCCTGTTTTACATCATAAACTACCAATTGCAATTGATATCGCCCTACAATTAATAACTACGTACCAGCGCTGAAAAGTTGTTCTGCTGTTAGTTCTAGTTCGGGAAAGGTAGCCGATACAAGGCGATCTTCATTGCGAAACTGAGACATTTTATAGCATCCATTCTCAAGGTGACAAATCGTGATAGTGGGTTGTTTGGGCGAGCCAATAAAGAGAGTGCCACCAAGTCCTAAATAATCTACAATCCAGTATTCAGGAATTCCCAAAGCTTGATAATCGTCCTGCTTTCGCGCATAGTCATTTTGCCAATTCGTGCTAACAACCTCAACCACAAGCTTGATAGAAGTTCCCAAAGTCACGATTGGTTCTCGTTTCCACAAAGGTTCATTTTCTAAAGCTATCCGGTCTAAAACAATGATATCTGGTCGGAAAGCAGAGACAGTTCCGAGAGGCTTAATCAAACATCGAAGCGGAATTAAATAGGGTAGCCGCACCCGACGAATTTCAAAGTTAAATTCGCAATTGATTAATCCGGCAACTTGTTCGTGAGGCCCCGTTGGCTCCATCTCAATTAGTTCTCCGTCAATTAATTCGTATCGCTCGTTATCTCCATATTGGGTAACGAACGTTTCAAAAGTTAGAGATTTTTCCGATATCTGAACCACGATGTTTGCTCTCTGTTATATCAAGAGAAACTGTAGCTAATTATCTTCTCTATTTTAGGGATTTGTCAGCGCGATCGCATTATATTGAAGAAACTGGCGATCGCGCAGCGTACCGGAGGTATAACCGTTACAAGCTGATACTATCGCCAGCGTTGCTACAAAGTTGTTACCAAGTTTGACACGCTTACCAATCAGCTAGTGCGACCCAATGGGATGCGCTTGGTGACAATGCTCATGACTTCGCCTGGATTGGGAGCAGGCATCAGAAAGCTCCACTCGCTGACCTGAGCAAAATTGAGTCTGTAAAGCCAACGGATCGTGTAGTTGACCCCGTAGTGAGAGCCAAAAATCATTACCCTGACAATCTCGTAGTCGCCCGTTGGAGCTGCTAGGGTGTCAAGACCAGGAATAACCGAGGGTAAAGTGTCGCCACTCCCAGGCACGAAGCTCTGAGTTTGCGAGCAAAACATTTGCGGCGGGAAACTTAGTGTCGTTCCCCACCCAGTGTCAAAATTTGTCATGATCGTTTTTGCCCTCCTATTAGGGATGTTTTAGTAGGGGTGGAAGTCGTCGCCGCATTGTGTTGACCGCACAATGCAGCGGCGCGTCTTTTTTTTTTTGATTATATTACAGTATCTCCAGAAACTTTGTAAAGAATTTTGTATCTATGAAGGATGCTTGTGAGCGCTTAATATAGTAAACGTATCTTTAAAGGCACTATAATGCAGTTTTCAGAAGAAAACATTCGGATCAACATTACCCTCTCGCGATATGACTATCACCGTTTAAAGTTGTGGTGTAAAATTCGCGGTCGTACCCCAGCCGCTTTTGCTGGACAGCTTGTGTCATCGGCAATTGAAGCTAATTTTGATCTGATTAACGCTCAGGCAGCTGATTATGCTAAATGGCAAAAACGGACTTTAGAGGACATGATTGACGAAGCCTCAGGAGAAGAATAATGACGAATCGCTCTGCTTGATGTGGGTGAGCGATCGCATCCCAAGCTGTCCAGGCGTGGTGCGATCGCGTAGCGTGCCGGAGG
>ERZ1066119.296-NODE-296-length-38380-cov-15.389067_pt1 | contig 38380 bp, 23 predicted proteins | sample MGYA00382766_ERZ1066119 | MGnify/ENA primary metagenome ERZ1066119 (study PRJEB33369, sample SAMEA5778349) | biofilm metagenome | biome: Industrial cooling water; feature: Water cooling tower basin; material: Biofilm | place: United Arab Emirates | collected...
GTGGTGTATTAGGAGGTTTGTTTAATGGGGTTGTTGCTCCCCTAGAGTATAAATTTACCTTGGAATACCCCTTACTATTGCTCTTAGTTCTGCTAATTAGTCCTCAGTATTTGGTTCTTGTAACTAATTATGATAATCGAGTAAGTCAAATTTTAGGCAGCGGGTTTATTGTCAAGAACTATCAAACACCTGTGGGAAAGTGGTATAAATATTCTACTTACCTGATATTCGTAAGCTGGGTAATAATAGCTTACGCGATATTGTTAGGAAGTATTGGGATACCAAATTTTAAAGGTCTGGCAGGTGCAATTATACCAATAGGAGTATTTACACTAGCTGCATGGAAATTAAAATCGACAGTTATTCAAAAGTTGATAGTAGGACTATTTCTTTTTGGAGTCCTCTTCTTATTCAAACCCACAGGCAATTACTTATTTGCTGATAGGTCGTTCTTCGGCAACTTGCAGGTAGTTAGTTCTTCTAGCTACGGAGGTTCCCACTACTTAATGCATGGTACAACACTTCATGGCTTTCAGCTAACTAATTCCTTATCCGCACCACAGTATGGTTTATCTTCATCCGGGATAGGTTACTACACTGCGGTTAAAGAGCTAGTTGAAAAGATTAGTTCTAATTATACCCGACCCATAAAAACTGCGGTTGTAGGAATGGGGAGTGGTATTTCTGCTCTATACACCCAACCTGGAGATAAACTTGACTTTTATGAAATTGACCCATTGGTTGTCAAAGTAGCAAGCGATGAAAAGTACTTCTCTTATTTGAAAAAGGCGCCTGCTAACATCAATATATATGAGGGTGACGCGCGCTTACAAATTCAAAATATTGATGAAAAGTATAACTTACTAGTTCTTGACGCATTTAGCAGCGACGCGATACCATCACACCTACTAACCAAAGAAGCATTTCAAGTATACACAAATAAGTTAAATACTAGTGGGATTATCTTGGTTCACATCTCCAACCGTTATTTTGATTTGTCCAGTTCTGTTGCCGTGACCGTTTCCACTTTAGGACTAGATTGCCGAATCAAGCAATATAATCCTAGTAAAAAAGAAAAAGAAGAAGGTCAACTAGATGCCATTTGGCTAGCAGTAGGTAATACACACATTCTTGATAAATATGTACCTGATTGGAAGATAGTTCAAAAGCTAAGTATTACACCTTGGACTGACAACTATGCTAATTTATTGAGTGCGTTTCGCGCTCTTGGGATTAAATCTAAAAATTAATACCCCATTTCTCAATATATACCAGCCGTAGCTTGGGCAGGCGCCAGTTTATATATTTATATTACAGGTGCCGTTCCAGAGTGGCTATAGATAGAGAAGATACAAGGGTATGAGTTAAGTCGAGGGAGAATACTATATCTCTCGCGACCTTCTGCTTCACCAAACTTCTCCCCAACTACTCTCTTGCTTGCGCTTCTAGAAAACCTTTAACTGTCTCAACCGAAATACTCACAACAGGATTTTTGTAAATTGCATCGAGCGCTTGTTTTAATGCTTCGATTCCACCTTGCTTGAGAGCATTTAACAATCTATCTTGTAATGAGGGGTTTTGTTTAATTTGTTGTTCTACCTTTTTGATTATAGCCGCTTGTTTCTCAGCCTCAGTTATCGTCGGATTAGTTTGTTGCAATAGTGCAAGTAAATCTTGAATATCTTTAGCAGCGTCAACAAGGTTTTGCTCCGGTGCGTAGTTATGTTGTGTACCAATCTGAGTACCAGAGTTGGCGCCAAAATTAGCGACACCGGGAAAACTAGCTCCACTAAAATTGTTGTTTACTTCTGCCATAGTTTACCTCTTAGTTTGGATATTGTGAAAGTTATAATAATTATATGATTTTAAGTTTCGTTGTTTGTTTCAGGTAAGCTATGTTGAGTACCTATTTGGTTTCCATAGTTTTCATCGAAGTTGGCAACGCCAGGAAAATTAGCGCCACGAAAGTCATAATATCTTGAAGTATTTTCTGCAGTTTTATACGAGGGTACTGGTGGAGAATGGAAAATTTTATGGTTATAGAATTTATAGTATTCTTGGGTTTTTAAGAGAATTTCTTGGCTCTCCCGTGCTTTACGTGCTAAAATGTTAAAATAATCATGTTTTGTTTCAGTAAAATTAGTTATGAAAAGGGTTTTGACCGAACTGTTAAATTTACCTGACATAGTAGTAGAATCCAGTCTACAAGAGGGTAAAACCTTAATTTTATCAGTAACTAAAAAGACTAAAAGTGCAGTATGTCCACAGTGCGGTAAAAAGTCAGACCATCTGCACCAAAATCAAAATTACTTAATTAAAGATTTACCGATGGGAGATAAGGAAGTAATACTGAATATAAATAGACGAAGATTTAAATGTAAAAAATGTCGTAAAACATTTAATGAAGAACTTGATTTTGTCGGAGCAAGAAGAAAGCATACGCATCGATATGCGGAAAATATTATTAAACAGCTTATTCATAGTGATGTAAGTAATGTAGCCAAAAATAATGGATTAAGCGAGGAAGAAGTTTATTCGATGCTTGAAGATATAGTTAAAAATCTGTTACCAATAAATGTTAGTAATTTAGTAAGGTTAGGAATAGATGAAATAAGTTTAGTTAAAGGTCAAGGAAAATTTATTGTCGTGCTTGTAGATATAGATACGGGAAAATTAATAGGGTTGGTTAAAGAAAGAAAACAAATTGATATAGAAAACGTGATGATAAAGTGGGGGAAAGAAGTTCTAGAACAAATAGAAGAAGTAAGTATGGATATGACCGGAAATTATAAAAATTTAATCGAGAAGATTTGCCCAAACGCCGTTGTTACAGTGGATAGATTCCATGTTACAAAAATAATACACGAAGAGTTGAACCAAGCTAGAATAGCAGAAAAAAAAGCAGCGTTGGAATTAAATGTTGAATCGAGAGAAAAAATATTTGATAGTTTAAAAGGTAACAAATATACAATTTTAAAAGCAGAAGATAACCTAACAGATAAACAAAAAATAAAATTAGATACAATTAGAGAAGCATCTCCTTTAATAGCTATTATGCATTCCTTGAAAGAAGAATTCCGTAATTTATTTGATACGACTGAAGACCCAGGAACAGGAATATTAGGGTTACTCGATTGGTTAAAAAAAGCTGAACCTTATTATCAAAAAAGTGTTAATACAATTAAACGCTGGTTTGGAGAAGTAGCAGGATACTTTGATAGAAAAACTACCAATGGAGTTGTAGAAGGAATTAATAATAAATTGAAGCTAATAAAAAGAAGTGGATTTGGCTTTAACAATTTCCGCAATTTTGAAATTAGAGCTTTACTTTCTTGGCATTATAATGTTAATTTAGCAAGTTAAGTACGGAAGAGCCCTTGCTGCTCAATACCTGGTTTTGAATGCTCTTGATTGGACATTGTTCTCAAAGATACTCAGGCTATTTCCTCTTATTCTACATGCACTCTATGTGTATTTCCGTATGAGAATGATTATAAAATACCAAACATGAGGAATTAGCCTCTGGGCTAATCAAGCTTTAATTTTGGATTAAATTCTTTATCTCTCCATCCTGTGTGAGTATAATCAGTGTATTTTCTTATATAACCAATTACGATAAGATTAATTGATGAAGCAAAACAGTAGCTTGATTTAACTATTTAATTTTCAAACAGCAATTGGTTTGATTTTAGAAAGTGCTGTTTCCATTTCTTCTATTGTCATGTGCCTTTTGCGCTTAGTTTTAGGATTGAAGCTTGTGTAATACCAATCAATATTTTTCTTTTCACACAAGCTTCTTAGCTGTGCAGTTTTAGATTTTGGCGCCATATTGGCTGGTTGTAGATTACTTTCTGGAAGCAGATTTAGCTGACATTCAGGCTGGTTTTCTAACTCTACTTTTAGTTCAACTACCGATTCTTGGTATGTGTAACCTGACAAGTGGCTGATAAATGTAGCTTGAATTTCTAATATGAACGTCAATATGAACAAACATGAAAAACCGTAAATGAGAATGTATAATGAAGCGTCGATAATTTTGAATGTAGTTTCCATATTCGTTTACCTCATGCTCTCTTGAAGCGGATTGAGCAGTTGCCCATATAATACCAGCGTTAGCTGCTATAGTATTTATGTTTTTAAGATATATTCACATCTTTAGCTTTCATGAAAAGTTGATTTTATTAATAAGCCAATTTTGAGATTATAGGATATTATTAAAAAATCTAAGCTAGGTATTAAGCCTAGCTTAGATTTTAAGTTGAGTAACTACCATAATTACGAGTTATTTTTTAAATTTTATTCTAGGAGATTTTGGATATCGTATATTAACTGCTCAATATCCTTCCAAATAGCCTTCCAGCCCAAAAATATACCTAAAAATCCGGCAATAAATATATCATCTAAGATTGATTTAAAGAAGGTATATCCACCTGAATAAAATTTAAACTCCATCTTCGTACTAAAGTAGACAAATTCTCCATTCCTCATTTTTTCTTCTATCTTTCTTACTTCTCTCTCTTCTCGTTCCTCTCTAAGCATGGCTCTAACTTTCCAACCCCAAGGGGCAAACCCCAAAAAGATTGCAATTGGAAGGTAAAACGGCCAGCTATAAACATAGCCAACTGAAGCGTAACATATAAAGAAAGCTAATCCTAGAGCAGTGCGCCAGAATAAACCTAGTAAAATGAGAATAATACTTTTAACACGGCGCCATTTATTTCGTCGATACGGCACTTGCTTATACTCCTTGTTATTTGTTATTGTTAATGGCTAGTTCTTTGGTTAGTATTTGATTATAATTATTGATTTATGTACGAGGAATAGTATTGAACAAGCCAGCGGCAACAACAATATTTCTTCCTATAATGCCATAATTAAGCTAGCTATCGGTAAAGTTTTTTTGTTTTTAAACCAGATTTTTAATTAACATAAATTTAAATAAAGTTTTGATAAAATTATTTTGCTAATTAGTTAATAAAAATAAAAAAGTCTGAGATTTGACTCTCAATCATCAATGACACCCAAGGGTACTACATCCTTGATAAACGGCAGGGTGTCGGGGAATTGGAGCGTACTCTGCCACAGGGAGTATCCTCGTGGCAAGATTCGCAAAAAAGTGAGACGAACTGAAAAGTTTAATTTGTATCAATTGATGCAATAAAACGAACAGAACAGTCGAAATTTTTCTATATATATGAAGTTTTTTTGAATAAAATAAAAACACGCTTTTGTGCTAGAATAAATATGAATAAAACCCTACTGGTGGTCAATCAGGAAGTTACGGACAAAACATTGTAAGGAATTATCACCGTCGTTGGATGATGAGCCTGCCAACCCAGCTATAACACTCGCAAAAATTGCGATTCAAGTGTATTCACCTTTGTAGATTATGGCGTAACGGGAAAACGGTGTAATTAGGAGTAATTCTAATAATTCCGGGTTATGCCCAGACTCAACGTAGAACTGTTCCTTCTACGTTAGGGATAAAACCCTTTTAGTCCGCTTACAGGTCAAGACTCAATAAGGTTAGCCAGCCTCAAGCGTCGGTCAAGGATGAAAACGATTTTTCCCACTGTCGTTGAACCAAAAACTACCAACAAGCCTGTAAGCAGTGTCGAGGCAAACTTTACCCAGTAATGGAGACTAGTCACAACCATGACTACCAATTTAATTTTCGTGCTTGATAGTGATAAAAAACCATTAACAATGTGTACTGCTGGGCTAGCAAGGAAACTCTTAGATAGTCAAAAAGCAGCACTATTTAAATGGTATCCTACAACAATTATTCTCAATAAATCAGTTACAGAATTACCATTACCGTATTTAGAATTACGCATCGACCCGGGTTCAAAATTCACTGGCATTGCACTTGTTGACATTGAAACAGAAACAATTGTTTGGGCAATGGAATTAGAACATCGTGGATTGTCTATTTCTGAAAGTTTAACAGCAAGGTCTGGTGTTCGGCACGCACGACGAAGCAGAAATACTAGATACCGTAAAGAGCGGCCAAACCACAAAAAGCCCTCTGGTTGGTTACCTCCAAGTCTTCAACACCGAGTTGATACTACTATGACATGGGTAAGACGTATCATTAAACTGGCGCCGATAAAAAGTATTGCATTTGAACATGTCAAATTTGACATGCAAAAAATAGAAAACCCTTCTATTGAAGGGATTGAATATCAACAAGGTACTTTACAGGGCTATACTTTACGGGAGGCACTTTTAGAACATTGGGGTAGAAAATGTGCTTACTGTGATGCTGTTAATGTACCTCTAGAAATAGAACATATTCGACCAAAATCTCAGGGTGGGTCAGACAGATTTAATAATTTAACACTATCTTGCCACCAATGTAATCAAAATAAAAGTAACAAATCAATATTAGAATTTTTGAAAAATGACCCGGTTAGATTAAACGATATCAAAAAACACCAGAAAGAAAGTCTTCGAGATGCTGCTTGTGTCAATTCAACCAGAAACAAATTATTTGATTCATTGAAGTCTTTCGATGTTCCTGTACATTTTGGTTCAGGTGCCTATACTAAAATGATGCGTATAAAATCAAACCTGCCCAAAACTCATTTTATTGATGCGGGATGTGTGAATGCGCTACAGGAAGTGACATTAAAAACTATTCAACCATTACGAGTAAAATGTAATGGACATGGAAATCGTCAATTTGTGACGATGGATAAACATGGTTTCCCACGCAAAGGTTACGCACCAAAACACGTAAGGAAGGACTGGAAAGCAGGTGATATCATCAAAGTTAAGAAAAAAGACGGTACATCAGTATTGGGACGTGTAAAGAAAGCAGCGAAAACACTGATATTTATTCCATTTGGAGGTAAAGAAACAAGCTTTAGTCCCAAAAATACCAAACCTATTCATCGTTCTGATGGATATCGGTATTCCTTTACTACTATTGACTCCGAATTACTCCAGAAAATCGTCACCCAATAATACGGGAAGGCAGATTTCACCGTTTCTGTTTTGCCGTGGTTTACAAGTCACTCCAAAACTAGCGAGAATCTTTTCTAGCTTGTTGAGTTCTTGAATTTGTGGCATATTTCTCTCCTGTACGGTTGTTATCGTAGGAGAAGGGCGTTTAGCCCCTGTGTAGAATTTGGTATATTTATTTTGATAAGGTGTAAGGATGTAGATGTAGAAAGCGCGCCGTAGAAAAGAAAAGTTCTCAGCTATGTTAGTTATAAGAAACTATTAGGTCGGCGCCGAAACATACGCAAAAAAGGACACAATGCAAAGAATTGTAAAGTTACTTGCAATAAGTTAAATTACATGGTAGTAGTAAAGTAGATGAGGTAATTATGTTGTTTAGTCGTACAAAAGTACGAGACTCTACAGGTTTCACTCTATGCGGTGATTATTTAGATTTGCGCGCGGCTCATGAGACGGTTCATAACATTGTAAATAATTCACCTGTATTAACTAGTCAGCGTCACCTTGATTTGAATGAATTTACCCTTGGTTTAGCTTATGATATTCGTAAAGCTTACGAACAACAACGAGAAATAATTAACTTAGATGGCGCCGATGATAAGCAAGTTACTTATTACGGTGTTGATGTCGCTTTCCCTTACTTTATTTTGCAGTTAGCTGCCTTGCGTTGGGCTTGCGCTTTTACAGTTATTAATAGAAATCAGCAATCAATACTATACGCGCTTGAATGGGCTGTAGAAAGTGCAATGAATGATTTTGATGCAACAGTATCTTCAGAAATTGTAGAGCGATTATCAGCTTTTGGCAATATGCTACAAAGCCAAAATATTGATAGTATCGAAAATGAAATAGATGCTTGTTGGATACAAAAGAAAAAGCGTCGATTTCCTGAGTTACTTGAATTATTAGTTAATCTTACCACTCCTTCTGGCATAAGAGAAATTATTGAGCGTACCAAGGCGAAGACTGACAATAATAAATAATTTCGATTAATTACTTATTTTTTAACGTATTAATACTTTATTAGTAGTCTTGGATAACAAAAAGATTAAGAGAGAATTTACTCTCTCTTTTGATGATTATTTTATTTTTTACCCTTCTTACTAGATTTTACCTTAAACCTAACCTGCTTCCCAACTGTAATCTCCGCAAGGTCGCTAACATCTAAACCCGCTTTATAAGCTTCCAAAATAGCTTTATTATTAGCTTTGTAATGGATACTTCTAAACTCGCTAGGAAAATCCTCATAATCAACCTCAACCAACAATTTAGCCACTTTGGGTGGGTTATCCCTAATCTCGATTTCTCTCTCCCTACCAACATTTTTCTCAGGAATTAACCCGACAGAGTGCTGGTGAATGAGACTGCGCTTAATTTGTTCAAGCTGGGTTTTGCGTCGAGAAATAATTTTGTCGTGCAGTTCGATTGTTCGTTGTTTCCTGTCTTCCCAGTTCTCTAGGTCAAGGTTTAACTGGTCAACCACCCACGCAACAGCATCAATTTTAGCTTCAGTTCCATCTTGGATAGAGACTAACTGCGAGATAAGTTCCTCAACTTTATCCTCTTCCCCCAACTCGGTTGCTTCCTCAATTTGAGACCAAAGTTTGGCAGCTTCAAGAGATAGTTCCCTGAGAGTCAGTTCGTTAATTTTAAGTTCGATTGCTTGAGTCATGATATGCTCCTGTAAGTGAAAACCAGTGGCAGCACACATATAAAAAGGCGCCTGCCACTGGTTGTTAACTGTAGAAAATCAATTTTTGAACGAGATACTTAACCTAGTAACTGTATTGCAAGTGGTAGTAAGCAGATTTTTCCTCTGCCAACCCAGCTTCTAGGTTGTAATATTCGTCTTCGGTTAAAACGGTTAAAATAGCCGCATCTTGTTGAATTTCTAGAGTGGGTTTAGCTTGAGAAAGATTAATCCTTGGTAAGGAATTAGTAGTAGTTTTCATGATAATATACAAATCTAGTCCAACTGGTTCTAGATTGCTTGCGTTAGCTAAAGTTGTAATCTCAAATACTAATTTTTAATCCAAATATTCATTAATTTTGCCAAGTTTAATTATATTGGTGCCTAACAGTAAGGGTATCTTTACATAATAATTAACACTCTTGCCTTAAATTATGTTTATTAATAATTCAAGTCCTCTAGAGGATAATTCAAGTCACAATGGAACTTCAGATAGGTGATTCTGGAAATTGCTCCGTTAACCATTGGTTAATTTCGGGAGAAGAACTACTAATATCTAGCCTAATATCTAGCCCATACGCAACAGTTATAAGAATAAACTGAGCTTGTTGTTCTTCAGACAAATTCTGTGCTTGAAATAACATTTGACCAACTAACTGAGGAGAATGAAAGCGGAATCGCACCTGCTCAAATGCTGTTTTCCAATAAGTATTGATAAAAGGTAAGACAATACTACGATAAATAGTGGACCTTGGTTTTAATAACTTATATACACGCGGCATAACAGTAAAATGTACTACAAGTATATCAGCAAGAGTAGTACCTTCTTGTAATGTTGCTGCTAAGTACCAAATTACTTGAAGTTCGTTACTTAGTAAATTAAAGTTTTGGTAGCGACTGATTAGTTCTCTACATGATGACTGTTGTAAATGGATTTCTTCCATCATTAGTGCCGCTGTTATCCATAGAGTCTGTTCGTCAAACATTTCGCTTATTTCGCGGCATAGAGCTGCTATATCTGCTGCGAGCCTTCTAGCTAAGTCAGGCTGGCGGATAGCTACATTACAGAGGTGAAAAATAATGGGCAGCAAACCTATGATAAAGGCATTACTTTCTGCCTGCCGCCACATTTGGTTTGGTCTAGAGCCAAGAATTTCCTCCATATTTAGATTTGTATCTAAAGTATTTCCACCCGACTGACCATGCAGAACAATAGCTACCACTGCGACACCTGCTTCAACTGCTAAATCTAGAATTTCAGCATAACGGTTATCTCGCAGCAGATGCGGAATTACGTTCGTAGCTAGTGAAGCGAAAGCAAGATATTGATTTGCTGTCCGTGCCATATCTATGCCTTTTAATGCCCACGCTGCTGCACGTTGATCATCACCTATTGCCTCAGCAAATTTGGCTAATTGTGCGGGCAGCAAACTATCGCTGGATGCATTGTAATTTGCTGCCACCCCAGAATAATAATTCAAAAAAATTCCTCGCTGTGGTGCCGGATATGGCTGACCGTCCAAAGTTTGGGTTGGGGGAGAGCCAGTAGTTGCAAGTGTAGTAAAATAGCCAGAAATGTGAGCATAAACGACAAAAACTGGTTTCCAAAACTCTGTGCTTGCCCGACAAGTAAATAGACGTTCTCCTGCCTGGTTCCAAGAGTCAAATGCTGCTGATAAGCCTGTAGCAAGCCATCTAGCGATAGCAAGTTCTCCTAATGCCTTTACTAGTTCAATTTCCGGTATTTCTTCAAAACTTTGCGCTAAATTTACTGCTTGTTGAGCATACTGAATCGCTAAGTAAGGCTCAGTAGAACCAATAGCACGACTTGCAGAAAGCAATGCGTGCATACGTATCAAAGGATAGCTTTGTGGTGTAGACTGATTTAGAGCATTGTTTAGCCAAACTAAGGCTTCATCATTACGGTTAATATAAACGTACTGCCTACCTACGCACTCCTTAATTAAAAACATAATACGAGGGTCATTAGATGCTTGAGCTATTGCCCCTTCTGCAACTAATACTGCTGTATGAAATTCATTGCAATACTCTGCCAGAATAATTATAGTTGTGCGTATTGCACAAGCCCACAAAAACTCTAAATTTAGTTGTAGGGCTTTATTTGCCAGTTCTCTAAATGCAGCAAGAATTTCCTGCCATTGTTGTTGCTCTTTAGGCTTGCTTGCTTCTCTAAACCATATATTTGATATTAACAAACAGCCAGTTTCGGCAGGTGCAGCTGTAAATGCACTTTGCCGTTGCTTAGGTGTAAGTTGTTCTACAATACCAAGCCAGTCACGCAAATGTCCCGGAGTAGCAATACCACGAACATTACTCCAAAGCAACCACTCCCATTGCACTTCGCTGGGAAGTACTAACTTACTGCCATCCGGCTTTTGTGCATTTGGTAGCAGTTGAAATGCAGTTAGTAGGTAATTGTTAGTGCGTATTGGTTCAAACTCAGAAATTACTGGATTAACTATAGCCGCAACTGCAATGACAGCCCAAGCTTCTTTTTCAGATGCCTGCTCGATCAATGTATCTAAGTCTTCTAATAAATAAGAAATAGGCTTGTTAAACTTGTGTCGAACTGAAATCTGAAAAGCGCGTAAGCATATGCGAATTCCCAAAGTCATTTGTTCATGTAAAGGCAATCCATACCATAAAGATAGTAAAGAACTATCTCCCAAAGGTGCATCCATTTCGTATATTTGACTAAAAGCCAAAATAAGTATCACACCCGCACGGTCAAAAGCCTCTCCCGCCAAAAAGTAGATTACAGCGTTTGTAATATCGGATTGACTTAGTTCGCTTTTACTTATCGTAAGTTCTCCAAGAGCCAGGTGGCAGTCTTTCCGTGTTAGAGGAGACAAATCACTACTACCGAGTGCCTTAATTAAGGGAGATATCAAAAAACCTTCATCAGCATCACGTTGCACCCATAATCCAAGCAAAGCATTTAAGCGCTCACGTGGTCGCTCAACAGTTGGATAAATGGCAGCAACTGCTTGCAACTGGCTAAATGAAAAATTACCAACTACCAAATTAAGTCGATACAATAGCTCTCGACCTTGCGAATCTTCAATTGATTCGAGTAACCTACTAATTGTTTCGTCATTAATTTCACCAGTATATGCACCTTTTAGCAGTCTGGCAAACTCTTCATCTGTAAATCGCCACTGCCTATAACGTAAATCTCTTGCGATAGCAGCTAACAGCAATGGATGACCATTAACCAGCGCGTTTATATAATCTACCTCTTTTGGAGTCAGCAAAGTATCAGGTGCCCCATAAGCCTGAAACATTTCAAAAACTTCTGAGCTATTAAAACGCGGTATCTCCGTCGTATAAAGTGTTTGCCCATCAAGAGATTCACGTAAGCTTAGTGGCAATTCATAAGAACTAGTTGACAAAAGATGAATATTGTTATGTAGACAAGTATTTGCTATTAAGAGCAACCGTTCAGCAAGTTCCGAACCACTTGATAATCTAGGTATATCATCCAGCACCAACATTTGGAATGGAGATGCCATTATTGCATCCCATGCGTTGTCTAAACGAACACAAGCTTGTTCATCGGTCAATCCACGCAGTCGTAGCCAAGCAGCGGTAAATCTACTAACGCTAACAATTAAAATTGCTAATTGTGTCTTACCTGTACCTGCGCTACCATGAATTGCCACCCAAGTATAATTACTCAAGCTATTTGTTAAATTATTGACGATTTCTGTTCTATTGCTAAGATGCGTAACAGAGGGAGGAACGTTCAGAATTGGTGTAGCTAGAGTATATCTGATAGATGCATCAATACCTTGTTCCCTGGCTAGACGTTTTACCTCCGTATTAACTAGTATAATCGCCTGGTTAGTTTGTGATAATCCTTGCTCTAGCGTAACCACGCGCGATTCTATTGCTTGAATCCAACAAGAGAGGTTGTTCAGCAGTTGTCGGTCGCTTTCACTTAGTGTTGGTAGGGAAAGTTGGTAGGTTAAGTTATCTACGGTTAGCTGCTTACTTCCACGCTTCGAGAGTAATTTAAATACATAGAGAAAAAGCCGTTGGTACTGCTCTTGAGCTTGGAGATTGTCTGTTGCGCGCTGCTGCTCTGTTAGTAATTGTTGAAGTTTTAAGCTTAACGATTGGGCTTCTGGCGCCTGAGTACTCCACTCAAAGTTGCTAATTAAGTTAAGGATTTGCTCGTCACTAGCGGTTGTAATAAAGTCACGAAAAATTCGCCAAGTATCGCTATGAAGCTTGTCAGGCTGCTGAACATTTTTAAGGATTGCGCGGATGCCATTTAAAACTTCGCCAATTGAAGAGGATTGCAAATTTCCTTGGCGTATCTCCTCCCAAGCTGTAATACCTTTAATCTTCTTTGGCATTGGCGAAAGTTTCTCTCTACCGACCTGGGTATTGGTTGTAAAACGAAACAACAAATTAGCATCAGGATTTGTTAAACAATGCTCAACAAAACAGGCAATAGCAGTTACTACTTCAGGTGTTTTGAGAGTAATAGAACTATCACGATGCTTAACCTGTTCTAAAAGTCGCTGTTGTTCCTCTAAAGTCCCAGTTAGCGAACGCGAAACAATGTCTATATCTTCACCACACTCAAGTTCAAGGGTTTGTCCTGGCTGCAAGTTTAACCAACGCTCAACTGTCAGGTCAACTTGGTAGACATACCCTCGTATAGTATTCCATGCATCTCTGTCACGCTGTGTTGTAAAGGTAGACATCAGTCAAAGGCAACTTCAACAATTTTCCGAATACACTATTATACTCTTTTTCAGATAGTAGCGCTTCCAATTCAAATTTTCTCCCATGATGCGTTTTCTTAACTCCAATGCTTGAATATGAAGTGCTTCAGCTTTATCATATTTACCTTGAGAGCAGTAAAGTGCAGCTAAATTGTTTAAGCTAGTAGCATAGTTATAGTTAAGCAGAATTTAGCTATTTTTGGGCTTGAGGGATTTGAAAAGGGTTGTTTTTCTATTAATGGTTTGCGAGAAAATTCATTATTTATAGAGGTAATGACAGAGTTAACTAGAGAGTAATGGCACCGCTATTCCATTAACCATCTATATCATTAGGTAAACACCAATGTTGTATTGTTAAAAGGGTTGGGGGTTAAGTTAACTTATATTTATTGGTACAAGTTAGCTAGTTGATTACTGTTGAGCAAGCATACGGGTTGTGGCGTGAAGTTGGCGCCACTCATCGTACAATGATTGAAGCATTGTTTACCAGGTGTGTCCGTGAAAGATTCACATAATGACCCAATTGGCTTTTCGGTCAAGAAGTTGATTGAAGATGGTATAGCACAAATCCACACCGACCCAAACCGACCATTTCTAGAAGTTTTTGGAACTGTTGCGTTACAAGTCGCTCTTGCACAGTATAACGAATGGGATAGAGGTATGATTCTGGGTTTAGAGGCGCCACGGAAAGATTTTCTTTATGTACGTCAAGCTGATAGTTCGGTTGCATTATGGATGACAAGCGTCGAATTTAAGCGCGAAGTTGCAAGTGTTATTCAACACTATGACCCTAGTAATGAAGCTGTAGTTGTTATGGTTGTACCACCTAAAGTAGAACTATTTATTGCACGACCGAACGGTGTGATGGATATGCTAGGAATAAGCAATGTCGTCTTAACCCCCATGAAGATGCCCACGGGAGTCAGCTTCCGCAAGGAACAAGAAGGTACTACTTTTTATTACGTGTTTACGCACAAAGAACTTGGTAAGCTTGGTAGGATTGTGATAAAGCAGCAGTCACCGGGACAAACTGAAATTAAATGCGAAATAGTTGATAGTGGTGGGTTTAGTTCCAAGACTAAGCAACGCGCAGAAATATTTTATCCCCTCGCCCAACAATTAATCGCGGGCATGGAATTGGGGTTGCTTAAGTAATCCCAAGTGTGGTAGAACGTTAATATGTAAAAAATGTACGAGCGTCCGTTTGCTGAGATTGCGAAAGCTCCAAAGTAAAATGATGCTACTTGAAACTGGTTAGCAGGGACGTTGGCGCCGTTGTCTATTAACTTTAAAATTTTTAGGCTGCACTTATACGGTGATACAACCCATCTTTTTCTTAAAACATCACCCACGTATAACACCCTCTCTGTCTCTTGCCCATTGCTTCAACTCTTGAATACTAGGGTTGTACGGTGCAGTAGAGTGGTAGGCTATGTAAAAATTATTTAGTAACTTATAGTGATTTAAATTACTTACTATCAATATTTTACTTGTTAGTATTAAATACTGAGTATCAGTTAATTTAATATATACGGTTATCTTATAAGTGAAAATAGATTCTATCACCCTTAAAGGCTTTCGCTGTTTTGGTGACACGCCAACTACTGTAAACTTGTCAGAAGAAATTACAGCTTTCGTAGGGGCAAATGGCTCTGGAAAGACTGCATTACTTGAAGCAATTTTACGTGTGTTTGGAGTCACAACAAAGCAACGAACAGTGGTGCGTACTGACTTTCATGTGCCTTCCAATACATTAGGGGAGGAGCGTAGCTCCTGTGAGTTGTATATTGATGTCCGTCTTACATTTCCAGAATTAGCAAACAATCACACCCCAGTAGATCCATCAGTACCAGCGTGTTTTCGTCATATGGTAGTAGAGCAACCAGATGCTACACCATTTGTTCGTATTCTTCTGGAGGCAAAATGGGTAGATGACGGAACAGTTGATGGAGATATTGAACAAAAGCTTTGGTGGGTTCGTACTAGCGATGATTTACCACAAAATGAAGACAAAACAGCTTGTGAACCATCTGATAGGGGGTTAATTCAAGTTCATTATGTTCCAGCTATACGTGACCCCTCGTCTCAAGTTACAGCTAATACTGGAGCAATAGTAGGTCGTTTGCTTAAGGCCGTTGCGTGGTCTTCAGAGACACAGCAGTCTATTCAAAATGCATCTGAAGAGCTTTGTAAAGTATTTGGAAAGGAACCAGCAGTTACTGAAATCAATCAAACTATAGCAAGTAGGTGGAAAGAACTCCATAACGATATATTTGATGCCGAGCCAGAATTTAACATTGCAAATAGAAAATTTCAAGAGATAATTCGTAGCTTAAATGTGGTGTTTCGTCCAACTGAACTCAGTGGAGAGCGAGAGTTGGATGCTTTGAGCGATGGACAAAAATCTCTTTTTTACTTCTCGCTTGTCGCTTCAGTCTTTGAGCTAGAACGCAAGATTTTATCTGCACGCATTAGTAAAAATGAAGTAGAAGTAGAGGATAATAAAGCTACAACAACAGGTTTTAATGTTGAACGGCTGCAAATTCCATCATTGATAATTTTTGCTTTTGAAGAACCCGAAAATCATCTAGCGCCTTACTTTTTATCACGTATTATTAAGCAGGTTCGGTCTCTTGTTACAGAACAATCGGCTCAAGCAGTTCTCACTAGCCATTCACCCGCAATTCTCGGACGAATCAAACCAGAAGAAGTACGACATTTTCGACTGAATACGAATTCAAGAACTGCGATTATCAAGAATATTAACTTTTCTTATAATGAAAATGATGCAACTAAAGCAAAGTATATACGTGAGGCAGTCAATGCTTATCCAGAATTGTACTTTGCACGATTTGTAATTTTAGGAGAAGGTGATTCTGAGCAAGTTGTATTACCAAGATTAGCTTTAGCAATGGGGTTAGAAGTAGACCCAGCATTTGTAGCAATAGTACCATTAGGAGGTCGTCACGTTAATTACTTTTGGCGCCTCCTTAACGACCTTCATATTCCTTATGCAACACTTTTAGATTTGGATGATGGACGAAAAGGGGCTGGATGGGGACGTATTAAATATGCGTTAAAGCAACTTCTTAGCATTGGTATTAATTCTCAAACGCTTCTAAAATTTACTAATAATGAGGGTGAGCAATATGAATTTACTATAGAAGAAGTGGAACAATTGCACAACAGAGAGGAAGAAATTTGTAGAAATCACCCTTTAATTCGACATCTTGAGACATTTGGTGTATTCTTTTCTCATCCACTTGACTTAGATATGGCGATGTTGACTTGCTTCCCTGATGCCTATAAGGCGACTGCGCTAGATAATCGTGGACCTAAAATTCCTGAAAAAGAGAATCAAAAATATCAAGCATACATAAATAGTGCAGCAAAAGCTGTTATTGGTGATGATGCAGAATCATCTACATACCCTGAAGAGTTTCAACAGCTACTTCCTTGGTATAGATATCTTTTTTTGACTAATAGTAAACCAGCAACTCATCTTCAAGCTATTAGTCAAATTACTGACGAAGAGCTATCCAAAAAAGCACCTCCTGAATTACAAAACTTATTAAAATATACAAATAGTAAATTAGGCATAATCCAAGCATGAGCAAAGTTTATATCCCACCTAACACATGGAAACCAATAGGGGTTGATGCGATTGAAAATAATGCAGATGAAGTAGTACGTTCAAATACTCACTACTCCGTCATTGCTGGACCAGGGTCAGGAAAAACTGAATTACTCGCTCAAAGAGCTTGTTACCTTCTACAAACTGGTTTATGTCCCTCTCCTTACCGTATCCTTGCAATTAGTTTCAAAAAAGATGCTGCAACAAACTTAAAAGAACGAGTAGCTCAACGATGCTCTAAAGAAGATGCACTTCGATTTGATTCTTTGACATTCGACGCTTTTGCAAAAGGAATGCTCGATAGATTTATGAGAGCATTACCAGATATTTGGCAACCCACAAAAGACTATGAACTGTATTTTCCGAAATCAGCTGAATATGAAGCTTTTCTCATCTCTTTTTCCAATCAAACTAAAAACGCTAATATTAAAAGTATCTTACAAAATACTAAAGCAGCCACATTTGAGAAAGAATGGATACTTAGCTCTCCGTTGCCGCCTGAAGGAATTCAAAAGCAATATTTTAAATCTTTTATAGTAGAAAAATGGTGGGAAGCATGTTTAAAAGTTGGAGAAAAATCTCGGTTAACTTTTCCGATGATTTGTAGGCTGGTTGAGTTACTATTAAAAACAAATCCTAAAATTTGTCATGCATTGAGAGCAACCTATTCTTATGTTTTTATGGATGAGTTTCAGGATACGACCCACGTTCAGTACGATTTAGTCAAAACAGCTTTTCTTGATTCATCAACGATATTAACTGCTGTAGGTGATAATAAACAGACAATTATGCGATGGGCTATGGCGCTAGATGATGCATTTGGTACTTTTAAAGGCGATTTTAATGCAAAATCTATTCAGCTATTTTCTAATTATCGCTCTTCACCTCAACTAGTCGAAATACAACATTACTTAGCTCGCACCATTGATGTTAATTATAAGCAGGTAGAATCCAAGAGCGAATGTCGTATCTCAGAAGATGCTTGTGTTATTTGGGATTTTAAAACACGAAAAGAAGAAGCAGAACATTTAGCTAAAACTGTATTATCTGGTATAAATAACTCTAACCTTGCTCCAAAAGACTTTGTTATTCTTGTCAAACAATTACCTGAAAAATATGAACAAAATCTAAAAGAAGCTTTCCAAAAACATGAATTAAAAGTTCGTGTAATTAAACAGGATATATTGACAGAACCTCTCACTAAAATTATCGTTGCTTTTCTACGCTTTTTCTCGAAACAACGTGGTGGTAAATATTGGTCTCAATGTTTTAACATTGTCACTAGCTTACGTGGTATCAGTTCTGAGAACAATATACTTTGTAAAAGAGTACGAGAAGAATTAGGAGAATTACATTCTTCTTTAATAAATAAAGTTAACTGTTTATCTATTGATGAAATCTATATTAGTTCTCTTTTAAAAAATATCGAAGACTTCTTAGGAAAAGAGGCTATTAAATATACCTATCCTGAGTATCAACAAGGTAATGGATATGACGACTTGTTCCAAGAGATTATTAAGCAATTATTACAAAGTAGTCAAATAGCTAATTATACTAATTGGGATTTAATCTTAGACGATTTTGAAGGGCTTGATTCAGTTTCAATAATGACTATTCATAAGAGCAAAGGCTTAGAGTACCATACTGTTATATTTGTTGGACTTGATGACACTGCTTGGTGGAGTTTTAATAATCAAAAACAAGAATCTCTGTCAAGCTTTTTTGTTGCTTTTTCACGGGCAAAGCAACGTGTAATTTTTACTTATTGTGAAGCACGTGGCAAAGGAAGAGATAATATTTCTTCTCTATATGAACTTCTGCGTGATGCAGGAGTAAATACTGAAAAAATTGAAGTCGCGATAGAGGAGGAAGAGGATTCATGGATATTAGACTTATTAGACTCATTAGGCTTGGCGTAAGTAGTAAGAGCTAGCTTGGAAGAAAAAGCATTGTTAAGTAGAGCTATGGTAATTTTATTTTTACTAGTCATGGTTTATATTAAATCTGCTAATATATCTGTCATTTCTTTCTGGAATTGTTGACGATTGTCATCGTATTTCATTACGGTATCTGGTTTAACATGGCGACTAAATCGCTGAGTTTTGCGGTAGTTCCCGTTATTTTTATCTAACACAGTAGTAATGGAACTGTGCCTTACCCTATGGGGTGACATTTTTTTGGAAATTCCCGCACGCTTGGATAATTCATCAATCAGGCGCCTTATCGCTTCCCCACTCAACCGGACACCGTTGCCATTGTGTGCAACAACTGTGAATAATGGCGCCTTTAATTTTTTGGCAGTACCACAAGCAATTATCCAATCAGTTATTGCCTCGGTTGTTTTAAAACTAAGGTCAATAGTAACTTTTTGCGTTCCCTTACCTTTACCCAATATTCGTAAAGTTCTTGCTTGAGCATCGAAGTCACCAACATTTAAGCTACAAATTTCTCCCCGTCGCAATGCATTATCCCATAGCAAGCGCAAAATCGCATAATCACGTTTACCTTTAAATGTTTCTCTGTCAACTTGTCCAATTACACGCGCATAATCTGTAGGTGGAATACCAGTAGTATCTCTATATGCTTCAACCTTTTCACCTTTTATATCTTCCAAAGTGTAGAAACATACCTGCAACTTTCGCCCCATTGCTACAAGAGACTTAATGGCACTCAGGCGCCGATTAACTGTTGCTTCAGATAGTTTTTTGTCTATTAGATGTGCTTTATATTTAAGAACGAGCGTAACAGCATGAGCTTGGTTGAGCCGTAGAAAATCTAATACTAAATTTGCAGAGGGCAGGCGCCCAGTAGTATAATCAAAAAAATCTTTCAGGTCTTTCTCATACGCGCGCTTTGTATTTGGCGAACGGGTATCCGCGAGCAACTGGTCAATAACATCCATATCTTGGTCGATAGGGAAATCATTGACGGGCACCAGTAGAGCAGTTTGTGTAATTACAATACTCGAATCAGACATAACTAATTTTCTACTTACTCGGATTATAAACCGCAAAACGCACTTTCAAAGAGGAATTTTCATACTTATACAAACAATCTCATGTTTATGCTAGGGTTACTACTCGTTATTCATTTAGTCAAAAAGTACTTATGCAAACTATGGTTTGTGCCAGTAACTATGTCTATATTTGCCTTAAATCTTAGTACTCACTTGAACAATTTTCTATTGATGTTGGGGTATCTATACTCATCACTCCTCCAACCAAAATGTACTAATTTAAACTATAATTAGTGGTCTATGTCGTTAATTTTGTAACGTTGGTGCATAAAATCATAGGTGCCATATAAAAACAAAACACAAGTACTAACTATTAAGTTAACCAGTAGTACCAAATATGGGGATTTAAGAATTCTAAAACTGCTGTTCTCATATGCTTCCAAATAGGAAAACAGTATAAGGCTGTATCAAAAATAGGCTAATCACACAAATCTACTCGGTAAAATACCGCTCTTTTTGCGCTAAATACTTAGCAAGCCATAAAATTAGTACTAATAATTACACTTAGTAGCACATATTAATATGTTTTACTACCTTTGCACTTAAGGTTATAAACAATGCTAGCAGTGTCCTATTGCCTAATTTACCACAGAGACACAAAGGGCACAGAGAAGAGAGATTCAAAATCGGCGCCAATCTTAAGTGATACTGTTTAGTAAACATTAATTTAATGATATGCCTGTACAGTAATTTGATATTTTTAAAGGTTTTGGCACCTAAAATTTTGTTATCCTGATTATATAGATGCCTATGCGCGAAAGTTTTCAACTATCTCTTTTTTCATAAAAGCCTGAAAGTATTGATATATCTAGGAAAAATGATAGTGTGGAAACAGCCATTATCACACTAATTTATATGTACTAAAAAAGATGTTTTGGTGTTAAGGTGCCTTTATAATTATATTGAGTTATATGTAGTAACTGCTGCCAAGGTAATTATTGGTCGTGGTATGTTAATTAGTGCTGACCATTAATTCATCGGGATAATGAGTATGGGGTTATTGAATAAATCGGAAAACGTTCGCGTTTAATATTTTTTTAAGTACGGTTATTCAACAACTTATAAAGATTTCTTTTTTCATTTTAAATAGCTTAGTATGACCAATTCCATTTCTTTAATTAACCCTTCTTTATGCAGTCATATAAAAAATGCCTACTCTAAAATTTTTACTAAGCAACAAAGCTTACTTTTTAATTTAGGTAAAGTCGAAATGTCGAGCTAAAATATGGATTATATCGACCATAAAATCATCAATTAGTTGAAAGCGTTCAGGGACATCAGGATAAAGTACTACTAGTCCTGAACGCACTAATATTTCTAAAACTAACTCTAATTTATTGACATCTTCTAATTCTGCAAGTTCTATTGCTAATTCGGCACGAGTTTTAAAAAGACGTTTCTTATTTTCGTCTGTAAGTAGATATAATACTAAAAATGCCACACGTTCGTTTTCTCTCCCGCAATCGCTGATTAACTCTGCTAAATATCTTTCAATTAGTTTATTTGGACGAAACTGCTGATACTTAGCAAGAGTTAAAATTCGCTCGTCTTGAAGTTGGGCACCAACAACTTGCAGTTCAATTGGACGTACTTCTCCCAATTCGGCAGATAAATCATCAACCAAAGCATCGATTAATGCAGGTTCAACATGATACTGCGAACGCTGCGTTAGCTCACGAATAACCGATGTAGCATCTTGACGCGAAAAGTTCTTTAATTGATAACGAATATTTCTATCTAAAATATTTCCGTTAATTAGCCCAGTTTCCCCCAATTGTTTAAACTCCAACAATCTATGTAAATAATCTTCACGTAAAGTCAAAATCACTTTTACAAATGCCACATTAATGCATTCGCACAAAAACCTGTCAAATTCAGCAATTTGAGTAGGATTATTACAAGCAGAGAAAAACTCTTCTACTTGGTCAAAAATTAAAACGGTGATAATATGATTGTCAGCATTGTGCCGTAAAAGTCCTAAAATTCCATCGATTGTCATTGGTGTACTTGGGTAGGGGAGAATATCGTCAGATAAAGCTGCTTTACGAATCGTAGCAGGCTTTGTTGAAGCAATGGCATCACTCAAAGCTTTACCCAATTCTTGTACCCAATCTGTATATACTTGTAAAACCACAGGTATAGCAATTTGGTCGCCAATTGCTCGCTGTTGTAATGCGGGAACCAACCCAGCGGTGACAGTCGAACTTTTACCAACTCCGCTATGACCATGTATGACCGTTAATTTTTGGTCAGGACGGCTAATTCTGGCTATTAAATTTTGGACATCTCTTTGTCTGCCAGAAGAAATAATTTCTAAAGCAACACTACCACTCGGCGCCGGAGAATTAACTATTGGGGTAGTAGCATGACGCTGAGGTTTTAGCCGACCCGCTCCAATAAACGCACGTAACCCATACTGCTGTTCAACCGAACGTCGCTTTTGCCTGATTGTAAAAGCTTCAAGATAGCGTCCTAATTCAAAATACAGTCCGCGTAACCATCGCATTAAACGAATATACTTATATACTTCGTATCTATAATCACTATTTTCTAAAGCAGCCTCTAAATTTTTACTAGCTAACTCTAATTGTTCCGCAGCAGCTTTGTTCTCGTCTAGATGCTGTAATGCTTTTGCTAAGGTAAGACGATAGATTTGTTCTTTTATGAATTGGGATGCGAGTCTTTACGTTCAGATGCTTCATAAAGTCGTAATAACGCTACGCGCGCTTGTTTGTTTGCGATAACCCAATTTTCTTTGGCAACAGCAACTTGGGCTAAAAACCCAGAATCACAAGCAATCTGAAAATTACTATCATAATCATGATGTAAATTTTGTGACTTCAATGCTAATTGCTGTAACTCATCCCATAATTTTAGGTGTTGCAAAACATCGCATAAAAGTCCGATAATTTGAGCCATTAAATCTGGACGTCGAGCAGTTTCAAAAACATCAAGGCACTGCTGTAAATAAGACTTAGCTTCTTGCCAGCGCTCTTGGTGTTCTACATGTATTCGTTCGGCTAAACGGTAATAACTTAAGCCTAAATAAAACAGTAATATTCCTTGACGAAGTACAAATGTTGAAGGAGGAACAGGAGGATGGGGAGAAGACCAAAACTGTAAACTTTCTTGAAAATATTCAATAGCTAAGTCAATACGGTTGCTGGCATAATAATCTAACCCAGCAATAAATTTAACTGAAGCGTCCAGTTCAGGTTCTAGTTCAATACCACGATGCTGTAACTCTTTAATGCTCGTGCGAAACTCGTAGCTATTGTAATCCCAAACTTGTCCAAGCGTAGTATGAGGATGCTCACCTTCTGGAACACCATTAATACCTAAAATTTTGGCGAACAGCGAATTAGTTTTTGTCTTTAAAAAATCTTGCAACTCCTCGGTAGTCATCTCGAAGCGAATTGGAGTTGCTGCCCAACTAGTAAAATCTGGTGCGAACCGTCCCAGTTTACGCAGCAGTTCATCGTTAACCCAAAATAGTATCGGGAAAGGATAGCTTTTACGAAATTCATCACGAATGTGGTTAATCATTCGCAGTATATCATCAAGTTCTTCTACAAACTCTAAACCCAAAATCATTAAAGCAGATGGTTGGGAGTTGCCAATCGAAGCGTGAATTGTCGAATATAAGCTAATTGCGTTACTTTTTAGGGTGACTTTGTGAATTTGATAATCATTACCAAGCTCTAATTCTAGGCGCCGCAGCGTTTGTTGACGTAGTATGCTATAATTACAAACCACAAAACAAAGTGAAAACCGACCTTGAGAATCAGTAATTACTTTTGCTAGCGTTTCTAAAGCTTGTGTATTACTAGTAATAATGTTATAAAAGTCGAGATTATTAAGTGCGTTTATTTGTTCATAAAGTGTTGTGATTTCCGGTGTTTGAACAAGTTGATTAGATTTTTGAATATCATATTCAATATGTGTATCTAATTTAAAAACTCTAATTGCTACTCCCCATCCATTAACTAAAGTAACCTGAATATCTCCCTTCGCCTCTTGAAGTGCTGCTGTCAAGAGAAATTTTGCTTCAGCATAACTGCCTCCAAATCGATGCAAAACGACACATGGTTCACCAACTGGTTTGCAAATAAATAAAGGCGAAGCATCTACCATACAATAAATCGGATATTCTTCATCTTCATATTGCCATTCGGTATCTTCTGATGTTTGCAAATAAATTGTCATTAAATAAGTTTTACCCACCTGCGCTCTGCGGGGATAGCGAATTATTGGCTTGACAAACAATGGTAAGTTTCCCTCTTCAAGCATCAGTCTGTCCTCCTTGAATAGCCAGTTGAAGCACAGTCATCGGATTTCCATAATAAACATACATGAAAGTATAAATAAATGGTAATAAATCTTGTGTAGTTGGTTGTTCTGGTAGATTTTGTACTACCTGCAAACGCAGTTTACGTAATAATACAGCAACTGGAGTAGTCGGTGATTTTAACGACTCCTCAATCAGTTCACTAGCAAATGTTGCTGCATGGATATCACCTATAGCCCCTAATGTGCCAATTACACCTCGTGCCCCTTTTGCTAAAAATAATTCTACAAAACCCATCCGATAACTATGGGGTATAGAATAATGAGCTTGTTCTCTACCAGAATGACAAGCATTAATAAAAACAATACCTTGAGAGTTTTTAAGTAAATTTAGTTGAGATTTACGTAAGCTCAGTAATTTTAACTGTTGTGTTTCATCATTATCTGAGCCTAAAGCAATATCTTTTAAGTTGTCTTGATAAGTACCATGACAAGAAATATAAATAAAAGCACAGTTCGATTCATTTTGTTGTAAATATGCTTGAAAATCTTTAATATTATGTTGGCTGCTGCGATAAATTCTAGCTTGCAATTTTTTGAAAGTATTAAGTTCTGCCCCTACTCCTTTTAACTCAGTATCTAAAACATAAGCAGCAGTGTGACCACAGCATTTATTATCTTGAAATTCCAAAAATAAATAGTCATCACCGCTAATAATTTGCCTCCAACGTACTGTCGTTATCAAAGCGCCTACATATTCATAAGGTGATTCATATTCATAGGGTGATAGTTCTAACATCTCCCAAGGAATCTCAAAATTTGTATGGTCGGCAATTACAAGACATAAGCGTTCATTAAATTGTCTTTTTAACTGCTTTAACCATTTACGAATTTCAACATTGACATGCGAAAAGTATTTTATGTCATCTTGAATATTTTCTGGGAGCTTTCCATTCTGTACCATGTTACCTAAAGAAATATTTGGTTTTTCATTGGCTTTAGTTGGTGCGAGAAAGTAAGTTGTATTTCCACCCCATACAGAATATTCATCTTGACCGTTTTGATAAATATGTAAAATTGCTACCTCTTTAGGTAGCTGCTTTGTAATATAAAGCTCATTAGGGGAGATTGAAGCTTCTTCTTTTATAACTTCAATATTATCTGGTAAATCTATTTTAGTTTTACTTAATGTTTCAGGGTTATCTATTTTTAATATTTTTTTATCTGGATTAACTAAATTTGCTTTTGGGGAATTGATTGCTTGTTGTGTTAAAGAAAACTTAGATGGAGGTGCCACTATTTCACCTCCTCAATTTCATGAGGCGGAATTAAAACCATAGTTGCTCTCATAGCTTGGGCTAACTGTAGTGGTAAATTTACACAATATTTTGGCTGAGGATTAAGTAAAACTGCTTTTACTCCTTTTAACTCACCAATGCGTTCGGCTACCTGCAAAGCATTTTCAACGCCTTCTCCTCCTACAGGTAGATTAACCTCACCTGTAAAACTAGCTTTTATTGGAACATTTCCTCTTCCATCACTAATTACTACCAACACAGCCTGTTGAATTTTACTGCGCCCATGTTGCAAAGAGCGACGTAATGTTTGTAACGCCATATCCAAACCGTGAGCAAGAGGAGTTGCTTTTCCTGCTTCCGCGTCTAACCCTGCTGAAATGCGAGGTACTAAAATATTCCTTGCTAGTATCCGTTCGGCTCGTAATTCTTCTGGGTAGATTTTTAATTTACTTACACTATTAACAGTAAATTTATTATGGTTTTTAGTTACTCCTACCTGAATCAGACAAACACTTGCTCGTTCCACATAAGCCCAACTTAGGTAAGGTAATAATTCCTGTTGCCAATTACAATTGCGTAAACAAGTGTAATCCAATACCAAGGTTAGCATTTGCTCTGCAACAGGTGCCCTGCGGTAAGAGTACAAATCTGTAGCTCGCAGTATCAACTGCTGTTGGCTATGATTAGTTGCTATTTTACGACAAGATTGGTATTTTGCAGCTTCCAGCAATGTCCTCACTAAAGCCAAATTCTGAAGGCTTTTTGCCTTTTCGACTCCAATAATTAGTCCGCTAGCAGCAGTTTTAGAACGAAATCGGCGAATAGGCAATCTTAAAGAAGCCGCTTCTCGCTCAACAATTGCTTCATCTTCAGGATAAGGTTCAGCAGGAAGATACTCTATTATAATTTCCGATTGTTTAACTTCGTTCGTTTCATATACAGGTAGCGGCTCCGTAATACTGGATTTAAAATTGGCTAAGGAGGAAGTTATACTCGATGTGATATCAGAGGGTACTTCTAATTCTTTTTTAGAGGTAGCATCTGGAATATGAACATCAGATACTTTTTTAGTAGTTTCTATATCAAGCTTTAAGTTTATTATTTTTGCAGCAACATCAACCTGTTCAAAACTCATTTGTTCAAAACCATCAAGACGAGTAATAGCCCAACCTACAAATTCTTTTAACCAAGCAGTATTGCTGCCACTCCTGCATGGTTCATCTCATTAAAACCAATTGCTGATTCCAGTCGCTGTATGATGGTTTAAGTCGGGTTGTTTGTGGCAAGATTTTTTTGACGGCGCCTGCTATCTCTTCTCCAGTAGTATCTTTGTCGTAAGCTGCAACTACATTTTTGAAGTAGGTTAAAAATTCAACTGGCATACAACGGGGACTATCGACAGCTATATATATAGTCTTCTCTGATAACTCTTGGTCTAGTACAGCAACTGAGAGTGCTTCTATTGGAGAAAGTGCTAAGACCGCGCGCGTAATTTTTTCTTCATCTTGACCACCTGCGGTAAAGTGAAACCATCCCTTATTACGTTTACTATTTTTTGCTAATCCATAGAAGGTGTTGTTGTAACCATAGGTGCCACGAAGAAAGGCGCCCGTTACTTCTCCACTCCATGACCGCATTACAAACACTGCGTTTTGTTTTGGGTCAGAGTAAATTAATCCAGCGGCGTGTAAATTATCTATTAAAGTTATGGGTAATTTCCGTGTGGTAACTAAATAATCTCTGACTGCATCCCAACGAGTATTATCTGGAAGTGGGGGGGCAAATTGCGGCGCCTCTTCTAGAGAAATTTCCTGGGCAGTTGTGCGTGCGTGATGGGTGACTGCACGTAACATTTCTGACTCACCAAAAATATCGTGCAACCAAGCTACGGCTTGCCGGAAGTTGCACTGTAGTAAGTGCATTGCCAAATCAATGGAGCCGCCACCACCATATTGGGCGCCGCTGTAATCGTAAAATTTGGCACCGTTTATTTTGACGGTATGACCGTAACCTTCCCAATTTCCCTTATTATTTAGATGCAGCCCCAAATGATAAGCGACTTCTTCCAGGGGTAAGTCACGTAACAAATTCGCTTGCGCTTGCCAAAGCTCTAATGTCCAAGCTAAGTTTTGTACGCGCTGCTCTAACTTCTGGCGTTCGCGCTCGCTTTCAATTGCGGTTTGCTCAATGTTCTTTTTTTGTCTCAGTTGTAAGTCGCGGTCAGATAGTTGGTTGTTAAGGATATCAAGTTGGGGTTGGAGAATTTCTTGAATTAGCGCACGGTAGTTTATGGCTGATTCGTTTTCGCTGGGTTTTGGTAAAACTTCATTTAGATTGATGTGGAAGGATTTGCAGTTTACTGCTGCATAATATTTTTGGATGTCAGTGTGTTTAGCTTTGCTTCCTTTGATACCGCGTTCAATACCAAGGTGGGAAACAGCGCACGCGAAACTATCTTGAAGTTCTGATAATTTGTATCTACCGTGGAATAATGCTCTCGCATTGAGTTTACCTTGATTATCCAACGGTACTATGAAAACGTGAATATGCGGAGTTGTCTCATCAAGATGCAGTTCGGCACAGACGACTCTGTTGTAATAACGGTTGAGTAGCCAGTTGGTACAAGCATCCGCAAAATCATCAACTCGTCCTCGCAGGTAAAAACCAGCTCGTGATGGATTTTCGGGACGGAAGTACTGGGGACTTGCGCTCAAAACCATCTCGATACCCAACACAGCATTCGAGCGTATCTTTTGAGTGCCGATTTTTTCCATGAACAATACCTTGAGGGTTTTGTCACTGGCGCCGTTGGCACTGTCAATTAACCGAATGTTTTTAACGGATAAATCAGCATTGGGAGTCTCGCGCGCTCTTGTGTTATGTTTTTCACAAGTACTTAGCTGTGCCCAAGTCTTGATTTTTTTGATGAGACAAACTGCGTATGTAATCATAATTGCATCTTCCCACTGTGGGGAAGGTGCCTGTACGATGAATTATTGTTCGTCAATAAATATTTTCAGTTCTTTACGATAGCTTATAGTTTTGTAATTGCTTTGACTGCACAATAAATACTTGAGCTACGTTGAGTAGATCCTTTATGTAGTATAAAGGTAAACTTTTGATTTCAGTGATGTTTACGTAACGATTCGCCAAGTAATTAGCTGGAAGTATTTCAAAAAAAGCTGTTGAGACGTTTGTAAAGATTCTATTTACATTTATGCTTTCGTTAATTATAATACTGCAATCAGGCTGTGCCAAGATACGCTTGAAAAGTTTATAAGCTTTACAAAAGTTACAAGGAGTGAGTTTCTCGTAATTAGCAAGTTACATAGGTGCCGTTGGTTATGAAAGATTTACGTGCCTGTTTTGCTTTAGTGTATGGGAATACAGGCGCCTGGGGTTGCGGAATGTGGGATAAAAGGGTCAAGTAGCCGTCGGATTGTGTAATAAGTGATAAACTACACAAAAAATATATAAGGGAGAAGTATATAGAAAAGTAGGTATTGTAGGGAGATGTAACCAAAAAACTACAAGATGACTCCAAAAATTATCAGAATCATACAGGATAAAAGTTTTCAGACCATCTTACATACAGGTTTTTACAGGTATCTAGGTTTCATGTGATGTACACCCGTATAAAAATCTGTAATCGCTGGGTTGGCACGTAGATACCCAACTTCACAAGCATAAGGAAAAAAACTTGTGAGTGATGCAAGACACCGTCTAACTGATGCACGAGCAATATGTCCTATTGTTTATGTTCCCAGACATTTATTTTCCCCCCAAACAAAGGCACCTGTTTACTCTCTATACTAATAATGTTTTTATCCATATATACTTAATGTTAATTTATATTGCAACATTAGCAATATAAAGTGGGATGCGCTAAAAGGTGGTAATTAAGGTATGTGATAAAAGATACTACTATTTTTAAGAGTTAGAAATAAGACATAGGTTATCTGAATGATGTAGTGCTTATGCAAACATTATTGCACTGACACAAGGATATCTATCACTCGCTGTTTGTTCGGCAATTCGTACTGACTTAAATGATTAGATGTGGCACCACAATGCAGAACAGTAAAAATTAAAAACACTTTGCAACAAAATAATACTATTGAACCAGAAACGAGAAAGACTATTAGGGGAAGAACTTTCACCACTAGGTGCCTCAACTTACCCTCTTTCACTTGTATGTGGCACCACTTTATACAGGAGATAGTAATAGATTGATTACTAACCTCATACATGAATAAAGTAATTAATATTTATACTGGCATCATGAAACATACAGAGTAAACATGTATACACGCATTAGTAATTATTGAATTACCTATCAATATTGTACGAATGCAACTAGTATTGAATATATTAGTGCATTAGTACGTAATTAATAGGTGTAATTCTTGCGATATAAAGGCGCCTAATCGTGTGATGAACATGAACTATTTAATATAAAGCAGAGCGCGTGCAATAAGTATTAAATAGTCCAACGATAATCGTGCGAAGATGTACGATTATACTGCTGATAAAACCGCGACTATACTCGCACCAGTAGCTAAGATTATCGGCACCAATGGTCCACCACTTACCATTAGAGGGATGCTAATAAACCCCAGTGACAAAATAATGGCCACTGGTTTGCCACCCGAACCCATGAGTGATGCTGCTACCTTCATCCACTGTTTAGTGGGTGTCTCTTCACCCATTTCTTTAACGACTTCGACCACCACATCACCCGTTTTATCAATGGCTTTGACTAATTCATTCGATGACGCAGTTGAGGGTTTTTCTTCTGCACTAGCATTGGTCGATGGCGCCAATTGATTTGATTTTTTCATAACCAAATTGCCTTCCTTATTAAAATATTGTTTGTCGATACCTACTACATTACAATGACTAATCGTGCTTTTATATACCAGTTAACCCCAGAGATAAAGTTCCATTTTCTGTCCGATTCTGTCTCAAATTAACCCGACGTAAAATGAAATAGTAAAATAAACAATAGTCTTACATATATATATTGACGCGCATGGGAGAAACACGCGAACGTGGCGTTCGAGCAACAGAAGAGGGGAGAATAAAGCTTCAAGAGGCGAAAGGTACTAACCGTGATGACAATGGTAAACGTTGGACTTACCAAAGTATTGCAGATGCATTAGAGCTTAGTGTAAAAACAGTTCAACGCTTCTTAAAGAGAGAGCAGGGTATTGATGAGAGCAATGCCCGCGCTATATGCCAAGTATTGGGTGTAAATGCATCACTTGTGCTGGAAGAAGAAACGAGTCCGTCATACAAAGACAAAAAAGGACAGTTAAGCAGCAACACCAACCAAGAAACAATTGACTCTCAATTGGCGCCACAAAACGAATCATCAAGTGAGACTATTAATATCGATGTATTAGTACAAACCGCACGCGATAAAATTCGCGACTACATTAATGAACGTTGCGGTACTATGCGTGTACTAGATATGAACCAACCAATTGGGTTGGATGATATTTATACTAATGTCAATATTTTAGAGAAAATTACAAAGTCTGAATGGTCATCAACGGAAGAACTTCTTCAAAATTTTCGTGGAATACGTTTTTATCGATTTTGCTTGGGGAATGTACGTGAAGAACAAGTACCAGGTAAGACAGCGGTAGCAAAATACTCCAAACTGATGATTTTGGGTAAACCCGGTTCTGGTAAGACAACGTTCCTCAAGCATATAGCACTAAAATGTATGAATGGCGATTTTGAACCAAACCGCGTCCCTTTGTTTGTCACGCTCAAAGATTTTGCAGAAACGGATAGTCAACCCAATTTATTGGAGCATTTGATACAATTGTTCGACTCCAAACTTATAGACTCGCAAATAGTCAAACAATTAATCGAACAAGGTAGACTGCTTATACTACTAGACGGGTTAGATGAATTACAACAGGTAGATAATAAACGCATTACAAAGCAAATTAAAGATTTTACATATAAATATCATCAGAATCAATTTGTTATTACTTGTCGAATTGCAGCGCGTGAGTATATTTTTGACAATTTTACAGATGTTGAAATTTCTGATTTTAATGACGAACAAATTAAAACTTTCGCTGAAAAATGGTTTACTACTAAAAATAATAAAAGTATTGCTGAAAAATTTATTTCAGAATTAGAAAAAAACAAACCTATTAAGGAACTTGCAACTAGTCCAATATTATTAACATTATTATGTTTGGTATTTGAGCAAAAAGGTACTTTTCCACAAAGTCGTGCTGAATTATACGAAGAAGGTTTGGACATATTAATTAAGAAGTGGGATAAAAAACGTGATGTTGAACGCGACCAACTACCATACAAAAACCTATCGCCAAAACAAAGAATAGATTTACTGTGTGAAATAGCTTACCCAACATTTGAGAATGGTAAATACTTCTTCAAACCAGAAGAAGTTGAGGAACACATAATACAATATTATGAATCACTAAATATTAAACAAGACATCGATACGAAGAAAATATTGGAATCAATCTCAGCACAACATGGTTTATTTGTCGAACGCGCGCACGGTATTTACTCATTCTCACATTTTACCTTTCATGAGTATTTTACGGCAAGAAAAATTAAGGAAGCAGGTTCAGACGAACTTTTACGTGATTTATGTACCCATATTCATATTAATAGTACCGATTATCGTTGGCGAGAAGTTTTTCTTCTAGTTGCAGGATTAATGCGTAATAAAGCTGGACAGTTACTAAATTTAATGGAATTTGAAATACGTTCTTATGTCAATACACCTAAATTACAAGCGTTGTTACGTTGGGCACATGAAGAAACTGCAGGTTCTGTGGGTGATATTAAACCTGTAGGTAAACGTGCATTTGCCATCAGCATCGCCACCATTTACGCCACGGCCTACATCATTACTAGCGACATCATATACAACGCCGGGTTACTCTGCGATGCCAGCTTCGATGCCTACAACATCGCCGAAACTTACATCATCACCAACGCCAACTACCAATGCTACGGCCACTTCGTTGTTGTCGGTGATTGTAGTATCAGCGGCGCCTACTACCCCATCAACACCGCCAAAAGTATCAACGAATTTATCGAATGCACTCAAGACCTGCAAAATATCACAATTAAAATATTTAAAAACATAGACTTGACCGGACTAATTGCCCAAATGGAAGTACTACTGACTCAAATTCCTGATAGTACACAGCCAGAGTCCGTGCGTAGGTCATTTATTGAACATCTAATTGAAACATGGCTTCATGCTTTCAACCTCACGCCAGAAATGGTTAATTTTTCCAGAGAAGAAAGTGAAACACTGAAACATTACTTCTATGGCAATTACTTAATTATTGAGTGTAAAGAAGCAGCGGGGCAAGTGGCGCCATCAACTTGGGAAGCAATTGAAGAAAGGATGTTGAGAATTGATTAGTAAGGGTGGGAAACCTCCCTACTTATACTAATAATCAATGTTTCTATTGGCGCCACTCATAAGTAGAGTCGGTATTGAAAGTTAAAATATTAATACTCTTGTACACTACATTACCCAAACTAACTATTATAATATTGAATAGAGATACTATGCCTTCCATTTTTCTGTGGGTAATAGTAAAAAAATACCCCTACCTGCTACCAACAAGTAAGGGTTGTCAAAAATGATAATCAGTAAATCAATAGCCGCCTTGTCAAACAATACTGTTAAACATGGCGGCTATTGCTTTGCTTCGGTATCATGTAACCGAGAAACGCGGCCACAACCATTCGGGCTACTTCCAAAAATGTTGGACGGCTGCTTGCATCAATATAGGCAAAGTAAACTAAGCCCAACATTGATGTAACAACAATGAACCCGAACAGAGTATTGCACGCATTCTGGTCAATATTGAAATTACGCAATAGCTTCGACATTGAGAGTATGTTTCCTCTGAACAACTACCCTCATATTAATCTATCTTGAGCTTAACTGTACAAACACTTATCCACTCATATAGTATCACGTTATCCGAAATTTACTAGTATTTCTTTGTTTGATTTTTTTGAAAGTACTTAAAAAACTACTGTCTTTTTTTTAATATTGCCAAATTTAATAATTATGTTGTAAATCTGGTGTAAACCATTAATTACAAATTGATATGTTTTTTATGTTACATTCATTAATAGCCCATTAAAATGGATTTAAGCTATTATAGTATCGTTTTCAACCATAAATAGGTGTGAATTAGTTGTATGCACGGTAAATAATATTACATTAATTCAAGATAACGTACATACAAAAGTTTAAATGTAAGATATCTGTTTTCTTGTTTTTTTACTAGTATATAGCAAGAAAAAGTCTTATAGCGTAATAGTTTCGCGCTTCGGCTTTATTTTACAAAAAAAATTTCCGAAATAGTTCGTAATTGCATGTATAAAATATAACTGTTATTTCTTTAACTTAATTCTCACTCTTTCTAAAATATTTACAAAAATTTACATTTGATTGATTTACTTGCATAGATTTATCATGCCAATTCCCATAAATAATATGAATATTTCCCTATATATAGTAAGCAGGCACCTTCACTCAAAGGGAATTATACAACGCACATCCCCCACATAAGCGCATACGCACGCCTTAACTTCAATAGTCAATACCATTGATAATAAATATTCAATACGACACGTCACATATATAGAGTAAGTGAATAACACCCACCCTTCCACATCAAAGTAGCCGCAAGTCTTCGCGATTCAACCAGGAAGTGTAAGCACCATTGGGTAAAGTAAGTGCGACCTTACCGTATTTGAACCAACACCACACTATATTGTTGGTGCAGGTTTAGGTCATTCCCGCAATACTCGCACCTGTCACCCACCACTAATTTACGTTTGGCGCCCATCGATTGTTTATTACTTACTGACACCTCACCCGAATTTTGGTTGTCAGTACTTGGAACCTTTGTATCTACGTTGTTTTGTTTTACTTCTGACGACTGCGACACCCCTTGTGGCATTGTTTGTTTAAATCCCTTACCACTCTTAGAAGCTGCATCGCCATCCTCATCTATACATATAGATGGGGGTGAAAAATCAATTATTTCATTATCCTCATTATTTTTTTTATCCAAAAGGTTGTCAGGGTTGTCAGAATGCTCACCACCACTCGATTCTGGGTTGTCAGGAGGTGTTGTCAAGGACTCAGAGGTGGTTGTCAGGATGTCATCAAAGTTTAAGAGGCAATACTTCAAAGTTAAATTGAGTGCGGCACCACCTCCTGTTCAATAAATTAATGAATGTATACAATACTACATATGCGGCAATATTTATATTAAGGTCAAACTAATAAGATAATGGTTAACATTTCCGAAAATATTTATATACCAATGTATCTATTTATGTGAAGCATTGCAGTATATTCTAGTAGAATGAGCAACAATTCTCCCAGCATCGATGAATTGCGTGACAGCTTTAATCGTGTGTACCACGGACCAGACCGCTTACGTCGGGAATACGAATTAACACAAGAAGCCGAAAGGTTAGGTGTGCATATCGATACTTATCGTCGATTGTATGAATTAAGGGGAGAGGAGGAAATTAACCCTTACCCAAAACCTAAACATTGGTGGCATACCCCCGGTGACTGGAGTAAATGGGTATGGCATTTACCACCTAAGAAGAAATTAGCATTATCAAGAAAGGGAGTAGTCAAATTAGTACAAAGTGGGGTGATACTTACCATCGCGATTGGAATTGGTCGATATGTTTGGGAGGCGCCAAAACGTGAGAAACTCGCACATTATCAAGCATGGCAAATGATAAATTCGGCAAGAGGGCAAACAGGTAGTGGTGGAAGAATTGATGCACTGCAAGATTTGAATAAAGATGGTGTTGATTTGGGAGGGTTGGATGTTAGTGGTGCGAATTTATATCTCATTGAGTTGCAACATGCCAGACTTAGCAATGCCAACTTTAATAATGCCAACCTTACTGGAGCCATGCTTTATAATACCTTGCTTTATAAAGCCAACCTTAGTTATGCCAACCTTCGTGGCACTAATCTTAGTGTTGCCGACCTTAGTGATACCAACCTTAATAATGCCATTCTTGTTAATGCCAACTTTAGTAATGCCGACCTTAGTGGAGCCAAACTTAATAGTGCCAACCTTAATTGCGATGATGGTTACTGCACCAACTTCAAAGGTGCAAAAGGCATCCAACCGGACCAAATCAAAGAAGCGAAAAACTGGCAAGACGCTTGCTACGACCCCGACTTTCGCATAAAACTTGGATTGCCACCACAAAACCCAAAACAATGTGTTGGTGACGAACCTACCAAATAATATTACACACGCCATCAACAATATTGATAATATCAATGTATACAAACATAACAATGTATACATATGAGTAGTCAAGTAATATCATACCGACTATCGGACGAGGAATTGTCAGCATTAAAGCCATATCAATTACGTGGAGATAGTCAACCAACACGGAGAATATATGCCCCACATGATATGCAGCACGCAGTCGCATTGACTAAAAGTGCGCTTGTTTCAATCTTATCCTCGGATGGAATTCCTTTTTAATAATCGACGCGCGCACGTTCGGTAAAAGTATATGAGAAATATCGCGCGCTAAAGGCGGTGGTACAGTAATGGTGGCAATTACCAGCATAAACACCGCTGTAACTGGCACCTAGAAGCGTAGCTTCGTTACTGTTATATTCGCGCTCGTACAAAAGTGTCAAGGGAAGGAGCCATTTTACTTGCCGACTCGCAATTCAATTTTTACCTTCGATTGGCAACGAAGTATCGAATCGCAATATGTAATTAAATCATTCATCAATTACTGCATTACTGCATGACTGCATGACTTATTGCCGATTGATGTTCGGTAAGTTCGATAATCAGGGTAACACACAATACCCGTTATCTTTGTCTCTGTTGATTGAATATTCGACTTTATTCGTTGTGGCGCCACCTTACCACTTGTTGCGTGTAATCATTTCAGTATTTACTGCATTACTGCATTGCTGCATTATAAAAATTGTTTTGTATATTTGTACTTGAGGTGTCTCGATTCTCCGCAAATCAAGGATGACTTTAATGTTGATGAGTTATGTAAAAAAGCACATAGTATGATGACGCCAGTCCAATGTAGTCCCCACCACTTTCGCTACATCAAACGGCGCCATGCGTTAAATAAATTGTAGAACAACACCAAGATATATAGATGGCGCCAAATATACCCAGTAGCAAGTAACAAATGTTATGCACATGCGTACAGTAGATATTGAAGGCGCCTCAAAGTAAATTAAAATTATTTAACAGCGATACCCTGAGCAGCTTTACTAAAGATATCTGTTAGGTTGGTTACAGAAGCAGTACCACTACCACCAGGACCCGCGAATGTTTGTTGACCAACTTGGAGTTGTTTCAATGAGTAGGTGTTTGATGCATCTGATGCAAACCCGCCAACATCGCCCAATGTAATTGCCAAACCACCAGCTACGGTATCAAGTTCGTCTGTAGAAAGTTCAATTGCATTAATTTCGGTATTCATTATTTTATCCTCATTAAGTATATTGTTTAGATTTTCTGGCTCGCTTGCCTTCATGTCTAAATAGTAGGGGTTTCGATAGTCTCCACACATCGTAAATTAGCTGGAATTGGTTACTGTGCTTTATGTTGATGGCGTGTCGTACTAAAGTTGGAGATGCGAGCGGATAACGCGCGTAACGGATAATAGGGTGCCGATGCAACAGATTTGTTTGAAATAGTACAATTATGAGGTTGATGCAGAGTCAATAGTTAAGAATATTCTTTGTAAATTAACCCACCTCGACAGGTTGGGCTTGTCAAACGGCGCCTTATATATATGATGAAGCTGCGGTATGAAGCGTCTCGCACAGGGAACTATATATGTGTGACTAAGTGCGCCAGGGACGTTATATGATTATTTTTTCTCAAGTTAATGTAGGTACGCCAAGTGCAGGCGCCAGTAGCATAGGCATTATTTACGTAATTGCAGGACTCGCTTATCTGATACTCTGGTTAAACAAGTTCAATCAACGCACAGCCTCAACTTTAGATATAGCGCAATTGGTGATTGGAGCATCTGCGCTGTTACTCAACGGCTTTATATTAGTATTTCAGGGTTGGCGCCTGGATGTGGGTTTTCAATTGGCACAGTTTTTGATGCTATTGTTTGTCGGTTGCTTGACTACCAAGGATATTTTGAGACAACCGTAAGTCTGCCGTATGGTTCTCTCAGCATGGAAACGACACCTTCAAGGAAGAAACACGCGCCCCGAATCAATATGGCGGCGCCCGACAAAAACATCTATATATAGGCGCCTGAACCAAAGAGTGATATAAGTAACACTGATATATTTGATTACCAACGATAATCAGAGACTACTTGAAATTGTTAAGTAATGTAAACTATATTAAAAACAAGCAAGCACATCGCTTGTATATACATATTCATTTTCACCGCAATTATAAAACCATGACAGCAACCTTACAACGTCGCGAAAGCGCCAATGTGTGGGAACAGTTCTGCCGTTGGATAGCTAGCACCGAAAACCGCCTTTATATCGGTTGGTTCGGCGTACTAATGATTCCTACCCTCTTGGCAGCAACCACCTGCTTCATCATCGCATTTGTAGCAGCACCTCCTGTTGACATCGACGGCATCCGCGAACCAGTAGCTGGTTCTTTAATGTACGGAAACAACATCATCTCTGGT
>ERZ1066119.312-NODE-312-length-37127-cov-20.997114_pt1 | contig 37127 bp, 31 predicted proteins | sample MGYA00382766_ERZ1066119 | MGnify/ENA primary metagenome ERZ1066119 (study PRJEB33369, sample SAMEA5778349) | biofilm metagenome | biome: Industrial cooling water; feature: Water cooling tower basin; material: Biofilm | place: United Arab Emirates | collected...
GACAAGGGAGACAAGGAAGACAAGGAAGACAAGGAAGACAAGGAAGACAAGGAAGTCTCACATCTTGCACCAAGCCGAGAAATAAATTTCACACCTGAAAGCTAAAACCCGTTGAAACGGGTTAAAACCTTGATTGTAGTTAGCTTTAGCTAACTTAAGCTTTCAGCCCCAAATTTATTTGGAGGCTGTTTATCGGGTAGGCGTAAGATGCGAATCTACATTCTCCCTCAGCTCCCTCAGCTCAAGAAAGCTCCCTCAGCTCCCTCAGCTCCCTCAGCTCCCTCAGCTCAAGAAAGCTCCCCCAGCTTTCTGATGCGATCGCGCGATAACATGAAACTAACTCCTATGGCAATGGGGCTGGGGACTCAGTAAGGACAACGCTATTATGGGACTTCTAGATCGGATTGGGCGCGCGATTCGCGCTAATATTAACCATTTAGTCGGTCAGGCGGAAGATCCGGAAAAGATTCTGGAGCAAACTGTGCTGGAAATGCAGGACGATCTGATCCAACTGCGTCAGGCGGCTGCAAGTGCGATCGCTACTCTCAAACGTAGCGAACGACAGGCGCAACAAGCTCAGTCTGCCGCCGATGAATGGTATCGCCGCGCCCAATTGGCACTCTCTAAAGGTGATGAAAATTTGGCGCGCCAAGCTCTGGAAAAGCGCAAAACTTATGTAGAAACTGCCAAAGCCTTCGCGACGCAGCTCGAGCAGCAAACGACTATCGTTAGCAACCTGAAACAGAACATGCGATCGCTAGAAAGTAAATTAGCTGAGGCGAAGACTAAAAAAGATATGTACATCGCCCGCGCTCGCAGTGCGGCAGCAACTGAGAAACTGCATCAGATGACAAGTCGCTACAATCCCACCGGCGCCTTGAGTACGTTCGATCGGATGGAAGAAAAAATCCTGCAAATGGAAGCTCGCGCCGGTGCCATAGCCGAACTAAACAGCAACGAACTGGAACAGAAATTTGCTGCCCTCGAAGCAGGCGGCGACATCGATACCGAACTCGATGCTATGAAGGCTAAACTGATTGCCGGAAACAATCCAGCCCAGTTACCCAGCGCCCGCAAGAACGACCCCCAAAAACCGTAATATTGAGTCAAATTAAAGCAATTAGGCACTATATCCGTAATTTAGCAATCTGAGTTTGAAGTTTTTAAACTGGAGAAAGAGGAATCTTGTTTTAAGGTTCCCCAACCTTGCATCGCGTCCTGAAGAAAGCTGTAGAAGTAGGTCAACTCATGTCCCTTCGCAACGGTTGTGCAACTCAGGACTTACGCACGGCGAAGTCAGAAACCGGGTTTCTTCGTAGATCTCTGGTTTCTCAACCAACGATTTTTCATAGAAACCCGGTTTCTTTGCGTAAGTCTTGTAACTGCTAATAGCTAATCGCTCATGGCTACTGGAGGAGACAATTGACCAGCTCGCAATTAGCCATTAGCCATTAGCCATCTGTCTGCTAGCGATACCACCGGACATGATATTCATCCTTTGGAACAGCCGTATTTGGCTAAACTTGAAGCAAGTGCCGTTTTGATAATACGCCCGAAAAGGAAAACATTATGGGATTGTTTGACCGCATTGGCCGAGTAGTCCGAGCCAACCTGAACGACGTGGTTAGCAAGGCTGAAGACCCGGAAAAAATTCTTGAGCAGTCTATTATTGATATGCAGGAAGACCTGGTGCAGCTGCGTCAAGCTGTGGCACAGGCGATCGCTACTCAAAAACGCACCCAACAACAGTACAACCAAGCCCAAGCCGAAGTAAATAACTGGCAAAGCCGCGCTCAACTAGCGCTGCAAAAGGGAGATGAAAATCTGGCTAGGGAAGCGCTGGTTAGGAAAAAGTCCCACGGTGATACGGCGGGTGCGCTGCAACAAACCCTGAGTACTCAAAATACCCAGGTAGATCAGCTCAAGCGCAATCTGATCGCTTTGGAAAGTAAAATTTCTGAGGCGAAGACGAAGAAAGATATGCTCAAAGCCCGCGTTGCAGCTGCCAAGGCGCAAGAGCAACTGCAAAATACCGTTGGTCGTATGGGAACCAGCACGGCGATGGCTGCGTTTGAGCGCATGGAAGAAAAGGTGTTACAGATGGAAGCCCGCGCTCAAGCCGCAGGCGAGTTAGCTGGGAACGATCTGGAAAGCCAATTTGCCCTGCTGGAATCTGGTAGCGATGTTGATGATGAATTGATGGCGATGAAAGCTCAGCTGACTGGTGCTGCTCCCAATCAAGCTGCTTTACCTTCTGGTACTGAATCTTCTGCCCCTCCATCCAATCAATCAAATAAGACACCAACACAAGTTGATAAGGATTTAGAAGAATTGCGCCGCCAAATGGATCAACTGTAATTAATTGGGCAGCTTGCCGCCAGATTTGCGCCTCCTGGATATTGGCTCTAAGTTCTCGTTTAGAATGAGGTTTAGAGTTCAAGTCCAGGTTTTAGTTTATTGGTTGATATTCATGGATATTAGCGATCTGTTCCCGTTTCCGTTTAGAATTACCCTCGATACTGCTGCGATCGCAGGCGCGCTTTTGTGGTCGCTGGCTTTGTATCTCGGCTTTTCCCCTGTGGGTGAGTGGGTTGCCGAGCAACTAAATCGTTGGTTTAATTTTGCCGAGCGATCGCTTTACACTTCCCAAGCCGAATTTGACCGCACCAAGAAAGGCAGAGAATCTCAAAATGCCTTTTTTGCCTCTGTATTCAGCATCGTCCCGTTTTTAATCGCTGGCGCTTTGTGCAATTGGGGCGTCGAATTAGGTTTAGGCGCTAGTTGGGGCATTAGTATGGGGCTTTTAGCTTGCGTCGCTTGCGGTATTTATGAGTTGGGGCGTCGCGATGGACAATTGTAGAAAATTTTAGATTTTAGATTTTAGATTTTAGATTGAGGAATGGGCGGGATGGGATTGTGCGATCGCCTTTTTTATAGTATTATTATCATAATGGAAATATATGCAAAATAAATATTTTAAGATAGTTCTTCCTCATCGACTTCATTATAGCAAAAAAAATTAGTCAAGTCTAGAGTTTCAGCAAAAATTTTTGACCATTTTCCCAGAGTTAGGTAACTGCACCCTCAAGCATTTCAACTGACCAAACAAAAGGAACAAATTATGATTCAAGCCATACCTAAATCGGTCACGTTTGATGAGTTCGTCGCCTGGTATCCAGAGAACTCAGAACATCGCTATGAACTATATAACGGGACAATCGTTGAAATGCCTAATCCTACAGGTGACCACTCTGACGTTACGGGTTTCATCAGTTTAAAACTAGCAGTTGAAATTGACCGTTGCGAATTACCCTACTCTATCCCCGGTGACTACCTACTGAAACCCATCCGTAACGAATCAGGTTTTAAACCAGATGTGCTGGTTTTAGATCGACCTGCACTTTTAAACGAACCTCGTTGGAAAAGAGAATCAATCATCACGATGGGTAGTTCTGTGCGCCTTGCTGTAGAGGTTGTCAGCACCAATTGGCGAGATGATTACTACATCAAGCTGGCAGAATATGAAGAAATGGGCATTCCTGAATATTGGATTGTAGATTATCTTGGTTTGGGCGGTCATAAATTTATTGGTAACCCTAAGCGCGCCACCTTATCGGTTTATAAATTGGTGGATGGCGAATATGAAGTCAAGCAGTTTAAGGAAGATGACCGGATTGAGTCTCCCATGTTTCCTGAGTTGAAACTGACTGCTAAGCAGATTTTTCAAGCAGGATTATAAAAGACCCCTTCGCAGTAGAAGAATATTTAATTAAATTAACCGCAGAGGTACAGAGAACGCAGAGGTAAGAGAAAGAAAGAGATTGTTAATTTTGAGGGGCGAAGGGAGTCCATAATAAAAGACCTCACAGAGTCGTTGCGTAGGGAAAAGGCATCTGACGATTTCTCGGACAAACAGATAACGTTAATAATGCCGTGTTCCGGCTTCTGATTACGGGTAATCGACCGGAAATGATATTAGTTGCGATACTATTTGAGCGAGTTTTTGTGCGGCACCTGGGTTTCCTCGAACATGGCGGAGGTTAGAACGCATTTGTTCTAACTTTTGGGGATGGTCTAAGTAATCGATAACTAAGTTTGCTATATCTTCAGGTTGGAGATTGCCTACTAATTCGGGGACAATTTCGGCATTTGCCCATTTATTAGGCCATGCAAATAACCTTCCTTGCCGCAATACTAAGGAGTTAATTGCTTTAGCAAAAAGCGAACCAACTCCGGGCAAATTTGCCAATAAACCGGGCAAACCGTCCCAAGAACGCATTGCATCTAATTGCTGAGTTGGTAATAGAACAATCATCGGGACTGCTAAAGAACCCAATTCGGCGGTATTGGCGCCAACTGTAGTTAGGCAGAGGCGACATTGCGATAATAAATCGTAAGCGGGAAACTGGGTAAACAATTCGACGCGCAAACCAGCAGGAGTTTTGAAGTATGGGGAGTCTGAGTTAGCAGGGACGATTAATTCAGCACTTTCCCATCCAAATTGTTGAATTAAAGGGTTTTGATTTCGATCGGCAAAACGAGCTAAAATTTTGAGGTCTAAAGTAGGCGCAACGGGAATGACAAAACGAGTTTGAGGACGCACAGCTTGGATGCGTTGTGCGATCGCTAAACACAATGGTACACCCTGGGCTAATTTTGCTGGTTTCGATCCGGGTAGCAGTCCAATTAATTCTGTTGGTAATGGGTTATCGGTAATGGGTAATTGGGATAGATCTTGAGTAGTTGCTTCTGCCATTAAGTCGCCGACGACGGTAAATTTATCCGCATATTTTGGCGCTGCTTTGGCGGCAATTTCTGATTTCATGATGCCGAAGCGATCGATCCAATTGTGCCAGCGGGCGTCCCATTCGGCATAAACTACGGTACGATATCCTAAGCGCTTGCCGATGATGACAGTATAAAATTGGTCGCCGCCGAGGAAAAGAACGATTCCTTGGTCGCGCCAGTCCCAATTTTGGGCGGTTTTGCCCGATAGTAGAAATGGGAAAAAATGTTCCGCTGACTGTACGCGATCTACTTGGGGGTAGGAACTTGCGATCGCACATTCCTTGCCAGTCGCATTCGGACAAGGAGATAATACCACCGAAATGCGTACTTTATCCCGATCTTCCCCCAACTGTTGCCGTAAAGCTTGCACAACGGGGCGCACCCAAGTTGTAACTTCCCCTGGGCCATTAGAAAGGATTAAAATATCGACTGACATAAGATATTAGAGCGGAATGGGAAAGTACTAGAGCGATCTTAAATCATTTGTGAAAGTAAAGAAACCCGGTTTTGTACAAGTTACCGGGTTTCTTTTAACTGGCAATTTTGACAAACTGCCTTTATAGTTACTAAACCAATTTAGCCGAAATAAAATTAATTGTTGAGAGAGTCAAATTTAACCCAGCTCCCCCTTCAATAATCCCTCGCCTGTCTTCCCCTACGGCAATAATCAAATCCGAACCGGATGGAAACACCCGATAATTATTTATGCTTCCGACGATATAGATTGAATCCCCTTGACTTTGGTTAAACCCTACAATGCGAGCTTCACCAACTCCTTCATAGAACTGTACTGCCGATGTGGATACTGTAGAGTTTACTAAAACATCCCCTAACATGAAAGTATCAGCTCCAGAACTACCAATTAAGGTATCGAATTCATTCTCGCCTTTGCTCTCGTAAAAATTTGATCTACCTAACCCTCGGTATACTTCCTCAACCCCAGTTATTTCCATTTTTCCTACGCCAAAACCAGTCACAATATCATTACCTCTTGTGCCAACAAATTTTGCCTCACGACTCGGTTCAAATTGCCCAAATTGTAGGTAATGTTCCAACCCAGAACTGAAAACGCCTGCCCGGACTGCCGCCGCTACATCAGGATTTTTGAATAAGTATTCTGGTTCTATGAAAGAAGTTGCTAAGCGATTTTCACCAGCTCCGAATCTGATATAATGTTGCAAACCAGATTTAAAGTTTCCTGCCTGAACTGCTGCTGCTACATCTGGATTGCTTTGTAAGTAAAACGATTCGACATAATAAGGCGATATCTGCGTTCTACCTTCTTCGTAACCAAACTGGATAAGATGATCTAAACCAGAAGTAAAAATTCCGGCTCTGACTGCATTGTCTACATCTGGATTATTAGCTCGGTAAAACGCTTCGTCATAATAAGGCGATATTAGCGTGCGTCCTTCTCGGCGTCCAAACTGTTGAAAGTGCGCCAAACCAGATAGAATTGACCCAGCATCTTTTGCGGCTTTTACATCTGGATATTTAGCCAAGTAGTAATTTTCATTGAAAATGTCAAAATTCATCATAACTTCCTCGAAATTAAATCTTTATATAAAATCAGCTTGAAATATACAAAATACGCGAATAGCAATAAAAATTAATAATTGATATAATAAATAACAAAATCCCAATCAAAAGAGCCATTTAGCGCTGTAATATAGCAGAGGCTGCTAGGAGGATGTTATAATTAAAACAAAAAATAGGAGGGAAATGCAAAATAATTACCCAATCCAAAATCTGAAATCTAAAATCTGAAATCTCAAATTACGCCTATGCCTGCAACAATTGCCTTAATTGCCCACGATCGCAAGAAAGATGATATCGTTAACTTCGCCAAACAACACGCACTGTTTCTCAGTCGTTACAAATTAATTGCCACAAGTACAACTGGACAACGCATTCAAAATGCTACCAGATTGTCCGTGGAACAAATGTTATCAGGACCAATGGGAGGAGACGCGCAAATTGCAGCACAAGTTGCGTCGGGGAACGTTGTCGCGGTAATTTTTCTGGTAGATCCTTTAAATGCCCAACCTCACGAACCGGATATTCAGGCACTTCTGCGGATTTGTAACGTCCACAACGTGCCGCTTGCTACTAATTTAGGAACCGCAGAAGCGATAGTTGCGGGTTTACAAAAAACTCCAGTTGCTCATTTAATATTTAATCCCATATCGGGTCAGGGAAATGCAGAACAAGACCTTTCTTTAATTCAACAACTGCTTTACCCGCAGATCCACTTGCACGTTCATTTAACCAGCAAAGATACAGATCCAGTGCAGTTGGTAAAAGATGCGATCGCCGCCAAAGCCGACATGATTATCGCATCTGGTGGGGATGGGACAGTTTCAGCAGTTGCGGGTGCATTAATTGGCACGGGGATACCGTTAGGAATTATTCCCAGAGGCACGGCGAATGCATTTTCAGTAGCGTTGGGGATACCGACTGCGATCGCACCGATTAGAAGCGCCTGTCAAGTCATTTTAGGCGGATACACTCGCGTTGTCGATGCCGCACGTTGTAACGGAATGCCGATGATTTTACTAGCAGGAATTGGCTACGAAGCCGAAACCGTAGAAAAAGCCAGCCGCGAGTTAAAAGATCAGTGGGGTGCGCTAGCTTATTTAATGGCAGGATGGCAGCAATTAGATACGCAAGAATTATTTGAAACTGAAATTGATATTGAAGGCGAAGTCCATCAGTTACAAGCAGGTGCAATTACCATTGCCAATACCGCACCAATTACCTCAATTTTAGCCCAGGGAGGAGGGCAAGTTATTTCCGACGATGGACTTTTAGACGTCACAATTGCCGCAGCAGAAACCAAGTTACAAGCAATTACAGGTATGCTGAGAATGTTAGGGGCAGCTTTAATTAAAACCGGCATCGAACATCAGAATTTGGTTCACCTTTGCGCTAAACGCATGAAAGTGACAACAAATCCGCCTCAGAAAGTAGTATTAGATGGAGAAATTATCGGCACAACACCGATCGATATTGAATGCATTCCTGGAGGTTTAACGGTTTTGGTTCCCAAACCTTAAGGATTGAATACATATTTGATTATTGTCGGGGCGGGTAATACCTGCCCAACTTGCATAAAGAAACCGGGTTTCTATGAAAATCCTTGAGCAAGGAAAGAGAACTACGAAGAAACAAAGGTGACGATCTCGTTAACCCTGCCCCGCCTTAGTTATATTATTAAAAAAAGGAGTTAATAATATGACAGCGACAAGAGATAAACTTTGGACAGTAGAAGAATATCACCGAATGATGGATGCGGGCATTTTAACCGAAGATGATAAAGTTGAACTGCTGAACGGTCGAATTGTCCAAATGAGCGCTCAAACTCCACCCCATGCCGGTACAACCCAGCGAGCATCTGACTATATCAAAGAACGGCTTGCCGCACAAGCTCATGTGCGGATGCAATTGCCAATTACTTTAGCCACGTCGGAACCAGAACCAGATATTGCTATAGTTCGGATCGATGCCGGTGCTTATGGCGACCATCATCCCAATGCTAGCGAAATCTTTCTATTAATTGAAGTTTCCTACAGTACCTTACAAATTGATATTGAAGAAAAAGCCCTAATTTATGCTAGAGCAAATATTAGCGACTACTGGGTTTTGGATGTAGCTGAAAGAGAAGCTTATATTTTCCGAAATCCCACACCAGATGGCTATCAATCAGAAATTATTCTTCCAGATAATGGTGTTGTTGCACCACTCGCTTTTCCAGAGATTGAAATACCGTTGTCAGAGCTATTTTTACCTGTTTAATTAAGTGAAAATAATTAACTCAATTCGCTATCGATCAAACCGATCCCCCCAAACCCCCCTTGGCAAGGGGGGCTTAAGAGGGGTAAGATATGACCATTAGCTTTTAGATATTCGTACCGAGTTTGAGATTTTAGCTTTCATTAAGTGAGATGGTGCGATCGCTTGTCGTAGGGGCACGGCATCAGTCATTTTTGACGCTAACTCAAAGCTTTTAGATGTCGTGCTTTAATCCACCCGCCTAAAAACTATTTGGATAAAATAACTCTCTATTTTGGCATAGGGAAGAAAAGTTAAGTTTCGAGACGAGCAAAGTCCTTAACTTTTCTGTATCGACTGTGCAAAGCTGAACTCGTATAACAGAATTAGGATTTACGCAGCAAATTCATCTGTGGTGTTGCGGTGCGTTACGCGATCGCGCTTCGCACCCTACATTCAAAATTTTGGCGTAAGTCCTGAGAATTAGCGATCGCATCAAGGTTTTCCCACCTTCTCACCCATATTCCTCTGGAACCGTGCAGCAATCTGCAACTGCCATTCCAGGAAATTTTTAATGTGCAATTTCAACCTACAACCATACAAGTGAACTAGGAGAAACTCAAATGGCAACCTTTACAGTCACTCGATACGACGATGTTGTTGACCCTAATGATAATCAGTTGAGCCTGCGGGAAGCTGTCAGTCAGGCGATCGCATCCTTCGGCGATGACACGATTAATTTGAACAGGATTGTCCAGCTTAACGAGCGCATCGTCATTCCCGGCAATGCAGGGAGAATTACTTTTCAAGGAAATGGTGAAAACACCAGTGGGTTTAACGGGCAAAACCGCACCCAAATTATTGCGGTCGATCGAGCAGCAGCCACCTTCTCTAACCTGGGATTCTTTAACGGCTATAGCTACGGCGGGGATGGACAAAAGAGCGGCGGCGGCGGTTTGGGAGCTGGCGGTGCCCTGTTTATCAATCGCGGTGATGTGACTGTTAATGGGGTAACTTTTGTCGGGAACCGGGCTGTGGGCGGCAATGGCGGCTTTAATCTCCAGGATGGTGGACGTGGCGGCAACGACTCTCAATTCGGTCAACCGGGCTTCAGGGGTGGTGCCGGTGGCGGGACTCGGTTTGGTGCAGTCCCCGGTAGTGGCGGACTTGGGGGGCGGGGTGGTTACATTAGTTTCGTCGATGGATATGTCAACGGAGGTGCTGGTACCAACGGCACTTCTGGCAACTATGGTACCGGAGGAGGTAGTGGTGGTGGTGGTGGTGGCGGTACGGGCGGTTCGGGAAACTTTGGTGATGGCACTAATGGTGGTCGGGGTGGAAATGGCGGTGCGGGCGACTTCGGCGGCGGTGGTGGCGGCGGCGGTGGCGGCGGCGGTGGCGGCGGCAATATCTCAGGGGTCAATATTTACCCTGGTTATGGCGGAGCTGGGGGTGCTGGAGGCGTTGGAGGAGCCTTTGCTGGATCTGGGGGAGCCGGTACTGCTGGGGGCGACGGAAGTTTAAGTTTTTCGGGTGATAACCCCGGAGCTGGAGGCTTTGGCGGACGGGGCGGCGGTGGTGCCGGTTTAGGTGGTGCTGTGTTTGTGACAGATGGTGGGCGCTTTATTGTAGGGAACACTTCCTTTATCAACAACTCTGCTACGGGTGGAGTGGGTAATCAGAATGGACAGGGGCGAGGGGGTGCTTTCTTCGCACAGATTGGTACCTCTATAGGTGATGCTGGTAATGTCACATTTTCCAACAACACCGCATCGACCGGAGATCCCATTGGTAACGTCTACCCAGTTAAGGTCAATCGAGGCGATGGCACGATCGCAGTTGAAGACTTTACCGGAGTTGGACGGGGCAACAATCCATCTGAAGAAGTGCTATCTACCTTTGATGAACTGGTATTTAAAGGAGCCGATTTAGTTGCTAAAAATCTATTGCTGACTCAAATCGATGCAGATTTGGAAGTTAGTTTTGAAGGCGTTGATGATACTAAAGTTATCCTGAAAGATTTTGCCTTGGAAAATTTGGATAATTTACCGATTCCCGGCGGTCAGCACGGACAAGTTGGCAATATTGTGTTTGATGGCGATACTCAACTTCAAGACAGCATCGATGTTTTTGATGCCGATTCTACCCAAAGTCAAATTTGGAATCGCAACGCGGTCACTTTCCTCAATAACCTGGACAATGATGTGCGTGGCTTTGCCAACTCCGACGATATCATTAACGGTCAAGGCGGCAATGATATTATTCGGGCATTAAGTGGCAACGATCTTGTGCGGGGTGGTGATGGCGACGATCGTCTTTATGCCGGAGTTGGAGCCGATATTCTGATCGGAAATGCTGGGGATGACACGCTGCATTTGGGAGGCGATCGCCATGTTGATACCGTTATCTATCGCAGCGGTGATGGAAGCGATCGCATTGATAAATTTCATCGCTCTGGCGGCGATCTACTCCAATTTGAAGGCATTGCGGCGATCGATGTAGTAGTTAATGGCAATAGCACTTCTTTGCACCTGAGCGATGGACTCGAAGGCAATAGCGGATTTGGTTCTGGTCAACTGCTAATCGAATTGCGCGATGTAACTGGATTTACTAAAGACAACATTGGTTTAAATTTAGCTGCTGCCAATACTGCTCAATTCTTGTTTGCATAGTTAATGAATGATTGAAAGCGATCGCTTTTGTGTTGCTGAGCGATCGCTCGTTCCTAATGGTTGAGGAAATTAACCTAACTCTGCCCAATAGATTGATTTCCCCATGTTGATTGTTTTAGCGATCGCAAGCTAAACTTATCCCATGAGAATCGAGTTCATTGTCTGCCCAGACTACATTGAGGAAAAACTTCAGGTAAAACATGGTGTGACTTCCTACGAAGCTCGCCAAGTTCTCCTAAGTCAACCTCGGATTAGATTTGCTGAGTAGGGGCATACCGAAGGCAACGATGTGTATGCTGCTTTCGGGCAGACGTTGGCATTTAAATATCCACCGTTTTAGCCACGCGGTAATAGAAAAATAGTGCCTGTAATCCCGTTCCATTAATTCATCAAAAGCGCATCGCTCAAAATGACTGTAATTAGAATCAGAATCAGAGTATCGTGAACGATAATGCAACTTTGCTGGCAAATGCCCTTTGCGCGCCTTCAATGAGTCAGCAAAAGTATCTTGTCAGCTTAGCTACATATTATAACCAACCAACCAGTCCGTCAATACTCACACCCCTGGCAGCCAGTCATGTTCCAACCACACCAATTAACAGATGCGATCGCGTCCTAAACATCCTTAATGGTAATTAGACATAGGTAATAGACTACAAGTAGATTCTACCTTTTATGAAAAGTTAAGTTCCACTCCGCCTGAAAATCCTTAACTTTTCTGTATCGACAGATCGATTGCCAAATCCTATAAAAATAACATTCGCAACTGCGAGGCAATCGAGATGAACAACAAGTCAAGGTCTAATCTCAATCGTACTTTAGTTACAGCTGCCGTTTTAAGTACGCTCGTTAACATATCTTCAATTATTATCTGGCAAGCATCGCTCTCACCTCATCCCGCTGAGAGTCGTTCTTTTTCGCTAGCAGATTTTGCGGCGATTTTTCGGATGCCTTTGTAAAATAGCGCTATAATTTATCAGAAAAAATGGGTTGTTAGCCTTAGCTCACAATCCTATCTTAGAAACCGGGTTATTAAAGCGCTAATTAGTTTCATAAAGGATCTTTGACAGAAACCCGGTTTCTTTCGGTAACTGTCAACTGTCAACTGTCAACTGTCAACTGTTGAATATCACCCGCAGCAGGTTTTCCCCATGCAAAAACTGATTTCATCTTACGAATATCAAGTGGGTGGTCGTCTCCCCGTCGATGCACCTAGCTATGTAGTTCGACAAGCGGATGAAGAACTTTACCATGCTTTAAAAGCGGGTGAGTTTTGTTATGTCCTCAACTGTCGCCAAATGGGGAAATCTAGTTTGCGGGTGCAAGTGGCGAAGCGATTGCAAGCAGATGGAATTGCTTGCACAACGGTAGATTTGTCTGGAATTGGTAACCGCAATACAACTCCGGATCAGTGGTATGCCGATATTATTATGCGGTTGGTGCGGAATTTCCGACTTTCCCATCAAATTAATGTGCGAAATTGGTTAGCGGAACGACAAGATTTATCCCCCGTTGGTCGTTTGGGTGAATTGTTGGAGGCAGTATTACCAGAGTTAATTGAGCAACCGATTGCGATTTTTTTCGATGAAATTGATAGCACTATTAGTTTACCGTTTAATACCGATGATTTTTTCTCACTGATTCGCTCTTGTCACGAACACAAACGCCTGACTTTTGCTTTATTGGGAGTGGCGACGCCTTCGGATTTGATTGTAGATAAAACTAGGACGCCTTTTAATATTGGTCGGGCGATTCAGTTGGATGGATTTAAATTGCCAGAAGTTGAACCATTAGCAGGAGGATTGGTCGATAAGGTAGATAATCCGGAAGCAGTACTGAAAGAGGTTTTAGCTTGGACTGGTGGGCAACCATTTCTAACTCAAAAACTATGTCAGTTGATAGCCGAAACTAAAGATGGTAAAAAAGAAAGTATTTTTCCATCGCCAATTACCAATTCCCAATTACCAATTCCCAATACCGAATTTCCCTACCTGAATAAGTTGGTGCGGGAAGTGCTAACGCAACATGGGGAAGTGGCGGAACAGGTGGCTGGTATTGCGCGATCGCATATAATCGAAAACTGGGCTGCACAAGACGAACCGCCGCATCTGCGGACAATACGCGATCGCCTCCTCAATAACGAACAACGCGCCAGCCGACTCTTGGGATTATACCAGCAAATATTACAAAATAATGGCGCGATCGCTGATGATTCACCCGAAAAAATCGAATTACTTTTATCCGGATTAGTCGTCAAACAACAAGGTAAACTGCACGTTTATAACCGCATCTATCAGGAAGTCTTTACCCAAGAATGGGTAGAAAAGCAATTAAAGAAATTGCGACCCTATGCCGGTTTACTCAATGCCTGGGTCGCTTCTGAATATCAAGATGAAACCTGCCTCTTGCGCGGACAAGCGCTGAAAGATGCACAAAATTGGGCAAAAGACAAGAGCTTAAGCAACCAAGATTATCGATTTTTAGCAGCTAGCGAAGCCCTAGATAAACGCGAAGTGCAAAGTGCCTTAGAAATCTCCGAACGGGCAAATCAAATCTTAGCAGAAGCCGAACAAAAAGCCAAACAAACCATTCGACGCGGACTAATATTAATCTCGATGCTTTCTTTAGGTGCAGTTACCTTTTTGGCATTGTCGGCGGTGCTGGCATGGCAAACCGCAAAACAAAAACAACAAGTGGCCTTTGGCGAAGTTAAAGCACTAACTCTATCATCAGAAGCGGCTTTTGAATCTCATCAAACTTTAGATGCTTTGCTTGAAAGCATAAAAGCAGGTATTAAATTAAACCAAATTGGTTGGAAAAACGCCGATACTGACCTAAAAGTGCGAGTAGAAAAAACCCTCAGACAGTCGCTCTATTGGGTAAGAGAACGCAACCGTTTAGTCGGTCACGGAGATTTAGTCACGCGGGTAAAATTCAGCCCCGACGGTCAAACTTTGGCAAGTGCTAGTTGGGATAAAACCATCAAAATTTGGCGGCAAGATGGACAACTTTTACATACTTTGCAGGGACATACAGATGCAGTTTGGAGCCTTAATTTTAGTCCCGATGGCAAAATGCTTGCGAGTTCGAGTCGAGATAAAACCGTTAAAGTTTGGCGCGTCGAAGATGGTCGAGAATTACTAACTTTTCGCGGTCATAAAGATTGGGTTGCCTGTGTCGGTTGGAGTCCCGACGGCAAGATTATTGCTTCAATGGAATGGAAAGGGACGATGAAGCTTTGGAACTTGGCAGGTGAGGAATTGCAGTCTTTTGATACCCATAAACAACCCGTACTTGCTATTAGTTTTAATCCTGACGGAAAAAGCATTGCAACTGCGAGTCGCGACGGTACGGCTAAACTTTGGAGTTTGGATGGTAGGAGATTGCAAACGTTTCGCGGACATAGCAATTGGGTGATGTACGTCAATTTCAGTCGCGATGGTAAAACAATTGCAACTTCTAGTCGAGATAAAACCGCAAAAGTTTGGAATTTAGACGGAGAAGAATTACTAACCTTGCCAGGTCATGAGGATACAGTTACCAGTGTAGTATTCAGTCGCGACGCTCAAACTCTTGCAACTACAAGTTTAGATAAAACAGTCAGAATTTGGAACCGAAAAGGCGAACAACAGCAAATTTTACGCGGACATACCGATGCAGTTTGGGGTGTAAATTTTAATCGCGACGGACACACTCTTGCGACTAGCGGTGAAGATGAAACGGTGAGACTTTGGAACTTGGAAGGGTCAGATTTAGGTTATAAAGCCGTCACTTGGAGCGATACTGAAGGAGAGGAAGCAATTTGGGGTGTGGTTTTCAGTCCCGATGGTAAAACTCTCGGTACTACGGGTCGATATATGACCTCCAAACTTTGGAATCGCCAAGGAGAGGAACAGGCGGCGCTGCGAGGTCATCAAGATACCGTTAGAAGCCTTCAATTTAGTCCAAATGGACAATTAATTGCAACTGCGAGTCGAGATAAAACGGTCAAACTTTGGAATTTGTTAGGTCAAGAACTCGCAACTTTTAAAGGGCATGAAGCGGATGTGAGAAGCGTTAGTTTTAGTCCCGACGGTCAAACAATTGCTAGCGCCAGTTGGGATACAACTGCTAAATTGTGGAGTCTTTCCGGCAAAGAACTATTAATACTGCGCGGACATCAAGCGGGTCTTTGGAGCATTCGTTTCAGTCCTGATGGTCAAATTATTGCCACTGCCAGCGAAGATGGAACGGCTAAACTTTGGAATCGGCAAGGTGAAGAATTGGCAACCTTGCGAGGACATGAAGCGGGAATACAAGCGCTGAGTTTCAGTCCAAATGGTCAGATAATTGCCACTGCTAGTAAAGATAAAACAGTCAAACTTTGGAACCTTCAAGGAGAAGAATTGATTGCACTTCGCGGTCATGAAGGTGACGTGAATGCGGTAATTTTTAGTCATGATGGGAAAGTTATTGCGACTGCAAGCGAAGACATGACCGTTAAATTATGGAACCTTGAAGGAGAAGTATTGCAAACGCTTGGAGGTCAAGGTTCTGGAGTTAAAAGCGTGAGTTTTAGTCCCGATGGTAAAATTCTGGCTTCGTCAGATTCTATTGGTAAAGTGATTTTGTGGAACTTGAATTTAGATTTAGGTTCCGAGGCGTTATTAGCGCGGGGTTGCGATTGGGTGAGGGATTATTTGAGGAATAGTGCGAGTGTGAAAGAAGATGAGCGAGGTTTGTGCGATATTGCTCCGCAACGCTAAAGCGATACATCTTGCACCAGAAGCCCAGAAATAAATTTCTGGCTGAAAGCTAAAGTCAGTTAAAACTGACTAGAATGCTTAACCAGATTTTCTAACTATCTGTTAGAATCAGCCTCTACAGCTCTTAACCTGTTTTAACAGGTTTTAGCTTTTAGCTTGAAATTTATTTCAAGGCTTCTGGTGCAGGATATGAGTATGGAAATACAGATAGAACCTTACAACGCCGATCAACTTGATGCAGTCATTCGTCTTTCACTTCGGGCATGGAATCCGGTGTTTGATTCGATTCAAAACGCGATGGACGCTGACGTTTACCGAGCATTTTATCCCGATAATTGGCGCGTAAGTCAGCAAAAGGCGGTTGAGGATGTTTGCGCTGCGGACGACACAAATGTGTGGGTTGCTATCAACAATGATTCAACCGTCGGCTTTGTAGCCGTGAAATTACACTCGGAAAGCAGCATGGGTGAAATCTACATGATTGCAGTCGATCCAGATTTTCAAGGTCAAGGCATTGGCACAGCTTTGATGGAATTCGCTCTAAATTGGATGAAAGATGCTGGCATGTCTGTTGCGATGGTTGAAACCGGAGGCGATCCCGGTCATGCGCCAGCACGTCGCACCTATGAAAAGCTGGGCTTCGGGCTGTTTCCGGTTGCCAGATACTTCAAGAAGCTCTAATGATAACGATAAGTTTGTAGGGTGCGTTAACGAAGTGTAACGCACCATTAATTGCGTACATTATCGCTGTATAAATCCTAGTTTTAAAATTATTTGTTGTTTTTATAGTCTCCCGTCTATAGAAATGATTGCTTGTTACCAATCAGTTTTAGTCAGTCAATTGTTCGGCATATTCATGGGGCATCAGTCTTATTGTTTGATTTTATACTCAGGTGAAGCCCGATCAGCATATATAACAAAATGATCCCTTTCACAATTGCTACCAGAGTTGTTGGAAATATGCCCGGATCGCCTGTGGCTGTCTGGTAGTACTTAAACTGTCCTAAAAAACTGAGAAAAAGAGCGCCGACGCAAATTCCCCAGGCTGCAATTAAATACGATATTGAATTAGTTTTGCGTTTTTTTACTAAGTAGGCAGCAGTCAGAAGAGTTAGTCCAAGCACATAATCGTCAAACCAGTTGAAGAATTTAGTCAGATCAAGAAGTTGGTTAACTCGTCTCACGGTTTCAGCAAGAGGCAAAAAAATCCCCATAATTATCGCCATTTTGACAGATATATTCAAAGATTGATAATTCATCATTTCCCGTTCACTTCCTTGTTAGTCACGCCAGTAGGGTGCGTTACGTTTCTTCGTAATGCACCATTAATTGTATAAATTGTCACTGTGTAATCTATAATTTTAACATGTTTTTATCCTAGATGATAAATTAAATGCGATCGCTTATTTCACGCTGATAATTCCAACCGGGATCAAAACTTTAACGCAACGCTCCTTTGACATCATCAATTGAGGAATTAATCAAAGTTCTGCCTTTAACTGAAAGCACAGGTAAGCGAACCGAATCACCTACTTCTGTTCCTGAATTGCGGATTAAAGTCCACATTTCCCGATTCGTTGCCTCGTCGGTATCAACATTTCTGAATTCGTAAGGAATTTTATTTGCTTCTAATTCCTGTCTCATTGCGCTGGTTAAACCGCAAGTTGGTCTGCCATAAACAATAACCGAAGCAGTTTGATTCCTTCGCGCTGGTTGATTTGCCGCAGTAGCTGGACTGTTTTGTTGTGTGGGTTGATTTGCACTTTCGGCTTGATTAACAGGAGCAATTCGCCTGTTTTGCCGGTAAATAACATTATCTAAATCTTCTAAAATGCCAGTTCGGGGATTAATCCAGCAGTTGACACAATCTTGAGCTTTGATGCCAGCGGGAATTGAGAGCAAAAAGGTAGTTGAAATAATGGTTAGGATGGCTTTTTTCATGGTAGTTGTTTCCATTTAATTGATGGCGATTCAAGCCACCCCTTTTTAAACGGTGCATTCTGGCACAGTTTGCATTCAACTATAGCTTTATTCACATCTTGCACTGAGCCAACAGAAATAAATTTCTGGCTGTAGAGACGTTACATGTAACGTCTCTACAGCTAAAACCCGTTTCAACGGGTTAAAACCTTGATTTAAGTTAGCTAAAGCTAACTTAAGCTTTCAGCCCCAAATTTATTTGGAGGCTGTTTATCGGGTAGCTGCAAGATGTGAGTTTATTCAATTGGGTGGCGCGTAGTTCCAGTGTAAGTCTTTCTATGTTTTACTGTCGAGGCTGAAAATATCGCTTTCACCAAGGGATGCGATTCGCAGTAAGCTGATTTAACGGCGTACTTCCCGATTGAACATGGCAACGATTAACGATAACTACCTCAAACTCAAAGCTGGCTACCTGTTTCCCGAAATTGCAAGGCGGGTGAATGCCTTTGCACAGGCGAATCCGGAGGCGAAAATTATCCGCTTGGGGATTGGTGATGTTACCGAACCTTTACCCGAAGCTTGTCGCAAGGCGATGATCGACGCGGTGGCGGAAATGGGCGATCGCGCAACTTTTAAAGGCTATGGCCCGGAACAAGGGTATGCTTGGTTGCGAGAAGCGATCGCTAAATTCGATTTCCACTCTCGCGGTTGCCAGATCGATGCGGATGAAATCTTTATTTCCGATGGTTCTAAATGCGACACCGGCAACATTCTGGATATCTTTGGCAAAGATAATGCGATCGCTGTTACCGACCCAGTTTATCCCGTATACGTCGATACTAACGTTATGGCGGGAAATACTGGCACGGCAAACGAAAAAGGCGAATTTGAAGGCTTAGTTTATCTGCCAATTACCGCAGAAAATAACTTCACCGCTTCGCTTCCTAACCAAAAAGTCGATTTAATTTATCTGTGCTTTCCCAATAACCCCACGGGTGCAACTGCTAGTAAAGAACACCTGAAAGCTTGGGTAGATTATGCCAAAGCGAACGGATCTATTATATTCTTTGATGCCGCTTACGAAGCATATATCACCGATCCAGATATTCCCCATTCTATCTACGAAATAGAAGGGGCAAAAGATTGCGCGATCGAATTTCGTTCTTTCTCCAAAACGGCAGGTTTTACCGGCACTCGCTGTGCCTTTACCGTAGTACCAAAAAACCTCACCGCCAAAGCTGCTGATGGTTCCGATGTGGAACTGTGGAAACTATGGAATCGCCGCCAATCTACTAAATTTAACGGCGTTTCTTACATCATACAAAGAGGTGCAGAAGCGGTTTATTCCGAAGCAGGGCAAGCGCAAGTTAAGGCATTGATTGGTTTCTATCTGGAAAATGCCAAAATTATTCGCGAACGTCTTTCGGAAGCTGGACTTGCGGTTTATGGCGGCATCAATGCACCCTATGTTTGGGTGAAGACGCCGAATAATCTATCGAGTTGGGATTTCTTCGATAAATTACTGCACACTTGCAATGTAGTCGGCACTCCCGGATCTGGTTTTGGTGCTGCTGGTGAAGGTTATTTCCGCATTTCTGCGTTTAATAGTCGGGAAAATGTGGAAGAAGCTATGAAGCGGATTACCGAAAAGTTTAAAGTTTCAACAGTGGACAGTTGACAGTTGACAGTGGACAGTGGACAGTTGACAGTTGACAGTTGACTTACGCAAAGAAACCGGGTTTCACCTGAAAAATCATTTATGAAATGAAACATCACCGAAGAAACCCGGTTTCTAAGAGTGGATTGCAAGATAGGGAAATTCATTTTTCCTTTGCCCTTAAAACGTTGACAGTTGACAGTTACGCAAAGAAACCGGGTTTCACCTGAAAAATCATTTATGAAATGAAACATCACCGAAGAAACCCGGTTTCTAAGAGCGGATTGCAAGGTAGGGAAATTCACATCTTGCACCAGAGCCAACAGAAATAAATTTCTGGCTGTAGAGACGTTACATGTAACGTCTCTACAGCTAAAACCCGTTGAAACGGGTTAAAACGTTGATTTTAGTTAGCTTTAGCTAACTTAAGCTTTCAGCCCCAAATTTATTTGGGGGCTGTTTATCTCTTAGGTGCAAGATGTGAGGAAATTAATTTTTCCTTTTCCCTAAAAGGGGAAGGCTTGAAACCGATTTTTCCTGGTAATCTAAATTCCCGACTCTCTAAGAAGTCGGGGATATTTTCTCAATCAAGTAGTATAAGTCACGATAAATTTATCCGCTTTAAATTAATTTAGTTTAAATCCAAAGCGAACTCAGCTAAATTCTTAAATAGGTATAAAATGCAGTAAACCTATCAAAAAACCGTAGTATAATGAAGTTATCAGCTTTTAACTAGACGCTTGAGGAAAACACCTATGCGGATTGCAAAAGATATCACCGAGTTAGTTGGGCGGACGCCGTTAGTGCAGTTAAATAAAATTCCCCAATCTGAAGGGGCATTAGCGCGAATTGTGGTGAAGCTAGAAAGCATGAATCCGGCGGCTTCGGTGAAAGATCGCATCGGGATGAGCATGGTTGCAGAGGCAGAAAAAGAAGGGTTAATTGAACCTGGAAAAACGATTTTAGTCGAGCCAACTTCTGGCAATACGGGGATTGCTTTGGCAATGGTGGCGGCAGCAAAGGGGTATCATTTGATACTTACAATGCCGGAAACGATGAGTATGGAACGGCGGGCGATGCTGAAAGCTTATGGGGCGCAATTAGAGTTAACTCCAGGGACGCAAGGAATGCGGGGCGCGATCGCTAAAGCTGAAGAAATTGTCGCCAAAACTCCCAACGCTTACATGTTGCAACAATTCCGCAACCCCGCTAACCCCAAAGTGCATCGCGAAACCACCGCCGAAGAAATTTGGGAAGATACAGAAGGGGAAGTAGATATTTTAATTGCTGGGGTTGGTACGGGCGGGACAATTACAGGAGTAGCAGAAGTAATTAAGTCGCGCAAACCGAGTTTTAAAGCGATCGCAGTCGAACCCGTTAACAGTCCAGTTTTATCCGGCGGTACACCAGGGCCGCATAAAATACAAGGCATTGGGGCGGGATTTGTGCCAGCAGTTTATCAACACGAAATGGTTGATGAAGTGATTCAAGTCAGCGATGACCAAGCGATCGCCTACAGTCGTCGTTTAGCAAAAGAAGAAGGATTGCTCTCTGGTATTTCTGCGGGGGCAGCTTTGTATGCTGCAATACAAGTAGCCAAGCGCCCAGAAAATGAAGGCCGCTTGATTGTCATGGTACAACCGAGTTTTGGCGAACGCTATCTGAGTACGGTACTGTTCCAAGAACAACCAGCTCCTCCAGTCAGCGTTCCGGTCTAAAATTTTCAGTATGGCAATTAAAACCATGCTTTAGATAGAGGGGTAAATAAATTATTCATCTATCGCACAGAGGAGGAATTAGCAGGGTTTGCTATCTAGTATGAACCTATAACAAAATTACGGGAGTAGGTTTATGCAGACCGAACAAATGAATCAAATGCCTGCTGAAGTACAAGACTTGCCTGAAGGCGCGCGCAATATTTTCATGGCTGCATTTAAGAGCGCCCAAGAAGACGGAATGAGTCAAGAAGGCGCTCTTGATGTTGCTTGGAATAGCGTTAAGCGCGGCTATGAAAAAGGTGCGGATGGCAAGTGGCAATTAATACCGCAACACTCCAACCAAACCAATAAATCCGTTCAATCTGGCGGTAATTAAACCCTTTTTTAGATAATGCGGGCGATCGCTCTGCTGTTGATTTTACTAATTTTACAGCGGGCGATCGCTTTTCGATTTCTAGTTCTGGCTGGTTACATCAAACACAACCTTAAACAAAACCTTCGGCACTTTCCGCCGCAAAAACTGAAAATGTCCCTCCGCATCAGAACGACTGCGAAAACGGGCTATAATTGCCCATTTTTGGTTCGGTAATAGGCGCGCAATTGCCCAGTAGTGCAAGCGTTGTCGATAAGTCATAATGGAATTTACCTCCAATCAATAACGGAGCCATAGCCAGCACCCCGAAGCCTGAGAAACTAACGAGTGCTGGCTTTTGACTTTGGTGCAGTTACACCAATATCATTTTAGGTGATAAGTCTCTTAGGTAACAAGTCTCTTTAGTAACAAAATTGGGTATAAGTCACTTTGTGGCCTATGTTTGAGATCGGAAGCCATGCTTGATATAAAGTGACCCAAGACACCCTGAAGATTTACATTGACAAAGCTCTAAAGCTGAGGTTCAAATCCCTGTGTGCTTTACAGGACAAGGATATGAGCAAGGTTGCGTCAGAATTAATAGCAGTCTGGGTGAGGCAGAACGATCCGTCCTTCCAGGCATCCGATCAGCAGGATGATGAGGTGGATGAGACAAGCGGGTAAAGCACTCAGGGAAGTGTTAAAAACTTACGGCATCAGCCAAAACAAGTTAGCAGTCGCAATGGGTATCGAAAGATCTGCGGTGTACAAATGGGTTCACGAGGAGAGAGATCCCACAGCCGAAACTGTAGTAGGAATAGTCAAAGCCTTGAGAACTATGAACTCAGAAGCCGCAGAAACATTTATTAAGCTGTATTTAGGTGAGCCAACTGAAGATAAAGGCTCAGATTAGCAATTACAGCAGTAGGGAATATCAATAAGCTTTGTCATCAGCACAAAGTTCCTCGGTTGCCGTTCCCCTACCAATGATTCATATGATGTCCGTTGAATTGCCCATAATAAAAAACCTCGCCTCGTTGTTGCGTAGGGACAAGGCATCAAAGATATCTTGGACAAACAGATAACTTTGTTCCTGCCGTGTCCCGGCTGGCTATCTCATTATCCTAGTAGCTTCACAAAAGAGGAAGGTTAAATTTAGTTAATGTTCAGATAATAAGCTAGCAAATATGAACGGGAAACTCTAACATAAGTTAAGTTAAGCAATTGTCCTTTGATCGGGGAATTCCATGTTGAAAACACACATCCTAAAGGAGCCAACAATATGTCAGATGATGCATCTTCATTCGAGCCAACGACTAATATTTACATTTCTTATTCATCTCTAGACCAAGTTTTGCTTGATGAGTTGCTGGAGTATTTAACCTCGTTGCCGTGGGAAGAAAGTACTACGCTCTATTTTTATCATGAAGGGCAAATTTTAGCGGAGGAACAAAGAGAGAAAATTGAATCCCGCCTGAATGCCGCCGATGTTGTGGTAATTTTAGTGACTTCTGCTTACCTTGATTCGGTTAATACGAGGCAATGGGAACTAGAACAAATAACAAATAAACAGGATGCGATCGCAATTAACTTCAGCCCAGTTAAGTCAGCAGTTTCTCAGTTCCAAAAATTTTGTTCTACAGTGCTGGATTATTCTACCTTCACATCTTGGGAAGGTCAGCTCGAAAGTTTAAAGAGTGCATCAGCAGAGATTTATCAAGCAGCATCTTCAAAAGGGTTTGTTTCCTTTTCTGCGATCGCATCTAACTGGGATGCAGAAGTCAGAGGCGTTGAGATGAGCGTAGATTCGCTTCGCTCTTCACCTACTCGCAGCCCCGATAGCAAAAATATTGAGCGGTTTAAAAAACAACTAGAAACCGCTTTAATAACACCAGAAACTCCTCAACAACCCACCCCTACTAACAAAGATTTGGTGGATTGCAGCGTTTTTAGTCCGCCTGCCGTAGCTGGTGGAGATGCGTTTCTAGTTCAAGTTTTTGTCCATTTGCCAGAGCAAGCTGAAATTGCCAAACAACAGGCGGAAATATTTGACGCCGATGCTAAGCAAGTAGGAGTAAAAAGCTTAGGAATCCCCATCGAAAGGGGAACCCAGCTTAGCTTTTCTCTCTCGATTCCCAAACTAGAAGTTGATGACCCAATTCAAAATTTGATTTGGAATGGAAAAGCTGATTCAGTTCAATTTGGCGTCACAGTTCCTCCCGATTTGACTCAGAAAACAGTCATTGGCACCGTCACCGTTAGCCAAAACAGCATTCCCATCGGACATCTTAAATTTAAGCTGTCGATTGCTGCTGCCTCTGATTCCAAAGAATCTCAACCTGTAGGAGAAGCAGCACGCTTATACAAAAAAGCATTCGTTTCCTACTCTTCTAAAGACAGGAAAGAAGTCCTCAAACGAGTACAAGGACTATCAGTTACTGGCATTGAAGTGTTTCAGGATGTGCTAAATTTAGAACCAGGCGATCGCTGGGAAAAGGAACTATACCGTCATATCAATGAATGCGATCTGTTTCTGTTGTTTTGGTCTACAGCGGCAAAAGAATCCAACTGGGTAATCAAAGAGGTGCAATATGCCCTTGAACGACAAGGAAAAGATGGACTAAACCCCCCTGAAATTATACCTGTAATTATTGAAGGGCCACCTCTGGTCACTCCTCCCGATGAACTGCAACACCTCCATTTCAATGACAAACTTCTCTACCTGATGGCATTGTCTTAATCCTCACATCTTGCACTGAGCCTAGAAATAAATTTCTGGCTGAAAGCTAAAACCCGTTGAAACGGGTTAAAACCTTGATTGTAGTTAGCTTTAGCTCACTTAAGCTTTCAGCCCCAAATTTATTTGGAGGCTGTTTATCGGGTAGGTGCAAGATGTGAAAATCGCGGGGAGACAATCTAACCGAAAGTTGCCCCACTGGGGGCAAGTTCGTTTTCAGGGTTATCCACGATTTCAAAATCAAATACCAACCGCGATAATAGGCAAAGAAACTATCTATCAATCAGAAAAGATGAGCAAACTGTCGCGGCGCAAATTTACTCAGTTTATACTTCAAGTCGCAGGTGCTGCGGGTATTATCAATCTCCTAGATAAAGCCAAATCTTGGGCGGCGGCAGGGCAAGGCGAACAAGACTGGATTCCAGAGAAAACGTGGGTGTTCGCCGTGGGCATTCTGGAATGGAAACATCCTGATGTTTGGGCACCTTTCCCCGATGCCGTGGAAGGGCGTTTCGATCGAAAGTTGGTTAATTTCTTCCGTTCCAAAGGAGTCCCCTCTAACCAAATAGTTTACTTAGAAGATCGAGGGGCAACCTTGAGAGAAATTACGACAAAATTACCTCAACTTTTATCTAATACCCAGCAAGATGACCTGCTAATTTTTTATTTTGCCGGTCATGGCGATTGGGATTCTGATTCTGACGAACACTATTTCATCAATTACGACGCTAACGCCGAAGACAGAGATAACTACTGGTCTATTTCCTCAATTTTTGATGATATCGAGAACAATTTTAACGGTGCCAAAGTGTTGCTGTTAGCAGATTGTTGCTACTCCGGCGGTTTAATTGACGAACTGAAGCGGAGAAAAACCAAGCTTTCTTATGCTTGCGTAACTTCTGCCTATTCCCACAACACTTCAACCGGCGAGTGGACGTTTACCAAGTCATTGTATCAAAGCTTGCAGGGCGATCCAAAAGTAGATAAAGACAGCGATCGCATAGTTTCTTTATCCGACTTTTCTAAATACGCCGAACTAGAAATGGCGTTTATCGAAGAACAGAAATCGATGTTTTACACCACCAATAATTTTAACCCCCAAATGCGACTAGCAAGCGTATCCGGTCAATCTCAGCCAGATATTGGCAAGCACGTAGAAGTAAAATACGAGGGTGAATGGTACAAAGCCAAAATTTTAGAAACAAATAACAGTCAATTCAAAGTGCGTTACATCGAAGGCGATTGGGAACCAGAATGGGTAAAACCCCAACAAACTCGCCCCTATCAACCCAAAATGTTTGCAATTGGTGCCAAAGTAAAAGTAAAAGATGATGAGGAAAAGTGGTATAATGCAACCGTAAAAAAAGCTTGGTACGGGCTTCACTTTATTAGTTACGACGATTATTCCGAAACTTGGGATGAATGGGTAGGAAGCGATCGCATTAAACCAAGAAATTGACACTTATAACCAATTTTCTGCAACGCCCCCCACATGCTAAAGCATGGGGCTACACAAACAAAGGCTGCCTCCGCAGCCTCTCAGCATTTTAGCCCGCGGAGGCGTTGCTCTGTTTGTGTAGCCACACCCTTAAGGGTGTGGAATTTTAGTCGATTAAGGGCGACAACCCGATAGAATACCGTGCAAATTGACGACGTTGCCAATCACAGCGATCGCAGGCGCACTAAACCCCGTCGCCTCAACTTGCGCCACAATATTTCCCAAAGTTCCCAACAACTCTTCTTGTTCTGGGCGAGTACCCCAACGCACCAACGCCACAGGCGTTTCCCCACTCAACCCAGCACCCAGAAGTTGTTCCGTAATATAAGGTAAATTGTGAATCCCCATATAAATTACAATCGTTTCCGAACCGTGAGCGATCGCGCTCCAATTCACCGCCGGACGATACTTACCCGCCCCTTCATGCCCAGTAACAAAAGTTACCGACGAACTATAGCCCCGATGCGTTAAAGGAATACCAGCATAGGCAGGCGCGGCAATCCCCGAAGTAATCCCTGGCACCACCTCCACCGGCACACCCGCAGCCACCAAATCTTCCATTTCCTCGCCGCCGCGACCAAAAATAAACGGATCGCCCCCTTTTAACCGCACCACAATAGCTTGCGTCTGCGCCTTTTCTATCAACAACTGAGTAGTTTCTTCCTGCATTAACGAGTGACGTCCGCGACGCTTACCCGCATCGATTTTTTCAGCTTGCGGATTAATCATCGCCAAAACTTCCGGACTCACCAAAGCATCGTAAACCACCACATCCGCACAAGCCAAAAGCCCCTTCCCCTTCAGCGTCATCAAACCCGGATCTCCAGGTCCCGCGCCCACCAAATAAACCTTACCCACACACCTTCCTACCTCTTTCTCTGCGTTCTCTGCGTCTTCGCGGTTCATTCTTCAACCAAATCCAAAATCAAATCAGCCAACTCAGTACTTGCACCGATAGGCGCCCTCATCCTGAAATCTACAGCCGGTAATTCTTGGGAGATTATATCAACAGCTCTGGCGATCGCATCCGAGATTCCACCAGGAAACAAAAAATAAGGAATGATGCAAATCTTTTTCTTACCAGCAATAGCCAACTCCTTCACCCGCGACTCCAAGCTTGGAGGTATAGACCAATACGCACCAAGCGCCCCCAAACTAGCAGCCAACGCCTCCACCGGCTGGTTACCCTGGGGGCGACGGCTACCGTGGGATAGCAAAATCTTCCCCTCGGCATCATCTGAAGATAATTGATTGGCAAACAAGCGTCCCAAATCCGGATGAATCCCCAAATGAGGCCGAATTTCGATGGGCAAATCTAACTTAGATCTGGCGATATCTACCTCTGAGGGAATATCTTCCATCACATGCACCCCTGGTAAGAGAAACAGGGGTACAATTTGGACGCTGGTAAATTGGGATGCGATCGCTTGTTTGCCAAATGCTTCAATTTGCCGATGTAAAGGCAAAGGTGCCAATTCCAGGCAAGCCGTGCCTACCCAATTGCCACTTCCCAACTTTTGGGATACCAAAACAGCCAACTTCTCGACCTCCGCTTGAGGCCGAGGGTCGCGACTGCCGTGGGATACCAGTAGATAGGCAGATGGCGATTTCAAGATTCTGTCAGTGAATTTCCGTTGCAAGTCCTTGTCAATAACACCCTAGCGTTTCAGCAAAAATAATTTTGTATCAATTACTTCTAAATTTGTATATTTTAAATATTTTAATCAAAAACCGCCAAAGGGGTCAAATCCCCGATGGCGCTTTTGAGTTATTCGGATTCATATGGTTAATGGTGTTGTAGGGGCGGGTTTTACCAACCAATCTGTAGAAGCACAAGATATTTCGTTAAACCCGCCCCTGCTTTGATGCCAAGCGCATCCTATTGATCAACCCGCCATGAGCGCGATGCCGATGCAAGCATTGCGGAGTAGGGGCACGGCTTCTCAAACTTTTTCTGCTGCCGTGCCCTTACAATGTTGTATTGTTAACGCTCTGCTAAAGGTTGAGCAATATACTTGAAAGTCGGTTCCTCGTTCCAAGGCCCGCGTTCGTCTTTACCAGAGGTAGTAGGTGTAATCGCTTCCTCTTTACCACCTTGAGACAAATTAAAGTAAAGATCGACGGTTTGATCTGGCTGAATATTACCAAAGAAAGGATCGGTTAGCTTACCCAAAGACTCCAGACCTTTCATAAACATTTGGGTATGGGAAATTTCCCGCGTTAGCAGAAACACCAGCGCATCTTTGGTGCCTTTATCGGGAGCCATTTTAATCAGTTCTTCATAAGTTTGACGCGCTCCGGCTTCAGCGGCAACATTGGCGCGCAAATCGCGGACTACATCGCCGCCTTCGTTGATGTAAGCTGCCGTCCAAGATACGCCCTGACTATCTAAAAAATGCGGCCCCATACCGCGAACTGCAAACAAAGTACTTCTATAAGCGTCGGTTTGATCGACGTTTTTAGTGTGTTGTTCGATCAGCCTGCCAACTACTTCTAAATGGCTAAATTCTTCGATAGCGATATCTTGGAGCATGTCCCGAATCCCAGCATTTTCGCAATGAAAAGACTGCACCCAATATTGTAATGCTGCGGTTAATTCTCCCGTTGCTCCACCAAACTGTTCTAGCAGAAGTTGAGCAAAACGGGGGTTCGGTTCGACGATATCTACCGAATGCATTAATTGTTTTTTGTGAAACAACATAAATCAATAACCTCGTGCCTTAAAACTGAAAAAGCTACCGAATTGGATAATTTGTATCCAGCTTGACCTACTTTGGTAGCTTATCGCAGGCTTTAAAGTTAATCTTGGCTCTGGAGATAGAGTTAGTAATTGCATTATCTCTATCTGAAGAGAGGCGCTAGGTAATAATATCGAGTCCGATAGTAGCGGAATTGTAGGTTTAATGTTGTTGTAGGGGCGGGTTTTACCAGTGGCTTTTGATTTGAAGCGAATTATGTCGATCAACCCGCCCCCCGCGCAATGCGAATACAAGCGAACATGATATAACTGGTGAAACCAGGTTTTTTACATAATATCATGTGCGGTAGATTACCCAGGATCGGAGGCCGGGACACGGCAAGATTAACGTTATCTGTTTCTCTGATATTTCTGATGGCGTGTCCCTACGCAACTACTGCTCTTTGGCAATTAGCAATTAGCAATTAACTACTGAGAAACTGAGAAACCCGGTTTTTTAGAAAAACCGGGTTTCTTAAAGAATGTCAAATCTTGACTTGTTTAGTTGCTAGAAGATTGGACAAAGGCGAGGGTTAGACTATCGTGAGCGAGGAAGTGAGCGAGGTGAAATGCTCTATCTTCGGTTTCCATCAGTATTTTTTCATACAAGTAGCGAGTTGCGCGATCGCCTAAACTTTCTGCTTGTCCTGCTTGGCGGCGAATTAGCTGAATCATCGCTTGTTCGGCTTCCAAGTCATGCTGTACCATTTCCCGACAAGAATAAACCCCATCGGATTCTGGTGTAAAGCAGCACAATTCAGCAAGTTTGGTAAAGCTAGCAGCAGGAACCCCGCCTAACCCGTTCATCCGTTCGCCAATTTCGTGAACGTGTCCTTGTACTTCTTCGTAGGCTTCTTCAAAAAATTTGTGCAGCGAGTAAAACTCAGCGCCTTCCACCACAAAGTGATGCTTCTGATATTGCAGGTAAAGCGCCTGAAAACTAGCCAGCGCGATATTGAAACCTTCACAGACAGGTGTTGTTACCGAGTGGTCGAATAAAACCGGATTGTCATACACCCTGTCAATCGAGCGTAGTATACCCTGAGTTTGCGACATGGTTTTTTCCCTTGTTATCCGAAGTTTCCGGCTCAATTTCTTTAACTTTATCACTCTTTATTTTGGCGTCAATATCCAGTCAGGTGCTTCATAGGATTTATTTTCAATAATTAACAAAACCTTAAGCGAGCGCTGCACCTAGCTATGAATTAGTTAGATTGGTCACTGCTAAGCAGGTAAATAAATTGCAATTCATTCACAATAAGCAAATAGGAAAATTTTTCTCCAGGTGCTGCAATTAAAGGATTTGACACGCTTCCAGTTTGGCTTTTAGCGTCGCCGCGTGACGCGACAATTGAGTACCACTCGCCCAACTCCAGGAAGGCAAGTGTCCGAGTGGGGCAGAATCGCGAAATTGCAAGTAAAAACGGAATTGTTTGTAGGGTAGCCAACCGATGCTAGCGCAGAACTTACCAAAGTCTTGTTCGACGCGATCGTAGATTTGTTTTTGCACGCTGAAGCCAAAGCGCCCTTGGCTGTACTTTACCCAAAGTTGATTAATTGTTTGCAAATCTTCGCAGGGAAATTGATCGATCTCGCTGGCTTGAATATAACTGCGGGGTGATTTGTCTAGCGCTTCGCACATGCGCGCCCAAGTTTCTTCATCAGCTTGTTGCCATTTACCAGCAGCGAGTAAACGCTGCAAGTGCTGATAATCAACCCCGACGGCGGAATTTAAAACATCTCCTTCGGGTTTAGCAGCATATCGCCGCCAGAGGTTGGTGATTAAATTAGGTTCCTTGAGTGGCGGTAAAGGTTTCTTCTGTGCGGATGGCGATAGCGTCAGTGCTTGCAAGACTTCTTCGGCAGATTTGTAACGCAAGTTGAGGGGATGTTGCAGTAATTTATCTAGGATACGGGCTAAGCGATCGCTCACCGTCGTACCGCTAAGCAAAAAATCGCGCCAAACCCAACGATGACTGGAAAAATCAAACAACTCGAACGGAGAAACCCCAGTCAGCAACTGAATACAAGTCACTCCCAAACTGTAAAGATCGCTAGCAGGTAAAGCTTTTCCCTTTTCTTGTTCGGGCGACATATATCCGGGAGTGCCTATAACTGTTCCCGTGTGAAATAAAGCCGAGTCAGTAATCTGTTTAGCAACGCCAAAATCGATCAGAACGATTTTGCCATCTTGACTGCGCCGCATCATATTACCTGGTTTAATATCGCGGTGAAGTACCTTGCGATCGTGGATAAATTTGAGAACGGGTAATACACCTCGCAGCAGTTGCAAAATTTTGGTTTCGTTGAAATTGCCTTTGTGCAATTCGCGTTCTAAAGTCTGCCCCTGAATAAATTCTTGTACCAAATAAAGTTGCTTTTGCTGTTCAAAGTGAGCCAATAGCGTAGGAATTTGAGGATGCTGCCCCAGCTCATCCAAACGCTGCGCTTCTTGGTGGAATAATTGAGTAGCTTTTTTTAAAGCTAAACTGCCTTGATGTTGAAGATAAAGTTGCTTAATAACACAACGGGGTTTAGAAGGAATCTGTTCGTCAACGCCCAAAAAAGCTCTGCCAAATCCCCCCCTACCAATCGGTTGAAGCGGACGATATCTGTCTAGCAGCAATAATCTAGCACCACAACTGTGACAAAATTGAGCGTTATCCGGGTTTTGGGGATTGAGACATCCAGGGGTAACGCAGTAGTTCATAGTCAGGTATCAAAGCAGACTCTACCTACTCAATTTACCCCCAGCCCACCGAGTTGTAAAGCACAGCAACCGCCAAGGCATTTATGAAGTTTTCAATACCTAAAACCCTTGATTGCATTCTCTTCTTCCCCTAATCCCTACCCCCTAATCCCTAGCCCCTAGCTAATTATGCGAAAAGGGAGAGGTGTTAGTATCTCTCCGAATTTTATTGAAGCCTGGATTTTTTTGATTTGATTTATGAACTAGCTTTCCCTCTCCGTTCATTAGCTAGCTCGTTTCAAAGATCCGTCTGCGTACAATTCTAGCGGGATCAATTCAAGTTTACCCTTGACTAATATTTTGGAGTAAACGATTTTAACCAATGGCGATTGGTTGTGGTTATAGCGACTAGCCATATAAACCTCCGCGAACTTACAAACCTAGAAAATTATTGAAATTTTGATTGGTTTATTCATATTGACAATATAAAACTTATATGGTAAAAGAAAATCAATCTAAAGCTGGAAAAACAACTGAAACGAGGCTCTTTCGGTAGAAATAGAAAAGCGGAGAGTAACTCCGACCAAAAGAAGAGAAGATTTGCCAAGCAAAACCTACTATTGCTTTTGAGCTTGGTAGGTATAGAATTTGTCAAAAACTGCGAGAGTTTCAAACTGGTAACCAGGCAGGAAAGGGCCGATAGAAAGTTCTGTGCGATAAATACTAAAGAAAATAAAATTAAGTTGGTCGGTATTGTCAGCGATCATTTTTTGTAGTTGAGGACGCCCAATATCGACCAAAGATGTGCAGTAACTGGGGAGAACCTCGCCCAAATCTTTAGGAGCTTGGGTACAGACGTTATCTTTGAGGTAGGCGGTTAGCTGAGCGATCGCATACTCCTCATACTCAGACTGACTGGGGTTAGCTAGCGCGATCGCCCCCCCGACAACAGCCAGAAGCCCAATCAGAGTGGATTTGAGCCAATTCAACTTGTGCATGGGATTTGAGACTACCCCCAACGGATGCCTGCATTCCAGATTATCTGATATTGATCGATTACCCCCTAGATCAATTTCCGATCCTTGTGCTATATTAGGTAATCGCAACGGCGAGCGTAGCCAAGTGGTTAAGGCAGTGGATTGTGGTTCCACCACTCGGGGGTTCGAGTCCCCTCGTTCGCCCTTCTTTTCTAGCTCTATAACCCCCACGCCTCATCCCTTTCGGTACAATAATCCTATCTTTTTCACATCTCTATCGGGCTTTAACCAAGCCCTAATAACCCGAGAAATTTAGGGAAGATTTAGGGAAGCTGTGACACCAAAAAATCGACTGGCGGAAGTTAATGCCGAACTCAAAGCGGCAAATATCGGCGTGCAACTTCGTCAAAAAGGAAATAGTTTGTACTTGAGGGCAACGTTACCACCCAAGCCTGGTACTCAAAAACAACAGCCGCATCAGCAGGAAATCGCGCTGGGAATTTATGCTAACCCAGCTGGATTTAAACGAGCTAAAGCTGAGGCAATAGTCATAGGAGGATTGTTAGCTTGCAAGGAATTTTCCTGGGAACCTTATTTGAAACAAAATTCTGTTTCAGCAACTCCAAAAACTTGTCGCGAGTGGGCAGAAGAATTTGAACAAGATTACTTCACCCGTCGCGCCCGAACGCCCAAATCAGAAACAACATTTCGAGAATATCGCCTCGTTCTTCATCGATTACCTGCTGGCGTACCACTAACTGCGGAGGTGATGAAACAGCTAATCTTTGCGACGCCCCCAGATACCCGCACCCGCAAGCGAGTTTGTAGCGTCATGAAACAACTAGCAACGCTGGCAGAAATTGAACTGGAAGTCAAAGCTTACGTAGGATCTTATTCTTCAGCCAAAGCCTTGCCCCGCAACCTGCCAGAAGATGCTTTAATTGCCGAGTGGCGATCGCACATCACCAATCGAGCATGGCAATGGGTGTATGGAATGCTGGCTGTCTATGGACTGCGACCCCATGAAATATTTAACCTCGATCTGGAAAGCTTGCGATCGGGCGAGAAAGTTTTGAACATATTAGACGGTAAAACAGGCAGTCGGCGCGTGTGGCCTTTCCCCTTAGAATGGTGGGAGCGGTGGCAGTTGTGGGATGTATCCCTGCCAGCGGCAACGGGTCAGTGCAATGCTGATTACGGACGACGAGTGCAACAGTTTTTCAAGCGTTCAGGCATTCCGTTTCGACCTTACGATCTGCGGCACGCCTGGGCAGTCAGAACTTTAGAGTATGGCCTGGATTTGACTTTGGCAGCTCAACAAATGGGTCACAGCGTTGCTATCCACACTTGCGTATATCACCACTGGATTTCAGAAAAACATCATCAAAGAGCTTTTGACGCATTGATGAGCAAGCCGAATAGACCTGCCGTACCTTAAAAGTCTTGATTTTACGAGGGCTTTCGCCAGAGAACAGCGCTCAGATTATCCAAAACGGGCGAAAGCCTTTTTTATCTGTCTAAAGTGAGATGCAAAGCGCGGGAACGAAAACCGAGCAATTGCGTCAAAATTCAGAGTATCTCAATGCCTCCACATCGCAACTGCTGGCATTGTAGCAACGGTGCGATTGACGCTAGAGGCAGATTCCATCAACCCTTGCGATCGCCATTTGACCATACTTAAAACCGATCGGTTCCATCAGGGATTGGCTCGATCCCATTTTCGTCTTCCACTGCTACCCGTTATCGGGGATCAAAGCTTAAACTGGCTTGTATAAATGATGGTCAATCGTCCTGTGGAAAAAATTCGCCAAAACTTATAGACAATGCCTGCTGTAACCCCATCTCTTGTGGGATGGGAAGGCGGCTGATTAGCCACAGGTAATTTTGTTTTGTGGTGTTGTGAGGAAGGCATACACAAAGGAAAATAGAGGGAGTGCCAGATGCGATCGCTCAATTATTTCGATCGACTGAAGCGTCAGTACGATACCCAGCGCTTGCAGAAATTTGTCAGCTCTACCTGTCAGGTCCATCGCGATTGCTGTTTTCTCTCCTGAGAACCGTTCTTGTTGTAGATGAACAGCCATTGGAAACCTGAAATTCCCCTCTAGACTGAAGATTCCAAACCTCTAAGTTATCGCAAACAACTTTTGCTGACGCACCTTCTCCTAACTGCAACCGATCTGAATGATTTACTAAATCACCCGGATAGGCTAGATGGAATCTTGACTGCCCAGCTCGCTTAATTTGAACATTTCCTCTAACCTCAGAGATAAAATTCAAGCCCTTTTGCTGAGTAAGTCCAACTGTTGTTTCGCCAACTATAACTAGGCTGAACAATATGCCAACTAGCTTGCTCGATTTTTTTAATTTTTGCATCTTTTTCCTGCCTTGTTTAATTTCTCATGAGATAGATGCAACCAAGTGTTCTCATCGGGATTGAGTCTGGAACCGAGTTGACAGCATTTCTGCCATTGTTCCAGCGCTGTTGATTGTTTTTGCTTTTCCATAACTTGTGCTAGCAAGCAATGTGCTGAACCAGGGTTACTGATGTACTTTGCTGCCTCTGGGTTGTTAGCAATGCCGATCGCCGCTTGCAGGGTTTGCTGTGCATCGTTATACCAGCCTTGCTCAAAGCTCGCCCATCCCAGGTTTTTAAACAAGCTATACCTAACTTCAGGGTTGCTATTTTGTTCTGCTGCTAACACAATGACCCGCTTTGGTGAGTTCGGTACTAGCCTGCATTAACGCTAAAATACTGGGTAAAATAACAGCTACTGCTCCTCCGAATCCCACTCCCCCACTAAAAAAGCGAGTGGCAATATTAACCAGTAAACTGAGATTAGCTGTCCAGGCAATAACCGTCAGACCTTTCCACAACCAATCCCAAACATCCCAAGGGTGGGGAGGTGCTATGCTTTCCAATCTCCACCACCAAGCTTCTGCTGAAGGCTGCACGCTCTCACGCCATTGAGCTAATTGCTCCTTTGTGGTGGGATTAATAGCCTTAGTAATCAGCTGTGCTTTTTCCCTCAAAGCAGCATCTAACTCGATAACTTTTATCACGCTGCTAGGAGGAATGCAACCTTGTTGCTTTACAAGCATCTGCACTGCATCTCGTGCATTCAAAATTTCTATAATTTGTTTCACGTCAATAGCAGAGTCAGGCCCCTTCAGGCTCTCAATTGCTGCTTTATAACGCTCCAGAACCTTGTCTAACTCCATAAGCTACGGATAGAGACTATATTTATTGTACTTTTTCTAGAGATGAAAAGGCGCTTGCGTAAAGTGAATGCCCAAGGTCTAAGAACTCCGATAGCATTTCGAGGTCAGCGCCTGCCATCAAGCGTTTCAACGTTGGTAAAAGCCCAAAATCGGCAGCCCAAAGAAATTCACGAGGCTCAATTGGTGGTAGCAGAAAGCATTCCCGAAAAGGATACGGCTCAAGCGGCGCGTATCTTCGTTGAGGGGGAGGATGCAAGTAGCAAGGGTGAAGAAGAAATCAACTCGCTTGCTAACACCGAAGTGTCACCCATTTGGAAAGTAGGTGGTTGTGTTGTTTGGAACCAAGTTGCAAAAGAAACACAGGCCATCTATGAAATTACTGAAATAGGTGATGACGATTGGGCGACGATTTGCGCGATCGCATGTCGCTTTCCCCTACCAGACCAGAAACTGCTCCAATGCCGAGTACCACTATGGCAGCTAGAACCTTTATCGGAAGAACCAACCAAAGCATTTGATGCTAGTGGACAATTGCTAGCGATTGGCTCACGCATCAAAATCCATCGCGACACCGAACCGGGGATAGAAGGAATTGTGCAAGCGCTTTATCCTGAAGGAGCGGCTCGAATTCTCTACGCCCAAGTGTATCTAGACAACGGCAAAAACGAAACCCTCGAAGCCGCAAAGTTAGAGAAGTTAGACGCTTCATCTATTGCTACTCAGGAAGAATGGCAACTAGAAACCGATTTATCATTAGAAGAACTCACCACCCGAATCAATGAAGGTCACGATCGATTCGAGCAACTTTGCGAAGTCAGGGAGCAACTTTACCGAGAGAGTCTGCTGGTAGCAAGAAATAATGGGTTGCTTCTGTTGGCGGCTAAAGGCAAGGTGAAACGGCTACCTTCCGCCCGCTGGTTGCCTTGGTTAGAAGCGAATTGCCCCAAAATTGCCGAGCGCACGGCTCAGAAATACATGCAGCTAGCCAAGAAGTGGGAGGAGTTTGTGGAAAAATCCGCCTCCGAAGGCGGATTTTCCCCAACCATCGATCAAGCGCTCAAACTGGTTAGCTCTCGATCTTCTCCAAACAGCACAGTTGCCAATAACCAGCAGGTTTGGCATACAGAACCAACAGCAAACGCACCTAACTTTGCAGATGCCGAAATTGAAGAAAATGCTGTTTCGGATGATGGGGAGGCTCAAAAATGTCCACAGCGCTCAAAAACAAGTGATAGTACTTCCACCTTCCCCCAAAAAACGATTCCCAAAACTAAGTCGTACACGTCAGTTAACGCAGAACTAGCCGACCAGCAAAAAGAATTATTGGGTACATCGTGGAACGGTAGTCAAGTACTACCAGATATGGAAAGAAATCCCGCCCCAGAAGAAGTGGACGATCGCCCGTTTACTCAACCATACAACGACACAATTTGCACAGAGATTACATTAGGTGTTGTATCCAACCAGGTGTATTTCTCGCAATCGCAGATCGTCCTGATTTGGAAAGCGATCGCTCCCCACCTCGATCCAGAATCAGAGATCTGGAACGATGCAGAATTGTTAGATCTGCTCGACACCCTCCCCACAGCGGAAGTAACTACGGCAACTCCCTCGATGTATTCGCCGTTGGCGGGAGTACTGCCA
>ERZ1066119.314-NODE-314-length-36796-cov-95.937808_pt1 | contig 36796 bp, 32 predicted proteins | sample MGYA00382766_ERZ1066119 | MGnify/ENA primary metagenome ERZ1066119 (study PRJEB33369, sample SAMEA5778349) | biofilm metagenome | biome: Industrial cooling water; feature: Water cooling tower basin; material: Biofilm | place: United Arab Emirates | collected...
CTTATTAGCTTGGCACTTTAATTGTTAGTTTAGCATAACAAGTACTGAAGAACCAAAAAGTTTGATTTTGAGACTGTGTTGAAAACCAACCCGAAACCTATTAAAAAATATTAATTACTAAGCCTATGCACCAATTCTATTATTTTATCGCCAGAACCAGCAAGCTCTTTTTCTTTGGAGTCTCTCGGCAAGAGGAGTTTGCAACCAATTATTGTGAAATTTTAAACCAACTTTACGGCATTGAATTGCTTCCTATTACTAATGAAGAAAAAGAAGTAGAAGAGTACTATCTAATCACTAAAACAGTCGAAGAAACAATAAAAGTCATGTCCCAATGCTGTGCGATAAGTTTTGACGAGTCACCTAAAGTTAATCAAGAAATGGACTTAGTTTTTGCAGGTCAACGAGAGGCTTACGTGTATATAAACGGAAGAACAGAAGATATTACTGAGTTCACTGAAAAGAAGAGAAATTGGAGACCAAAGCCTAATTTTGGAATTATACAAATAAAGGTCAATCCCTATTTTGGTCAGTGATTAAGCCTTTGATTGAGACAAGACCGCACGTGCGCGCTAAACGTGCGACCTCTAACTTATCTCAACCTCCTGCTGGGTTTTGTCATTACTGGAGTGGGTAGCTTGTTCACCGAAGGTTTATCTGGTGCTATTGTTGCGTCTTTATTCAGGCGCCAATGGTAGCAAGGGCTATGCCTGCTTGGGCAACCCACACTAGTGGGTAGAACATTCAAGCCGATAAAGGCTCCCGCAAAACCACACACTATCATGATGAGTATTGCGGGAACAGTGCGCGACAGGTGGATAGCTGCCCAGAAAAACCACTGCTTATAGTAGTCAAGGGTTTCTCGCTGCCATTTCGCTCGCTGCTGCTCTAGTTTGGTCAACCTTTCGCAGCTTTGGATTTTCTGCGTTAACAACTCGGCAGCTTTAGTCTCAGCTTTCTGGCTAACCTCGACATCTATAATTGACCGCTGGGCTTCGATTCGCTGCTGGAGTCTATGCTCGTTCCATTGTCGGATGTCGCTGGCAATTGATTCAACGCTTTCGTTGATTCGGGTAAGGGTGTCTGTACCCATTGCCCTTCCATAATTGAGCGCAAGTGGCTCTTTCCCTCAATGCCCGCAATAATACTGTCTTTAATTTGCATAAAAAAGGACTCAATATCCTCCTGATTTTCCGCTAGGGACATTGCCACATTTTGTAGGTAAAGTTGCTTAACTAGGAGAGGAACTTGCTTTGCCCGCTCCTGTGTAACCTCATTAACTAATCCAATTAAGCCTGTTTCTAATGCGGTTGCGGTATTTTGAATTTGACTGCCAATATCACCTTCTCCTCCATGAGCAATTACAGTGCAGGCAATTAGAAAGCGATTAGCTTCGGCTTGCGTGTAATATTCTTTATCAGGCAGGTGGCTCGCTTCAAGAATGGTGACTACTTGTTTTAGACTGGGCGAGAAATCCAAGTGCTGCTTAACTAGATTCATCAAATCGGTAATGGACAGGGTTTCTTGGCTTTGATTAGTTTGCTTGTTCTCATGGGTTGATGGGGAATGGGTAGAGGCTGAATTTACGTTTGAACTTGCAGATACGTTTTTCTGACCCTTACGGTTTTTATTCAATTCGGTGCCTGTTTTAGAAGTGCGGTTTTTAGGTGCTTTTACGCTGGAGAGAGTAGCAAAAAGCTCTTTCGCTGTCTCGTAGTCATTAACTTGTCCATCATCAAAGAGTGTGCGAATGACATCAAACTTATCGCGAATATCCTCATCGGTGTACTCATTTTGCTCCAATGATAGTCCAGCAGCGACAAGGGTGGATTTGACATCGGCTTCACATAAATTTCGCGAGCTAATTAAATCGGAGATGGTGTGTGGCATTACTATAAGTCCTTAAAGTCCAAAAAGTTTATCAATGTGGCTGGTATCGCTAGGCAGGGCTGTTTCTTCAAGACTATCTAAATCATTTTCTGCAAAATCCATTGTTTGGCAGTGGGTACTTTCAACCCCCTCTGTTTTGGTATAGGGTTTTACTGCCTCTTGCCTCCGTACTTGCGCGCGGCTATCTTTCCCATTGGTTAGTGGAATTGCAGGCTCTGTTATAAAATTGGATGCAAAGACGTGGGAGTAGGCAGGAGCTTGCAAACTCAGAACTAATGATAGAAAGTTAATTTGTTGCTGTAAGCGCTGCAACGCTGCCAGTCCGTGCAGGGCAATTTCTTTCTCACTGAAACTGTTTGACTCAATGAGCGCTAGAGGTAGCCAATAAGCCGATAATGCCTGTAACACGCGCTCTTTCTCGTTTGAATCTCCGTCTTTTTCTTTTAGGAAATTAATCAATTTTTCGTGGACAGAGTTGACTTTGACTTTGGCTTTAAAGTTATACAGTCGGTAGTTAGTCATTGCTTTTCACTCCATTTCTTGCGCGAGCATATAAGTAGAAAAACAACCCATAGACATCAGCTAAACGGTATTCGAGCGAGTTGGGTTTAATTTGGTCGGGAAAGGTTGCCCTTATTCTCTTTTCAAGCTGGTCGCACCAAATAACTTTGGTAAATTTCAGAAGCGCGTTTAATTCTGCCTTGAAATACTGAGCCGTGCCCCCAGCGATAATTACTTCATCAACATCGCTTTTGATTTGCCCCTTGAGCCACTCACTGAGCATTAGCCAATACTCGGCTCTAGCGTCTAGTATGGCTTTTTGGATTTTGGCTAATTCATAGTCTTTATAGGCTTCTCCTACATTATTCAAAAGTGGCGTTAAGCTTCGTGGATTAACGTTGCTACCCGCTTTGCAAATTGCCAACGTTAGTTTCTGATAATTGTGGAGGGAGGTTTTTTGAGCCACAGATTTGACGAGGCTTGCAAAACCAAGGGATTGGGTCTCCCCCTTTGATAGTTCACCTCTACTAACAAACAAAAGTGAAACATCCCGATAGCCCAGCATGGCAACAACTAGGTCTAAATCCTGAAAACTGGTGCCGGGTTGTCTACCTTGGGTTAAGACTCCTCCCCCTTCAGGCAAGCACAGAAATGTTTCGAGAGTAAAGGACTTTTCCACGCCACAAAATGTGAAGTCCGTTAAAGCTTCTCTCAATATTTGCTCGAATAATTCGCGGTCGTGGTACTCACCGTAGGGCAGAACTGCTCCCAAATTAATATGTGTACCGTTTGGTAGCTGGTGCAACTGAGAAATTGCTCCGATTAGTGCTAGGGCTTTAGGCAAGGCTAACTCGAACTTGCGTTTTTCTAGTTGCAGACTCGCTTTAAAACGCTCTTGGGCTAAATTGCCAATAGCCCAGCAAGTGCCATTGCTCTCAATCCACCCGCTTCTGGTTGGGTCAGAGGTGCCAATCTTGGATTTGGTGTAATACTCAATGCTTGCGGGGGTAACTGGGCAAACCTCTGGCTGCATTATATAAAGGTGGGCTTTAAAGACTTCCCCTGTGAAAATTGCACGCAGACTTGAAGCCCCAAAATCAAGGGCTAGGGTTATGGTTGTCATTGCTGGTTTGACAGGTATTCAGTATGTAGTGATTTTTTAAACACACAAACCACCGAGATGCAATTGCACTCTTTAGGTGTTGCTTCGGGTATTTCTTGGAACGTTTTGGGCTTGCTTTTGTAATTATAACTGCTTATGGGTAATTTTTGGCAACCCTGTAATTCTCATCTAAGCGACTTTAATGACAATTAGCGGGAGAGTATACATTTTTGGCACAAATGGAACAGCTTTGGAAGCGCTAGGGATTAATTTGGGATAGAAATGGGATATAAAAAGGTATAACTTGGCAAAAAAGGCGATTATTTTTGATTGAGATTTATGAAAATTGGGTGAGAAATGAAAGATGATTTTCATCGCACTGTACGCCCATTAAGATTTGAAAATGGTAAGATAATTTTTAACAGCAGCGGGCAACAACACAGGAAAAACAAGTACCTGTTCAAGAATTTCTAATATTTATATCGAACGTTCACACGATACTGTTTTCTTGCGAAAAAGTACAATCGTTTTATAATATTTCTCTTCAAGCAATGCTAACAGCTAAAAATAGAAGCGCACACGAAGCGATTGACTATTACAGTCAAAGGTTAGACAACTCCAGCCTTGCGCGTTGGTACGGTAAAGGGGCAATTGTACTAGGATTGTCAGGCGAAATTAACAGTAAAGAAGTTTTCGCCAATATTTGCAACGGTCGCACACCGGATGGAAGAGTAAAACTTGGCAGAAACACTAAAAGAGCCGCGCTTGACCTAACTTTTTCAGTGCCTAAGAGCATTAGTTTATCGGCTCTGGTAGGAGGGGATGACAGATTGATTGAGGCTCACCATCGAGCGGTAGAGCAAACATTAGAGGTGATTGAAAAACATTATGCTCAGACTCGTATTCGCGCAAAGGGTACTCGCTACGCGGTGAATACAAACAATCTAATTGTGGCGCAATTTGACCACTGGGAGAGTCGCGAGCTTGATCCGCATCTACATACACACGCGCTGGTAATGAATCTTACACAAGTTGAAAATTATGGTTGGTACAGCTTACACAATGGGGAGATTTACAAGGATAAAAAGGTGCTAGGCATGTTCTACCACGTGTGCTTGCGGGAGGAAATTCAAAAATTAGGCTACGAAATTGAAGCTCGACCACACGAAGATTTTGAAATTAAAGGTTACAGGAAAGAAGATTTAATGTATTTCTCTAAGCGCAGACAACAGATTATTGCCGAAGTTGGTCATGGCGCCAGTTGGATTACCAGAGAAAACGGCTGGTCAATCACGCGCAAAGTGAAACAACACCTACCACTTGAGGAATTAAAGGAGATATGGAAAAAGCAAGCTGAAGCTTTGAGAATTGTACCAGTGGTGTCTGAAACCGCACAAGCAAAACCACAAAAGCCAGAAAATAATTCTGGCATTAATTACCAAAATTACCAATTCGAGCAGAAAGAAGACCTTGAAATTAAGATTTATACAAAGCGGTTTTTGCAGCTTAATGATAAAGATTTACTCCTCATGAACAGGTTTATCACGGAGTACTTTCAAACCTCTGAATCAAAACTTGATGCTTCAGACATTCGCCATAAAAAAGCGCTTCTACAAGCTCTGCAATCACCTCAAGTGCAAGAGCGTATTGCTGCGGTTTCTACGGAATTTAATCGAATGTACGAACAGGATAGAGTACAGCAAAATTTACTACAGAGAAGAGGGTATGGCTTCTAATTTCTAATATAAAAAAATTTAGGCAAGGCACACTTAAGTACAAATAATTGATTATAGCTCAAAAGTTAAGTAATTTGTTATAATATATAGACTTTAAAATAAGGTAAAAATTTTAGATGGAATTTTATAATTTTCGCAAAGAGATTAATGTGAAAGATATAAACATAAACCAGAAAATACTAGACTTACCGAAAAATATGACAGACATTATTTATTTAGAGAAGGCTATTAGAAATGAGCCTGATAAATTAGCGTTACTGGTTATAAAACCTTTAAATATTAAGGATTTTGAAATGATTAAAAATTGGATGATAATTAAGTATTCTGATATACAGTTTATTTTTGCTTCGCAAAAAATTCTTACACCTATGCAGGTTGAAATTCTTTACAATGATATGGTTCAGGACAAGATATTTTTACCTAAAATAAAAAAATTTTTGAGTGCCTACCAAACTTTGTTTGTAGTGATTAAAGGCTTAAATTGCAATACTCAAGAAAGAATTAATCATCTTAAAGAGATTAGAGTTAACGGCAAGAGGCAAGATGGTGAATTGAGGGCTTATTTAAGGGGGGCTAAATACTGTTATGCAGTTTATAAAAGATGGCTGGAGGGGGAGAAGAACGCTTACAATAAGGTTTTTGATGATAATACTCAGAATTTACTATCAAGAAATTATATTCTTGGCAATGGCATTCATACACCGGACACTAATGAAGAAGCGGTTCAGGTAATCAAGAGCCTTTTACTGGTTTAATTTCTGTACAATTTCTTGGTACGTGATTTTTTCAGGATACCATAAATTACCAGCTATATCGTAAATTGGTAAAATTAATTCGGGTTTGTTCATGTAAACCTGTTCCATAATTTCTTGGATTTCCAGTGCTAATTTTTGTGTCTCCTTTTTGTTGCAATTTACATCAATTGCGCTAACCGAATGCTCAAATGGCTTAATAACTACTCCCGTCAAGAATCTTGGAGCTACCCGCGAACTTAAAGTAAAGCCATAATCAGTTCTAGGAGCCACCTCTTTTTGCTCGTTGAGTGTGATTAGTTGAGCTTTATGCTCCCAGTGAACAGGTGGTACATGAGCAGTATAGCTTCTTTGGGGCAAGTGAAATTTGGTTTGCTGATTGAAAGGTCTGAAAAAACTGTTAGGAGCATAAGCAGCAGGAATTTGCGATTCTGGATAACTCTTATTTAGATAAAATATTTCTCGCTCCTCTTTGTAGCTCTTTAGATCAAAGGTTAGGATTACTTGTGCGTGCTTTTGGTATCTAAACCAGTAGGTATCTACCATTCGCTTGTGCATCTTTAAGCTGGGTAAGCCTTCCTCAAAGGAAAGCTTGGCTTTACGTAAAAACTCTTGATTTGAATTGTGGTCAGGGTTAAAAATTCTTCCGCCCACAACGTTAATTTTTTTGCCAGTGTGATTAAAGCCCCTTCCCATTATGTTAAAGAAGATTAAAGTGTTTTTACCAGAGCGGACGTTTTCTTTCCAGCTTTCGGGTGTAATAGGTTTTTTTACTGCTCCTGCTAAATAAGTCTGACCGTTCTCATAGTAGCCAGTCTGTCCTAGCATTCCATATTTAAAGATATTTTCTAGGCTTTTGCTCTCAATTACTTTCTCTATTGGAGTGTACTGCACGGCTCCTAGAACGGTGAATGCTGTACCGTAAGAGTTTATATCAATGAGTTTATTCAACACCTTCTCTTTCTGTTCTTGATTAAGGTTAAGCTCACTACAATTGCTATTTTCCTTAGATTTTGATTGTGCAAGTTCCATAGATTATTTATTTAGTTTTGATATAGAAATGCTAGGTCTGGGCTTAGACTCAATTCTCATTTTTAACTCCCGCCATAATTGTCTTCTTTCTTCAATTATGGGTCTATTGATGCCTCCGTGTGAGTGATAAACATTGAAAGAGGGGTCAAATACTGTTTTATAGCCTCTAACACGCATTTCCATAGCCCAGTCAACATCCTCGCTTTCCTGAAAGCTTTCATCAAAATGGTACTCCTGCCACAAATCTTTTCTAATTATTAAATTGGTATTGCTTAAATCACTGAAATATTCGTCTTTTTGAATACCAGCAAATAAATCAATTCCTTCGTTTACCCTAGAAATATAGTATTTTAAATCACCTAATTTCTCAGTATAGCTCCCGTCTGGTAGGGAAGAGTATTGACCGCCCACGCAGGCAACTAATGGGTCAGCAAAGTTTTGAAAAGCTTTTTCGTACCAATCACGAGACGCTGGGAGGGAGTGGGCACTAATTATACCTATGTACTGCCCCCAAGCCTCTTGGATACCGAGATTAAGGGCGTAAGCGTACTGAAACTCTTCTGGTTTTATTTCGATTATTTTTCGTACTGGAAAAGAGCGGACTACTTCTAATGTTGTGTCAGTTGAACCAGAATCAACAACAATAATTTCAAAATCAAGCCTGCTTTGCATAAAAAGAGCCTCTAATATTTTAGGCAGCCACTTTTCTTCATTCTTAGTTCTAATAATCCAACTGGTTGTTGGGTTTGTAGGAAAATCCAATATATTTTCGTTAAACATTTTCATTAGTTAATAAGTTAGCTAAAATTCCATCAGTATCATTAGTGTAATTTGCCTTAATTAAAAACTCAGCAACTATCTGAGCCATTATTTCTGTATCGCCTTGCCTAGATTTAAGAAGAATACTACTGTTATCAGCATAATAGTCACTTAAAACTAGCTTGTACCAGTTTTGCATCAATTCAACTGACTCTGGTTGGTTGAGAAAGTCAACTTGCACTTGTCCTCTGGCTTTTACTCTCTCCAAAAACGCTTTTCTACTCTCTGGTTCTAAGTAAACTATAACTGAAGGCAGCGATAATTCTTTGGTCTTAACTTGCTCCTGAAAAGCTTCTAGTGTATAAGCATAAACATTAATTATGTCAGGCTGAAGCTTTTTAATGGCGTATTCAAAAACGATAGCTGAGAGGGGACTTCTGTCCATTATTACGGGTTTACCACTCCTAATGCACTTATCAATTACATCGTTAATTCGGATTTTTTCTAAATCAACGAAGATTTGCACTGCCTTTTTAGCATCTTCAATTGACTGCGGTGGAAAGTGAGGAAACTTATGCTTGTCTTGAGCATATTTCATAGACTCCCAAGCTACTTCAACCTGATATTTTTCCTTGAGAGTTCGTAATAAGGTAGTTTTACCGCTGAAAGAATTGCCTTCAACGGCTGAAATTTTATATTTTTCTTCAAACATATTCTAGTATTTCTTGCTTTTGGAGCGTAGTTAGTCCGTTTAAGGCTGCTTCCACACCGTATGTACACAGTGCCCTCCCTCCTAATTCTTCAAAGATTTTACAAACTTTGGCAGAATCATCAATTACCACACACTCTCGCATTGGTACATTAAGACTAGCCGCTTTGTTATAAAAATACTGCCCTTGGTTCATAGTTTTTAAGATGCCTAAATTATAGGAATTTTCAATCTCATTGAAAGTTTGAGCTAGACTTGGGTTACTTGGCAAAGTAAATCTGTCGAAACAATCCATATTACCTGTAGATAAAACACAGTAATATTCTGCTCGCAGTTCTACTATTTTAGACAAGATTTCTTGAGAAATATCAATACTGCGACAACCTCTCTCAAATACTTCAAACAGTTCTTTAGCTGAAACCCTGGTTTTATCTTCTAAAATATGGTGAATCTGCTCGCTGGTATATTTACCAAGCATCCAATCTTTAACTATTTGCGGTTCTTCTCGGAATAAAAAGTCTTCAATTTTTTTTTGAAATGGGTGCAGAGGATGGTCTTTATCTGAGATTTCTTGCCAGTAATTATCGTAAGAAATTACTCCATTGAAATCGACAAATAAAATTTTACTAATGGTTTGATTGTTAGACATAAATCACGGTGTTTAAATTACCTTTCTGTTTTTTTCCTATTTATTTTGCTCCTAGTCAACAAACTAACAACCAGTTTGAAAGTAGCTACAATAGGGCTGTAACTGTGCGTTAAATAGGCTGGAACAGTGGCTAGATAAGTGCCAAATTCAACTTTTAGCTGCTGTCTTTCTTGAGCAATCAAATGAGAATTTTGATTGAACTCACTCTTAAAGAGAGCGAAAGACAGCGGAGCATAAATAACAAAAGCCGTTACGCTAAGTAGCCCAAATAAAAGATTATCACTTAATAAAGGATAAACAAGTAAATAAATCCAGATAACAGACAAAAAGAGCCAGAATGTACTCCTGATAAAGTAGGTACTTCCCCAGATAGCAGCTCTTAATTTAGGCACATCCCTCTTAAGTATACTTTTCAAACTACACTTAATGTAGCCAATTACACCTAAAAACCAGTTTTCGTACATATTAAACATACCCCTGATAGTAGTCGGAGATTGAGTATTCTCTAGAATTGGGAAAGGATAAATCTTTTCGCCTGACAGCCTGACTAAATATCCAAGAGGTAAATCTTCAGTAATAAAGCTGTCTGGAAAGTAACCTACATTTTGCAGGACGCTTAATCTGATAAACAGGCCATGAGCTACCAAATGCGAGCCTTCAAGATAATTGCCAATTTTAGTTTCAAACTGATTGAGTATTCTAGGCACCTCATGAGCCATTGTCCACCGACTCTGTAATAAAGCAATTGCCTGAAGAAATGATTTTTGATAACTTCCCGACAAAGCTTCAAAGTTAGATAAAAATAAGGCAGATTGCTGAATAACGTTAGCCTGTGGGTAAAAAGCTAGATACTTTTGCAAATTGATTATCGTATCCTGATGAACATGTGAGTCGGCATCGTAAAAAAGTAGAAACTCGTTGTGCCCATCTTTACCCTTCTCCAATTCTTTAATAGCATAGTTTAACTGGTTTGTTTTGTTTCCCTGTGTGTTTGGATAATGAATAACGCTGATTTGTTCTCGTTTTAAAGTTTTAATACTTTCCTCAATTACTTCTTTAGTTAATTTAAGCTGCTCAAATAAGTTACTGATGATGTGCCAATCATTTGGTTGACTTTTAAGCATTTCAAAACCTTCAGCAGCCAAGCTTGCTGGCAGAATTCCACTGAGCAAATTAACAATCTCCTCACGATTAGATGCTTTTAATATACGATGCTTGAGCGAGTTTAATTTCCTTTTCTGCACTTCTCGCTCGGCACTTTCTCTCTCAGTTGTGATGAAGACAGCTTGAAAGTTACCCTTAATAAGCAAGATATTTTCAATTATTTTTTTAATAACTTCCTGCTCTCTTAAAACTGGAATTAAAATGGTAAATAAAGCGCTTTCCTGACACTGACTTTCATCTGAAATCATAACCTGAGAGTAAAGCTCATTAAGCTTTTGAAAACTTGAAAGAATTCTAAAATTACCTCTAATTCCCCTAAAAAAAGCATAGGATAGGGTTGCCAGAAAAATTTTATCGTACATATGATTATTGTTTAAGTTGGTTCAAAAGCTCTGTGATTAAAACCTTTTTATCGGCAATTACTATTTTTGTAAGTTTGGGATATAGCCGGAAGGGGTCGTAGTAGTAAGTAAAATCAATAATTTTAGGTGTGCTAGTTTGAGCATCGAAAATTATGTTGGTAAGTTTAAAGCCATCTTTAGTCTTTGAGAGGTTAATGTCAGGCATCCACTCCATTTGCTCTAGTATATTATCAGTGGAGAGCAAGAGAGTTTCTAAATTTAGACGTGCTTGATCATTCAAATTTTCAATTTTTAAGTTAAAATTTGAGTCTCCGCTTACAAAATCTTGGATAACCAAATTATTATTGTTTTCTCTTGTAAACTCAGTTGTTGGTAAAAACTGGTTGGGATAAAATGTTTTCAGAAGTTCATAAGCAATGATAGTGTTTTGCAGATATTTTTCAGAATTAACTTCTGAAAATAGTCCGGCAGGAATTTTATAGACTTTATCTTTCTTTCTAAATACAGACCATTCCCAGCCATTACCAATAAACTGAAAATTCCGATAACTTTTGATAGCCTGTCTTTGATTTGCAATAGCTTTAATCTGGCAAAACATTGCTTGCTCATAGTCTTCTATTTCCTTCTCGGTTTTATTCTTGTAATTTACTCTATAGTCATCTCTAGCAATTGAGGCATTAGAAAGAGGATAAACTTGCTCAAAGTATTCAAAAGCCTCTTGTCCAGATTTAGAAATGAAACGTTCTAACTCATCCATTAATGATTTAACTGGCTCAAGATTTCGCACTTTTGAGCGGGCGTAAACTAAAGCCTGAGCGAAACTGCCTCTGCCATTTTTCCAACTTCTGCCGTTATCAAGCCAAATATTCATAATTGGCAAGACCTTATCAAGGCAGTAAACCAGTTTACTTTCCTCGTCTTTTTTCTTATTGTAATTGTTTATTGAGAGCGAGAGGTCGCTAAAACCGCTAAATTTGTCAGAGATTTGCTGTACGGCTAGAGCTTCCCGCTTCTGCTTACTTTCAACAAAACTATTACTAAGAGAGAAAACTGGAGTATCCCCTGCATAGGCTTCCACTAAATCGTGAATGAGAGCATATTTTAATAGCATTTCCTCACTTAGACCTAAATTTTGGCTTGAATTTATGAACCAAGCCAACATTGCTAGTTGAAAGCTGTGTTCAGCATCATTCTCCATTCTGTCCTCGCCAACAGCATATAAATCTCTCTTGATTTGCTGAAAATCATTAAGAAAACGCACAAAATCAATTGTTTGTTGTAATTTTTTATCATTCATAGATTGTTAATTTTTTTAGATGGCTTTTTAAAGTATTCTGAAGTAATTCAATTATGACTTTTAATTTTTAATAATTCCCTCTCTTTGGCATAAAACACTTCAAAAAATGAAAATTTTGACTGAATCTCTAGGTTCTTGGTTAGATTTATTAAAATCGATCCTCGATGGATGGCTATAAGAGTTTCATTTGACTTCCATTTTGGTAACATAAAAGCATATACACAATAAACTCGTATATGCTTTTCTTATAATTTCCGCTACAAAAATCCACAGAGAGTAGTTTCAATTTTCCTAGAATTTAGCCTTCAATGTTTGGCTATTCCTCCGCTTCCACCTCCTCAAACAAAGGAGCGTGGCAATTAGGGCAATAATCAATTGGTTGCCCGTTATCTTCCACTAAACAGGTATATGGTGACGAGAACGTAATAGCTCCTTTATTTTCACCACTTTGCCGTTCGTGTATCCAAAACACGGGATAGCTGCAACTGCACACTTCTATGCCAACTGCATAATCGCCTAAGAACTCGTGGAAAGAACCGCAGTGGTGCATTTGGTAATGCTCTAAGCTTATCTTCCAGACCTGCTCCTTCGATTGTTTAGTAGCAGTTCCTTTACAGTCCACGTGGTGGAGCTTACCACCTAGCATTACTCGCAGACTGTAAGGTTGGTGTTTGGTGCCGAAATTGTGCGTTTGACAAAAGCTTTTAGCTGCTTGGTAGTCAAATCCTCGGTGTAGAATTTTAAGGTTTAGACCCTGTGAAGGCACTTTCAACGCTACATACTCATTTTCTTGAATGGGATTAGCGTACTGGGCTTCATATTCTTGGACTATAGAAGACAAAGAATTAGTATTCATTGCTTTACAACCTAATTTCTTGATTTGTAGTCGTTACATTCGGAAATAAGGGCAACTTTCAATAGTTTGTCGGCTTAAATTTCTCAACTAAACTACTAAAGAGTTGCGGTGAGTGCGCTAGATAACTGAATTGATATGGTCAAAGTTGTTGTTACTTTGAGAGACAGAAGAAAGCTTAAGATTATATTCTGCTACGCTGACAAACCTGCTACTTTCAAAGGAGTGCGCTCAAGCTTTAATTTTGCTATATATTCCTCAACATGTTCAAGAGTTTCCATATCCTCCTTAGTTGCCACTTTGGTAAAACCTTTATCATTAAGAACCTCTCCTCGCCAATCTTTGGCAGAGACGCTTAATATTTTGTCTTTGACAATAAAAAGATATTTGTTGCTTTCAAAGTCGATTGAATTGTTAGCATCATCAAGCTCGCCCTTGTAGGCCAGCAGCTCTCTGGCTTTTTCTGCTATATCTCGTCCTTTTGCTTCCTGAAGGGCATTATCAAATTTTTCATTAATCTCCTCCATCATGTCTTCCAAATGAGATAAACGTTCATCAAGCTGTGTTTGCAGTTTAGTAAAATTAGGAGTCAGAACTTTAGCCAGTTTATTGAAGATGTTGCCAAAAATCTCTTTAACCTTGGTTTGGCGTTGCACAGACTCATCAGGCTTAGGAGTTTGAATTTTATCCGCAATTCGTCTTAATTCTCCTAGTATCCGATTAAAAGTTTCTTTCTGTTGTTCAACCGTCTGTTTTATTTCCATAAGTTCTTGCTCTAAGTCGGGATGCTCCTTGGAGAGGGAGTTTAGAAGTTCCTGTTTTTGCTGTATGTCCTTGTCCAGAATATTTATTTCCATTTGCATCTTGGATAGGGTTGCATATTCATCTTTTTCTATGGCTGGTGTTGATTCTAAGCTTTGTTGCTTAGGAATTACATTAATTAGGTCAGTTAGAACCTTGCCGTTTTTGACGCTATACACCAATTGGTCTCCAACCGAAATATTAATTGTGCCCTTTAGGTCTTGCGGTCTAGTTAAAGCAATTTCGATTTGTTTAATATTATCCTCACTCAAGCGGTTAAGTGTCGGTTTTTTCCCAATTAACGAGCGATAAACGTCATCTTTACCAATTTTAATGGTTACTTCGTTATTGGCTTTTAGTCCAGAATCTTTAATCTTAGCGAAAATCAACGTAAGAGCCGTTTTCAGCGTTTGTTTATACTCCTCACTAAGTTCTTTGGCATCGGATTTAGAAACTGGTTCTTGCATGATTTTTTCTCCCTAAAATTTTAGTCCTGCCCTTTCATTTTTCTTAGTTTGCTCTTTTGTTTGCAAAGGCAATAACCTTTCGGCCTCCTCCAAGCGCACCCTCAAATCCTCTTCTACAATCTGTTTAATTTGAGATTGCTGGGCGATTTTTTGCTGCTCCCCGTACCATAGTTTGATACTGTCGGCTTCTAATTCACTTTGTATCTTTTTAAACAGCTTGATGTTTTCTAGCAGTGGCAAAGCAGCTTCTTGCTTGGATTTAAAACCCGGTGAAATTATGACTGCTTTACCTTCAGGTAAGGTGTTGAACTGCGAGGGTTCAAATAAAGCACGCTTGCTGATTTCTACCGATAAGCTAGTGCTGGCTCCGCCTTTGCCTCCAGTATTTCGACTTCTGCGTTTATTGCTAACCTCCTCCTCACCTAAATACTTAGAATACTTTTCCCCCGCTTCAGCGCTTCCAGTATTAAAAAAGCATTTGGTTACACACCCAGTAAAAATCACTTCCGCAGTTTCACTGCCGTAGGATTCTTCCAACTGGGCTAAATTTTGCAGACCTAAGATAGAGACAAGTCCATACTCACGCTTCTGATTGAGCCAAGAGGCAAGGGAGGGGAGATATATGGTGGGAAGCTCATCGAGGGATAAAACTAAGGGCGCCCTTCGCTGCTTGGCTAAATTGCGCGTTACAAGTAAATGCAGCACTGAAGCGATAAGGGGAGAGACCACATCTCTTCTCTCATCATCAGTGCCAAAAATTACCAACTGTCTTTCTTTAAGATCGAGAGGTAGGTTAGTTTTACCGCAAAAAGCTGACAACAGTTCGGGAATAATAAACCGAGTAAACAAACCAAGGGCTGTGCCAATTATGCTGGCTGCCGTTTCGGGGGAGCTAGCTACTGACAAGAACTGAGCAAATGCCGAACGTGTCCACAGGTTCAGGTCAGCGTTTTGAATGCGAGTAGTCAGATTATCCAGACTAAGCAAAGCAAAGCACATCAACAGGTCAGGATACTTAGTTCCCTTAGCTAACTGAAAAATACCTTGTGAGAGCAAGTCTCCCGCATTCGAGAAAAACTTATTACTACTGTCTTTATCGCCACTGCTTAACTTCAGGTTTTTATTCATGGCGATGGCGAGTTGGCGAGCCATAGATGCATCTTCCTCACTTTCCAGAAAGTCAAGTGGGTTAGCAATGGCACTTTCTGCAAATCCTGGTGCTAGGATACTAACCTTGTAATCTCGCTCCAGAGCGTAACCTGCGAGCTTGGCTGTTTGCCCAAGAGCTTCTTTAGAGGTTGGGGATTTTAACTGATTGTATTTAAGGTCGTAAAGGATTACGGGAAACCCTTGGTCAAAAGCTGCTCGCAGTAAAGGATTAATCAAAGAGTAGGTTTTACCGTAGCCCGTTGCCCCACAAACCAAAACTCCGCGTTGTACATCGGGAAAGTATAGCCTGTCGCCACTCTCAGGAATTTTGATTAAGTATTTATCCCCTGCTTTAAGTGGTTTTTCAACTTTGGAACTGCTGGCATACAGAGCTACGCTGTTATGTTTGCGCTTCTCCATTTGGGCACAAGCAATTTTGCGCGCGGTTTTTTTCTCACCTCTACCAGCCCATCTTGCCCGCGCCAGTTTGTGTTTATTACCGCTCCCAGCGTTGCTCAAATTTGCCCAAATCAAGCCACCGACACAGATTAGAAGCAACAAACCTAAAGGCGAGAAAAGGCTTTTAGTAAGCTCGCTGTCAACAAGTAATTGAATGACTGGATTTACATTTGTAATTTCCGTTTTTGAAACTTGCGACATGGAGGAAGGGTTTTTCACTAGATTGCACCTCCACCAATTGCAACCCAGTTATTCCCGCTAACTGGAAACCACGGCATCGGGATGAAATATGGCGTGCAAGTTTTTCCGCCCACAGGTAGATTGGCGCAAAGGCGCATGTATGCACTAAAAGAAGCTTGTTGAGTCTGCTCATCTGCATTATTTAGCACTATCTTGAAAGCATCAGTACCCCACACTAGGCGCCCAGTTGGTTCTTTGCCCCCATTTACTGCTTTTAGAATGCCACAACCACCGTCTACTAATTGGTCGCCACTAATCCAGCGCTTTCCATAATTGCTACCATCCTTCCCTGCAAAATCGCTTAATTCAAGGTAGGAAGCAGCTAGACCTACTGGAGGAGCAACAGGCACATTGCGACCTTCACAAGTAACCGTTCCTGATACATACTGGTTGGTTGGTATATTTAAATCAGTGTACTCACTGCGTCCCCAATAATTATCGGCTATTGCTGTAAGCTCTGGTAAGATTGATTCCCACAATCTGCTATCCAGCTTTGAAATTCGAGCATTTTTTAACTGCGGAAACTGGCGAATTTGCGATTCAAAACTTTTGCGATATTTATCAAGACCAACCAGAGACATATTTTCAAAATCAGGAATGGTTAATAGCCTGCCTTGGAAAGTTTTAGTAACACCCTTTATTTCAGGTTGGTTGATGGAATTAGTTTGAGCATTGGCAACTACCGAAAGTAATACGATTAAAGAGTAAGTCAACAGAGAAATAACTACGAAATTTCTAACTCTTTTTAATGATTTTGACATGGCTTACCTCCGTTTCAACTGAAATTTGATTATTTAAAAATGTTGAACCCGATGCTTACTCTCATATATTCAACCCATATAGTCTGATAACCTCTTGTTCAAAATTAATCTCAAAACTGGAACAGATTTCTGATAGCAGGCTCATGCCAATTAAGCACTCGTCATCCTCGTCAATAATGGTGTTCATGACAAAGATTTCGTTGGAGAAAGGGAAAATCAACTCACAAATCCCTACATCTACCGTTACCTGATCGCCATTGCCAAGCTGTACTTCCGTTTCTTTTAATTCAGTTATGCCTAGCTCATTAGCTAGGGATTTAGGAATAGAGAAAAAATCGTCAAAACCCGTGTCAATTAAGGCTTGTACTTGTATCTTTTTCTTGTTTAACGCTTCTCCACTTCCCAAAACGGTGCATCCGAGCGTAGGGTAAAGGGTTTCTAACAATGGCAGGTCTAGGTGCTTGGATTGTGTTTTCATATCCTTGAGGTTTCTTTCTTAACTTGCCTGCATTCTTCTTAGTAAAATCGACAATAATCTTGCCGTCAATGCTGCGGCGAACGACTGTTTCAGGTGAAAATTTGCTATTGTCGATTATTTTATCCGGCATATATTTGAAGTATTCCTAAATCTAGAATATAAGTCAAATTATGCTGGTATTATTGACTGATTGGAGAAAGTAAAAAAGGTTTGCTCTGATTGAAAGACTCACTATTTAAAGGGGTTAAAATTACGCTTGAGTATTCAGGATTTCCCTTTACAGGCAGGATTCTAAACAGGTACTGTTTCTGTCCCTCCTTGCCATTGGTTAGGATTACAAGCTGGGTGCTTCCATCACTGCTGCTGGTTAGATTAGGAAAGTTAATTTCCTTGATTTGTCTCAAAAAGATGACGTCAGCGGCATCATTACAAGGAGTATTGCTATTTTTGGCACAGTCTTTAGCATTGGTTGAAAATACGATTTTGGAGGGGTCTGCCAGCCACGCTTGGCTAATTCTCTCGCCTGTCTTTTGAAAAGATATAGTTAGCCCGTACCCAGCAGAAACTTGTAAATCAATGCCCGTTTGAGCTTGCTCTGTCGAAACTTCTTTGATTGATAAAGCTTTAGCGCTCTGACAATTAATAATAGCCCAAGTCGCCACCAATGACAACGAAAATGCAAACTTTCTTAGCTTCATAAATTAAAACTCCTGTTTACATAAACTCGAACGGAAGCACCTTTTTTCAGGGTAAAAATTGGCAAGTTAGCAGTTGTTTTTCTCTTGTTTCTTTGAAGCGCTCTTTCCAAAGCTTTATAGCGATTATTTGGGGAAGGAGAATCTTGCTCGCCTTCATTATTAGCTGAAATTGGTATACTGTGCCGAACAGGAATACTATAATTAACTGCACGGCTAGTTGTAGCAGCATCTTTGGCTTGAGATGGGTTTGTAATTTCTGCGACCAACGGACTGCCGTCTTCTGCTTGAACCAAAATTACTCCCTGTGCAACTGGTTTTTCAACAACATTGCTTCCCTTAGAGCTACTAACGATTGATACTACTGACAGTTCTAACCACCCCTGCGCGACTGATTGAACTTGCGTAATTAGCAGCGAACCTTTGGGAAGGGCTACACTCCCATTAGGATTTTTTAAGGACTGAGTGAGTTTGATTGGGTAGGTTTGCTGGTTTTGAAAACTATCACTTTCCCCAGAAAGAACAATTGTGCTTTCCAGCCGAGCATTTGCACGTGTACCTATAATTAAGCTTAGTCCGTTATTTTGGTCGAGTACTTGCGATGTGGAACTAGAGCTAGCGGGCGTTGAAGGCGATGTTTGTTTGTCGGTTTTAGAAGCTGCCTGATTTGCGTTGCTTTCATCGCTTGCAATGTAAACGCCAGCGTTAGCGGCTGCTTGCCAAACATCGCTCGGACTGGCGCCAGTGGATAAGTTAGAGGCTTGGTTTTTTATTGTGTCCAGTTGAGGTTGAGGCTGCTCTTTCACAGCTTGTGTTTGCGTTTGCGGTTTAGGTTGAATTTGCGGTGGCAGTTGCGCTCTTGTTATTTTCGCTGATGCAGGTGTAATTTGTTTCTTAACAGGTCTTGCGATTACTGCGGGTTCATACGCAGTCTGAGGTTGAGTGCGTGCTGTTACATATGCAACTCTAGGTACTGAAACAACCTTTGGTTCAGGAGCAGGTTTAGTGACAGGTGCAGAAGCTGTCTGTACGCTGGGCTTTATTGTGGGTGTAATTGTTGCAGTGGGTGATGGCGTAGAAGTAAGAATTTTGGAGTTGAGTTTTTCTAGTTCTGCTTTTTGACCAGCTAAAGCGCTACTGGTTTTTAAGTCTCCAATATCGTCTTCTTTGGTTTCCTCAACTGATTTGGGCTGCTGGGCAACTTTCTGCACCTCTTGTTTATTACTGCTAAGAGCTTCAGTAACAACTCTCCCGGTCGTTGCAAAAACTAATACTCCCAGCAGTGTTGCACCCGCAATGACAACGGTTCTGGCTCCTACTCTGCCCCATAGACTACTTTTGGTGCTTACTTCGTCAGGCTCAATAACCGAGCTTGGGTCAATTTGAATCTCAATTTCATCAGATTCTAAGCCAACCATCTGGGCAAAAGATTCGTCTTTAAAAACTGACTCCTCTTGGGACAAGTTTGAATCGTTATCATTGGTATCGCTCATCACTGTGCCAACTCCTGAATTTTATATATTTCCAGTCCATCGCGGCGTGCCTTGTAGGCAGTTGTTTGTAAATTAGAGGCGTTTTTGGGCAGCAAGGGTGTATCAATTGCGCGAACGAAAATAGTTTTATTGAAAGGAATAGCCCGACCAATTGGTTTGCCGTTCTCAAAAATCACCAAATTAGATACTAAATTCTGGCGCCATTGACCGTTACCAATTTTCTGCGGTTGGGAAAGCTCGCGAACTATTAATAGTGATTGGGTCTTGCCTGTAAATACATCTGTTGGAGTTAATTTAGCCAGTTCAGTTAAAAATGTAGCTCGAAAATCTTCCGATAAGGCAAAGCCTGCTGTCCATGTAGCTGTGGTGACTTTGCGCTCCCCTACTTGTACTCCTTCATCCAGTTGCGGTTTAAGGAATGTGTCAAAATTGTCGGCGTTCAAGGTTTGTAGTACTGAGTTCCACGACATTAAACCCACTAAAGTTTTACCAACAAACGTGCTAATTACCATAGGCGAGCGCTCATTGTAGGCAACAGGAATAGTTCTCGCGGTTGTGCCATCAGCAAGTTCTACCAAATTGGGAGTTTTAGAACTAGCTATTCTGTCGATCTTGCCAAAGGTAATGGTTACTATCAAAAACAGAATTGTTTGCAAAAGGGTACTGGCAATAATAAAAACCGGAATTAAATTGGTTTCTTTTCTATCTAAAAAGCTCATAATTTTTTACCTCCTAGCGCGTGCAGTATCTGTTCTAGCCGCAGGTGTTGAAACTCTCCCTGATGGTTGAGCTGATCTCATTAAAAACCGTAAACTTCCACCACCAGCCCCAGCCAAACCATTGAAAAGTGCTACTCCCCCGCCACTGGCAATCACTAAAGCTAGTATTGGAGATAAGACCCCTAACAATAGAGGTAAAAGCAGGGGATTTGTATCTTCAACATTAACTATTGAGCTTGTCGCTATGCCGATGATAAGTGTGTAGGAAATTTTAACCAAAGCCAGACCCAGCCATCCAGAAAGCCAAGCGTGGACAAGCTTCGATTGCCCTGGAAGTAGGGAAAGGGAGACGAAAATGGGAGCGATATAGGCGTTAATCAAGGAAGCAATTTCCGCTAAAAAGATAAATGCCATCTGAAAATTAGTAAAAATTACCAGCAATGCTCCTTGAACATAGGAATTAACGTATTGAGCAGGTATTTTGCTAATTGATTCCGCGCCGTCCTGAATCGCGTTTTTTAAATTATCGAGAATGCTTAAATTAGAGTCATTAGCATTTTTAGCCTTGTAATCTTCGGCTGCTTGTACCACTTCTTTGGCAGCATTTTCAATACAAGCAGTTTGTAAATCTACTCCATTTTGGTTTTTCTCAGTTGGTGATAGTAATCGGCACTCCACTACTTTATCACTCAGCATTTGCTTAAAGGCTTGGTTCAAATTCGACTGTCTAATTGCCTGCTCAATTTTAATGCCGTTGATGGTTGTTGTTAGAATTCGGTTATTGAGATAATTGGTCGTATTGCGAAATAAAAGGCTTGTACTAGATAATAAATCCCCGTTGCCAATAGCCAACATAAACACCACCAAAAGGGGGTAAACCAACTCATTAATACTTTTTTCGGAGTAGCCCTCGCTAATTATGGTGTTAAACCAAGGAATAGCCCAGAAGGCAACAAGTATAGTCGCCAGCCCCAGCGACACCTTAACTGTGGCGTAGTAAATATGGCTTTTACCGCTAGCCAATTCTACCCAATTGCCATTGAAAGCATCAACAGCGAGCTTCCCAGCAGTATAAGCAGTTTCACCTATGCCTGCGGCACTCGTCATGGTGTTTGTACTCTCAGCCAGCAGCCAAGTAGTTTTATTTATTGCTATTGCTCCAAAATCCATCAGCGAAAGCGGCATCTCTATAAATTGCATTGATAACTCCTTGGGATTCATTTTGTTTTCTTTTACGTTCAACTGCTAAATTCTCTGAAATATCGCTTAAGTTCACATTGGTTGCTGCTGTAAGTTTGTTCTGTTCTTGCAGTGAACCTTGCACTAGTTGCAGCACTTTAGTTGTTTGGGAGTTTTGCACCGCAATCTTCTTCATAATTTCTTGGGTTACAAAATCCCCTTGAGCCGCATCGGCATTATTTGTAGCAATATCAGCAGCAGCTTGGGAGATTTCCCCCTCCTGCTTCATTTTTTGCTGACCTTCTTTCCCTAACAAGCTTGCAGACTGCTCTACGGTGAACTGGCGATTCCAAGTTTGTCTCCCATTTTTACCTTGAATGCGAGCATCGATTTGCAGCACGCCCGTTTTCGTGCCAGCAATGGCATCTTCAATTTCCTTACCAGCCCGCACCATATCGGGGATGCCTAAATCGCCAATTGTGTTATTGATTTGCGACTGCACTTCTTGGGATAGTCCTTGAATGCCGTTACTAAAGTCGCTAGTTAGATTTTGGATTGGCTCTTGGATAGATTGAATAAGCTTGGAGTATTGCTCATTTATCTGCTCCAAAAAACTAGAGTTACTATTATTTACGGAACTATCCCTAGTAATAGATTCAGCGTTTGCAGGTGGCGGCAGCAATTGGCTAGAAGCGATTATTGTACCAGTAATTAAAACTAAGATTGACTGGCTTTTCAGTTTCATAAAGGCTTACCTTGTTTCGCAGTTTGTTTATAGAACCGATAAAATTGGGTCAACCAATCAAATTTATTCGGGTATTTGGCTTTGAATGTATCGCGCATTGCCTGCTCTTCTCGACTGTTAGCGGTGAGAGCCAAAATTGGATAGGAAGGATAGTAGCGGCAGTGAGTAAAAGTGTTGTTGTAATGTAAAAGCCACTGCGTGTAAGTCTCGCTTATATTAGGCTGGAAATTCTCATTTTGACTGACAATCTCTTTGGAAATTCCTAAATAATCCTCGTAGCTTTGCGCCGCTCCCGGTAGAATCCGTCCAATTAATCGACAGGAGACATTTTGTAGTATTTGCTCACCAGCAGCGCTTTTAGCTATTGAGTTAACATCTTGACCTGCTAAAATTACTCGCGATCCCGCCTTTCGAGCAGTAGCGCATAGGCGACCAATTAACACAGACAAAGAGATAAAGCGTAATAAAACTGATGCTTCGTCCATGAATAAAGCGGATTTAGGCGAGCTTAAAGACTGTCTGCGAGCGGCAAGATACGCGCTTAAAGCAAATATTTCGGCTTCTTTTTCGGATTGTAAATTAGTAAGAGCGAAAGTAATTAATTGACTTTTGTTGCTATCAATATCAAAAGTTGATGGTTTTCCAATAGCGTAGCCTACCTGAGAAGCCAGCCAAAATTGGAGGCGCAGGCGAATATGATTTAAGGCTTGTTCAACATTGCTATCATCATAACCTAAATTAATGTGTTTGGTGGAAAAAAACTCAATTAAATCGGCTAAGGTTGGGGTGTTGTCCCAAGCTTTTGAACCTAAACCTTCTTGCGCGGCCGCAACAAATCGCGCTTGAATACTTGGGTTTTGATAGAAAGCTTTTATTCCCAGTGGTATCAAAGATTCAATGGTTTGGAATAGAAAGCCATCTAGGGAGTTGGAACCAAGAACTAGTTGACTGATTATTACGATTACGTCGTTTCTATGCGCTTGGATTCGCTCTTTTCTATCTTCCTCACTTGTAACACAATTTAAATTTAATGGCTGCATTAAATTGTTAGATTCGCGAGAAATATCAAAATAAATTCCTGCGAAGTAATTGGTAAAATCACCAAAAGTTCCGCTTCCATCCGCGTTGGGCAGGTCAATGATTAAAAACGACATACCGAGCGCTAAACACTCAGCGATAATCGAGGCTACTAAAACCGATTTACCGCTGCCTGTGGTGCCTAAAACTAAAACATTTTTGGGTTTGGATAAATCAATCAAAACCGGAGAGTTACCCTCATCGGCGATTAATTCAAAACCCTGCTTATCCGCTTCTGCCACTTGCACAAGATTAGAAACACCTGATAACTCGGACGCAAAGAATTGCAATCTCCGATAGTAGGGGCTAGAGAGTAGTGCCTCGCGGCGCACGCCCAAGGTTTGCAACCATATGAGCCAAGCATACTCAAGTTCGCGTCCCAGTTTAGCAGGTGGTTTAACTAGTCCAGAGATAAGGCGACAAGCTTCATCGAGTTCTTGCGGGCTGTTGCGATACACCAATATCACAACTGAAGTGTGAAACGGCACATCTCCTGTGTAGAGTTGCCTTTGAGCCTCAACCGAACTTTCAAGATTTACCTGTGCCGATACTTCGACCGTTCCGCGCTCCTGAGCCTGTAAATCTCTTGATACCGAGTTTCTGGTCAAAAGTTGCTGGGCGAGGCGAATCAGTCCTACATCGGCGGGAGTAATTTCAGTAATTACCTCAAAGTCGAAGATGTAATTTTTGCCTAGCATACTCCATAGGTATAAAATTTGCCCTTTATCTCCCCAAAAACCCTCTGGTTTATCTTCAAGCACCAGCGCTCCTACGTACTGCTTTTTGCCACTTTTACTGGGTATACATACAAAGCGTCTGTCGGCGAAAGGAACGCCATTTTGTAAAAGCCGGGAAGCGGCGTGAATTTCGTGTCCGATAACGGGGGAGATAGTTTTAGTATATTTTTTGAAACTTTGCCCAGCCTTGAACTCTTCGTGTAGTCCTGTATCGTCCAGAACCAGTAAATGGGGCAGATTTACGCTTTCTGCTCCGATTCGACCTTTTAAAGCTTCCCATAACTCCTCCTCAGACTGTACAACGGGCTTTAGTCCCATACCCTCCAGTATCTGCAAATGGCGCATAGCCGCGTTATAAGCTTGATTTAGAATTTCAGTCAGTTGCTGCTGATCCAGTTGTTTGGCTTTATTTAGAATTTTGCGCTGCCAAAAAGTGTCCGCGTTTTCAATTACTCGATCCAGCAGGTCTTTTTTCTGTTCTTTATCAAAAATTGGCTTAAAAGTGGTTTCAACTGTGAGCATGACCTGTTTTCGCTTCTTGGCTTTAGCTAGCTCCTGTTTTCTGGCAAGTTGCGCGCTGTCCAAATATTGGCATTCTGGACTTACCGGATTTTGGAGTCTATTCTGTAGTTGAGCGCGGGCTTGGGCAAACCCACAAAAGCAGCTATGGCGAAAGGTGAAAGTTGAGTTGATTTCCTTAAATCCACTTCCAAGGGTCTGATTTATGTTTTCAAACTGCTCTTCTAGTTGCGTTGGGTGGGTGCCTTGGCAAGTAAACCCAAACTTAATTATCAGTTTTGACGGGTCAATCTTCTTGTGATTTGCTCCTAGTATGTAACAGCCAACAGTGCGTTCTTCGCGCACTATACGACAGAAGGTTGCCAGTTCAAACTTGTCCTCTATCGGGTGCAATTTCCTGCTTTTACTTGGTGTCATTTTGCCTTTTTTGAACCTAAACGAGTTTTAGAAATTGGCGAGACGTAGCGAGCTTGTCCACGTATCCAGTTAGGAAGGGGAGGATAAATTTTTGACCAGAATTTGTGTGGTTTTGATCCTGACAGAAAAGCGCAAGTCAGTCCGCTCCATATACTAGCACCCAGACCGATATAAATAGACAAACCCAAAATAATGTAGGTGAACAAGAAGGTAAGCGAAAATACGCCCGCAAGCACGATGGCTTGTTTGCCAGAGAACGAGCCAAAATTAAGGTTTTTACCTAAACTGCGACTCACCTGCTTAAACTGCTTCTCCATTAGCAACCCCCAGTGCCAAATAAAACGTTTTGAAAGATGGTTATAACGATTACACCGATAATTGCTGCCAAAATTGGAATCACCAGTTGAGATACTTCCTCGCCTGCACGCACTGCTTGCACCAACTGAAAGGTTGAGCCAAGAAAATATGCAAACAGAAACAAGCCAATTGCAGTGAATATAACCGTTGGCAGGCTTGTAATAATCGCGTTGCCTGCTCCACCGCTTCCAGCGCTATTGATGATACAGGTCATAGCGTTCTGCGCTGCTGAGAATATACCGTTAGCTTTAGCACGCGAGGGTAAAATAGTCAGCAGACTGGTAGTTAGTAGGGTAAGAATGAATGTTTGGTATCGTTTTGGCAAGCTTCTGGTGGGGAAAAATTTTGTACGCATGAATTAGCTCTCATAGTTACGTTTAGTGCTATTTGAATTCAAGCTAGAGCCTTGATTAGAGATACTTGTGCGGGGTAAGAAAACCGCTTTTGGCACAGCTTTTTTAGCCGTAAATGGATGCACTAGGATAGCAAGCCCTAGTTCCAAGAGCTGATATTTGCAGTGCCTGAGAGCGGTTGAGAAAATTTATAATCAATACTATTTAATAATCTTAAACCTCCTTTGATTTACTAATAAAGTGGTTATGCCTATAAGTTGAGAAAGATAAACTGTTTGGTTGCGTCTTTCTACTTGAAATTAACTATTACATGCTTTTTGGGAAAAGAAAATAGGTTGTTTTAAGATTTTTTTTGAGCCAAATTGGTTGCCTATAAATCTCTTTTAGTTGTTTTTCAGCAACCGAAAGCAACTTTTAAAAAAGGTGGGTTGTTTTGCAGCAACTCATCGAATCCGTACTTTAAGAAAGCTGATGTAAATCCTGAAATGACCGCAGCAGTCAGTGTTTCAGGCTTTGAGGTAATACGCAAGTATCAACACTTAGCTTGAAGAGATTGGCGCAAAATGGTATCGGATTTTCCTTTTAAAAAAGGTTTTTAAACGATTTGACCTGTTCACGGAAATTACAAGATATGAGCTTAACAGCTAACAGTTGTTTCAAAGCAACCGCATATATCAAATTGACACTATAGGCAACCCTACTGAGTAATAAAAAGGCTAGAAGCTTAAAAACAATCTTCAGAAGCGAAGCGGCGAATCAGAAAATAGCAATTATTGACCAGCCCGTAACAATACCTACAAAGATAGGTTTTATGTAATCCAAGTTTTGCTAAAATAGCAAATTACACACTCACACAAGACTTAATACGATGACGCATTTACCCAGCAGCCTCTGTTCTCCGGTAGTTTTGGATACAGAGCCGTTTTGAGGACGAGTTTAAACCTATATTTTAGCCTTTTTTCCGTTTCAATAGTAGTTTTTCTACGAAAGGTACGAATATGACGCTGCCACCATTAGACAAGTTAGTGCATCCATTAGAGTTGTTGATACAACGGTACGGTCAAAACAGAACCAGAGCCGACATCGGCAGAAAGATGGCAGAGATAAGCTTCAGTTTAGAAGCAGCCAGACTAAAAGGAAATCATATCCAAGAATATAAAAAGGAGTTCAAAGCACGGGCAAAATACTACGAAGGCTACCTATCCAAATATTTAGCAGGTAGCAGTAAGCCAGAAATCGAAATGCTGCTTTTGATGAGCCGAGCCATAGAGTGTGATTTGGAGGAACTGACCGAAATTTTCTATCCAAACTATTACGCTGGTCGCCTAAACAATGATGTCTTAAGTAATAGCAAAATTAAACTGCCGGAGTTGTCTGCACTAGAAAACACCCTAACTGAGAACACCCTAACTTGCACGGAAGAAATCAATCAAATTCCTGAGCTAGATTATAAACTTTTAGAAATTCACAATCAGGTAGCCTATACTAAAGGCAACCCCAACACATTAAGATGGAGTAAAACCTTTAGATTAAAGGCTTTGAAGGATTATCTTAAAGTGCTAGAAAAATTTGATTACTACAAGTGCGTCAGGGATAAACCCGATGTTGATATTAGCTACTCTGGAGAGCCACTAAAAATTAGAAGAGAGAAAGCTTTAGACTCAGATGATAACGTAGTCAGCATTATTTTTGAGACTCCTTTAATGCAGGATCAAGAGGTGGAATTTACCCTCAGCTATTTTTGCAGTGAGGTGATTGAACGGGACATTGACTTTCACTATACCTGGATTTTGCAACCCGTGGATTTACTGAGAATGGAAGTTATCCCGCCCGACCCAGATAATAACCGCCAAGCTAAATATCACGTACACGTCAACAAGGGTTGTCCTTGGGGTATTGAACAGATCACCGAATCGGCGGATGTGTTTTTAGACGCCCAAACTGGTAGTTACAAATTAGAACTGTCCAATCCTCGTTTATTTGCTACTTACGGCTTTTACTGGGGCAGAAAATACTGGTAGAAAGTGGTTAATGAGTTGAAATTTAGATAAAGAAGTAGACCCTTGTCGGAATGATAGGGGTCTAAAATTGTTTATGGTGCTAATTCTTGAAAGTCGTAAGGTTGATAATATAATACAATTTACTTATACTTCTCTAAACACAAATTTATTTCATTGCACATTTTTTCGATCTGCGGTTTTTCCAATAATTTCCAAACTAGCTTATTTGTTAAATCGGTTGCTGATTTGGAGTCTAATTTAAGTGTAAACTCGATAATCTTTCTAACTCCAGAGAAAATTTTCTCATTTGTAAAGTAGTCATTAGTAGTTTGATAAAATATATGACTATCAAAAATAGACTTTAATTGTTGTTTATAGCTTGCGACTACATCAAAAGATTTGTATTTTAGCTTGGATTTAACCTGTAAGGTAGAGATAATTATGTCTAGCGCTTTATCATAAGTTAATTCTGTTATAAATAAGGATTTAAATTCTGTTGCCATAATCGGCAATCTGTACCATAGTTCATCTTTATCCTCTTCTGAAGGTGCATAATTTCCGTATAGATAGAAAAAAACATATTCAATCCAAAGGCAATGCTCAAACTGCTTATCCACATTCTCAACTAATGCCAGTATTCTTCTTTCTTGACTAGCTGTTAATACCCAATTACCGAATTTTCTACCTTTAGTAAGCAAATAAATTAGCTGACTGCACAAATCATCGTCCGAAAAAGGGGAATATAGATAATCAATGGCTATATCGGCTTCGTTCCTCTCTAGTTGCTTGCCATCTTCTCTTAGCAGGCATATTTCACAAAAGCGTTTGATTTTATCTTTAGGGTTATTTGGTTCAGTTGTTGGGTTGATTGCTTTCGATTTCATAAATTTACATAAAAAAAGACTACTAGTTTATAATGAAGAAAAAAATTGTTTTCTTCAAACTAGTAGTCAATAACATTGTTTACAATCAAATCTACTTTCTGAGTCGATTACTACGAATTAGCATTTTTCGGGCAGTGTTGTAATCTGTAACACCACTTTTTACTAATTCATCATTTAGAGATTGGATATATTTTGCAGCAGAGTCAATGCGTTCAACCGAACCAACTTCTCTATAAATTCTGTCTGAAATTTTTTGGAGAAATCTTTTTCTATTCTTCAACCAATCTTTTTCAGCAGCAGTTAGGGAGGAGTTATTTTTAAACTCATTGTCAATTGCTCGAATATCTTTTCTCACGCCGTTATAATAACCTTTCATCTCCTCAGCGTGGTTGAACCAACGGTTTTTATTGTAGTCCCAAACTGGATTTCCTTGAATATCTCTGTAAGAACCAGTGAAATCGTGATTTTTAGGAGTATCTTTAAACCTATCGCCTCTACGCACTTCACCTAAGCACGAGCTATAAGCTACAAACTCCAACTGTCCACTAAACTCAGGAGCAAACTCCGAACCACCAATAGGAGCATCGCTAACCACCTTGGCGCCAGATTCCTCTAGCACTTTAGCAATCAACGACTTCGACTTATTGACACTTTGAGCGAGGGCGAGACTGAACTCGGCTTTGTCAGTGTCGGGATTGTAGGCCACACACTCAAGCGAGCTGCGGCGCGCGTCGTCGGCAGAACTATTGTTGCGATTTGGCTTTTTAGCGTCATCGGCAACGGAACCGCTACTGCGACTACTTGTACGACCAGTCTTTTTGATATCATCAACTAAAGCATTGGCACGTTTGGGGTTGCTGGTTTTTTTAGCAGCGCTGCGTAGTTCAGTGTCGGGAATGGCTGAGAGGTAGCTTCTAGTTTTACTCATTGGCACGTCAGTTACGCCTAGTAGCAAATCAAGACCCAGTTCTGCCATTAGATAGTTGAAACTATTTAGGCGATCTAAACCTTTGACTTGCTGCAAATACAAGATACTTTTATTAACCTGCTCGAACAGGTCTGGAACAATAGTTTTGTACTTGTGGTTTTTTAAGTCTCTAGTCAAGCGCGCTTTGTAGCCGTTTTGGTAGTTGTTATTAACTACAGGCATGAAGTCAATGGGACTGGCTTCAAACTGAATCGAAGGGTTGGGGAAAGAACCAGCTCCGCCGATGTTTTCAGTTGGCAGGAACAGAAAGGTGTGGTTTCTGGCATTGTAATCTCTGTAAAGCGCTTCACCTGCGTAATAAAGGTTGTTTAAACCGTTCTCGTTGGCGTACTTTTCGTAGAACTTGAGATTGGCTTTGTACACTTGGGCTTGCAATTGCAAGTTGGCTTTACCTAGATTTAGAATTAGCGGGTAGGCTTTTTCGGCTCTAGCAATACTGACTTTACTTGTGTCATTAGTAACGAAAGCAGGTACAAAAGCATTAACGCTCACAGCTTGTCGCCAGAGAGTCACCATTTGTTTGGCTACAGTCTCGTTTCGATAGACTTTGAAGGCGGCTTTGTAGAGGGGAGAAGATGCGTATTTGTCGAAGAGAAATTCAATTCTGCTTCTTGCAGCGCGCGCAAATTCCTCACCTTGACCTTGACCGCTAACACCGCAATGACCGTAGTAAAAGCTTGTGCTAACCACTCGCAAGCCGTTAATTAGGCTGTTGAGCTGCTCCGTCTGTTTGTCTTGAAACCCCATAGAATAAACTTGAGGACGCTTGACATAGAAATTGTTCCAGCAGTAGTTGACCATGTTGATGGCTTTTTGGGCTTGAGCCGAACCGTTAGCGCTTGTTCCTGTTGTGGTTTGGGCGCTGGCAGTTTGTTCAAGGGCAAAGTTAGCTATAGGTGCAACTGGCAGAATCTGACCGACGGTTATGGTTCCAAGCAGTAAACTGGAAGAAACGCGGCGGGCAATTTGGTTGTAGTTAAAAGTTTTCACGGGATTTTCTCCTTGAAATTACAAAAAGTGAATTGTTTTGAATTAACTGTAAAAATGTAAACTTTGACCGTTTTGTACCTTGATAGATACAACAGCTAAGTATTACTTGATATAGTTTTTTATAGTTGTCAAATAATTTCTTGGTGGTAGTGCCAGTTGCTTATATAAACTGATTTTGGCAGCCTAAATTCAGCCTTAATTGGTAAAGGCTAATTCTGAAATACAGCATAAGAAATCTAAATCTTTGTTGCCGTAAACTAGGAATAATATTTATTTACAGTAGAAAATACACCTGATGAAAGTTACAGAGTTGTCTATTTCACTATGCTCTTTCTTTTAACCTAATGAGTAATCATTATAAATAAAGTAGCATATTTGGCACACTGGCGAGTTAATACTTAGAAACACTTACAGCGTGTGAAGACCGATTACAGAAAAATGATTTTAGTACCGTGCGGGGTTTACAATTATCAAAATTTCCCTTTAAATATCACCACTTTATTGATTAGTTCAAAAGTTTTATGTCCGCACCACAATTAGTTTACAACGGCAATTACTCATGGCAAGGTTTCGGCAACCGCAGCATTGGAAAATGGAAATCCTCTTGCCACCTTATAATATTCAAATTCAATCAAACTCCCGTAGTAATCGTGGAAGAGCGAAACAATAGCGGCACTTCCGTTACCAACTGCGCGGAAAATATCGCCGCGCTCATCTGTCGAGATTTCGACCTTAACCCACTGAAGGGTAACGGGCTAATCTGGTTTGAAAGCTATCCTGAATATAAGGATGAGAATGATGTAAGTAGCGTTAGCTTTTCCATCATGGGAAACCCCACCCCAGAGAGACATCTGAAATTTCCTGGTTGTCAGTTTTTATTTAGCGCACCCAAGTGGTCTCCCTTAAACGAGCAAACCTCAGAGTTGTTTTACGCGCTCAATGATCAGGTAAAGTGTTAGTAAGCAATTAAGATATTCTTGGCGCCTCAAGTTTTGCACCAAAGCATTTGTAATCCTAGACACCTCAATATTGAGCAATTTTCTGCCGCTGCCACTTTTGGCTATCGGTTATCAGCTAGAGTTGGAGTAATATTTGAAGCCACTTAAAAAAGTCTGTACTTAGATGCGCGCGCAAAAAGCTTAGAACTCACCTTACAAATCTAATTGAAGGTGGTGCCTGATTAATTCATAATAGTTCTAGTGTTTTACTAGAATACTAATGACAGACTTAGCTGTTTACGGACAAACTCCCCTTGCCGCGAGTGACATCACCTCTCTGCCTTCAATTTCTCTAAGTGAGGATAGAGCGGATTTACCTACAAGCGCGGCCGTCTTCTTTGCCCTTGATTCAGACACGAATCAAATATTAAAAATCGGCAGCACGGAAAATTTAGCCCAGTCAGTGCAGGAGCAGTTGGAAGCTTTGGCTTATCTACCTGTACCAAAATTGAAGCTCGCTTGGGTGCAAGTATCGGAAGCGGGACTACTCCCCAAATTAGAGCAGATGTTTATCGAGCAGTTGCAACCCATCATGAACGGGATTGACGGCAGGCTTAAACGGGTAGCGGATTTAACTATTGCTGGCTGGTACGATTTCCAGAAAATTAACGGGGAGTTGTGGGGCTTCTACGGTAATGGGGTCATGCCCGTGTCTGTACCGAAAGAAATTGCTTGGGAGTATCAGAACGAACTGAAGGAAAACGCTAAAGCCCTTGCCAAACTAGAACAGGTATTCGGTAAAAAGTTTACCCACGCCTGTATGGAGCGTAATCTGAGTGAACTGCGAGAGAGAATTAAGCAAATTGAACAAGAACGGTTCGTGTGTCCTCCCGGCTGCTACGTGTGTGAATACTCAGTCAAGCGCAAGTACGGGGTTTATTACTACCACAAACTGGTGGCGCCCGAACCGATATTTCCTGCCAAAAGCACAAAGAACAAAGGTAAGATGGTCAAAACCCTGCATTTAGGACGATTTAACTCTTTGCAAGAAGCCCACGAAGCAGCAGGATGGTCGGCACGCAAAATGATTGACAGGATGCGGCGCCAGATCGAAATCTTGGAAGGGCAGAAGGAAAAATGGCAATTAGAGCAGGTTGAGCAACAAGTTTCTGGTCAAGTGGAAATACAGCAGGCTTACCTTGACTCTGATGCTGGTCAATAGTCAGAGGTCAAGTGTAGAGAGCCAATAGTTCTAGTAATTTACTAGAATTAACACGAAATATAAACACTGACACTAGCTTGGGTCATGAGAGCAAAAGATAGCTTTCTTAACATTTTGTTTCTAGTATTTTACTAGAACTTTAACGTTTATACTGACTTAAAGGCTACTCGTGTCCCGCCCAAGCTGAAGTTTGGATGCAAGAAAAAAGCCTGTTAAAGTTGTGAGATGAAATTAGCCATCTATTTTTCGACGATCTTGCTGCTTTTTGGTATTCTTAGCTAGAACTTGTCGAAATACTTCTAACTATTGACCAGCACTCCTCCTCCGTTTTTACCGAGTAGATTGTCCAGCCGCAGCTTTTAAATTCTCCTTTGATTAGGCACACCCGCTCTATCTCTTCTACAAGCTTGGAGCGAAGGTGCATCTTATATCTGAAAAAGTCTCCTATATCCATATCATCGGTTAGTTGTCCTTCTGTCGCCATTTCGATGTCAATGTTGACGAAAAAGCCCATGCCTTCTAAACATTTACTTAATGATCCGTCCACTATCAGGCGCCAACTTTTAGGGTCACTGGCGTTCTGACCCACCTGTTCCCAACCCGTCCATAAATCGCTATGAGTAAAAATACCTTTGGCTTCGGGAGGTCGAAACTTGGTGGACTGCGAGGTTAGTGCCAATGCCCAAGTATCCCCGCGATAACCACCGCTTTGTAGGCACTCAGTTTTTATCTGCTCAATTCGCGGGTCATACATTCCCTCCAGTATCTTAGTTAGAGTGTCGGGTTCATCCTCATACTTATACAGCACAGCATCTAACGAACCGTCGCGGTTAAGAAGCTCATCGATTTGGCAACTAACATTTTCTTCCACGGTTGCAAAACAATCTTCAAAGCTGCCTTCCCAAGTTTGGTGCCAATTAGCGGGATTAGTATTGTCCCCTCGACATTGCCAAGCCTGCCACTCTTCGCAAGCCACAGGTATAAGATGCTGCTCAGGTTTAGGTTTTATCCGTAACTGCTGTTTGGGTTTGGAAACTGTCCCCAAACCCTTAACCTCCCTCAGTGTGTTCCTTTTACCCATAAATAAATACCGTTCCTACGTAACCGCCCTTTATCCTTATTTTGACCTAACCTAGCTTAAAGGAACATGAATTTTGTAACCAGCTTAAAGCTTACTAAGCTTTTTTGACAGCTAAAACTTACACCAATGACACTTTGAGGTTACGGTTAATAAGGTGCAACTACGGTACTTGCTGAATTTTTTCGCTAGTGCTTGAACCAAATTTTATTTTTATCAGACATCGCTAATTGCGTAAGTAGCACCTTAGCAACAAGAGAAATTAGGAAATTTGGTTCAAGAAGCAGCTATCAAGAGAAAGGATTAATACACCAAATCTCCGAAATGATCCCAAAATTCAGTTAAGTCTTTGATTTGGGCTATTAACTCCTGATTCGAGGCAAACCATTCCCAAGCTTGTTGTTGCAACGTGGGATATTCAGACTTATCCATCAGACAGTGTTGTAGAAATTGCCTCAACTGATCGCGCATTTGGGGAAGGAGACGCACGCCTTGACTAATGCAGAAAGTATTAAGCTTGCGTTTAGCTTCTTGCAAAGTACTAAACTTGAAACGCGCTTCCTGCCATTGAAGTGGTGGAAGTGGTGCTATCAGATCGCCATCAGTATTTTCAGATTCCTCTAGCGCCTGACTGAAAGCTGTTGGTTGCTGCTGGTTATTGGCAGTAGTGGTGCTAGCTGGTTTAGGTATCTCGGCGCCTACTAGCTTAGGCAAGTTATTAGTAGAATTTGCACTATTCCCTTTTATTTGCCCTTGAAGGCTGCTTGAATCGCTTGGAGTGTCTTTGTGTCCGTCTGAGGCTGTTTGCCCCTGCTCATGTGCTTGCTGCGCGTCTGTAGCAGGGTTATGATTGCTGGAAGACGGTTGTTGATTTGAAGTTGCGCTTCCCGAAGCGTCCGAACGGTCGTTAAATTGAGATGGTAGTACATATCTACTTTTGACCCGCAAAAATTCTAAGTGTTTGAATATAAACAAATTTAATTTATATTTACACTGAGAATTAACTCTTGAATTAATTAAAATTACAAGAATTAGAACAGTTAGAAATAAATTAAATTTTGAATCAGTTTCTATTTGAATTAACTCTTGACTATTATAAATAGCAATTTCTTCGCTTGCGCTCAGGCTTGGCGCCAGAAGGCGTTGACCCTCATATATGCTATTTTGGTGTAATTCTTGTAAATCCTTGCTCTGTCTACTTTTCACCTCCCTTTCTTGCCAATACCGTTCCCAATCGCTCAAATAATGTCCCAGTACGGGTTCCAGGCTTTGACTTTCTTCTAATTCGTCCCAAGGGTCGGGAAGAATAAACTCTGTATCCCGCTCACAGCAAGCTATTACACTTACCTGACCAATACTCGCTTCTTGCTGCTGCTCTATCTCTATATATAGTGGGTGCCAATATTTCCGGTACTGGTTCTTTCGCAGCGTGTTAGGACTAATGCCTTCGCCATACACTTCCTTGGATTTGGCGATGATGGCGTTACCCCTGGCGGTGGTCGCCTCCGGATAAGTTCCCGCTTCTTGCAACAGTGTAATCACCGTGCTTAGTTTTTCAACCGTCCGCTCATGCCTCTGTTTGACTTTGGTAAAAGACACCACCTTACTACCGTTAGCATTAGTACTGTTATGTCCGCGACCAAAAAATATCTCATCATGCTGCTTGTAAGTAATGTCTCTAATGGGACTATCCGGATAAGGATTATAAGGATAAGACTCCGCCCATTTGCCTACATGTTTGGCGCGCTGGTGAATTTCGTGTCGGTGACGGCAGAAAATGTAGTAGCCCGGTAGGCTTTGAGCTTTGCGAGCAATATAATCAGCTAAGTCCTGACCGGATAAATCTTGAAAGATAACTCCGTATGTGGCTATTTTCTTCAATATATTGTTGGTTTGCCCGAAACCCGTCCAACCTTCCGCCATAATCGCTTCTAAATGATTTCTGAAATGCACCGCTGTCATTTTTCCTTCTCCTGAACTAAATTGTCTGGCGCTCCACTCTGGAGCAAGTCCCAGTGCCTCACTGAGCGCGTCCATATCTTGAAGCGTGCTAGTTAACTCGGCTTCTTCTAAAAAAAGCTGCACGTCATTGTGAATTGCTTGAAAATCTCCATCCAAAACCCACGAACCTGCTTGCAGCGGCAACCGGATGGGTCTGAAGCTACTTGGCTCCTTGCTCCATCGCTTTGGATGTGGGTAAAGCTCTAGCTGACCGCCATCTAAATTAAATCCGCCCCAATACAAATGCTCGGCAATCGCTGCCGCTAAGGTGTAGGAGTGTATCGGATAGGGTAGAAAGAAATATACATGCAACCCGCCGCTGCTGCTTGATTGAATAATTATGGGACGACATAGCCCTATATCTTCCAGCCTGCCCAGAAGCTCTTTGAACATATACTTATCGGTGCGCGGGTGGTATTGACTGTACCAGTCGATGTCCAGCACAAAGTAGTTGGTTTGCTCTTTAAAACTTAGACCCACAAGTTCTTTAGGGTTTTTATACATTCGCCAGAGAATGCGCGGTTCCAGCGGGTATTGCTTTTCCAAGTACCAATTAACTTGCTGCTTAAACCTAGATACTCTGGCGTACACGAAATCCCAGTAGTGCGGGTTAAAGAGCCGAATAAAGTCCTGACCTACCGGGTCAGCTGGCAGCAGCTCGGTATCAAAAAAATCATCTTGGTTGTAGTAATAATCAAGCGCGGCAGTCATAAGGTTATGAAATGGTACTGCTAGGGATCAAAAATGGATCAAATTTTTTATTTCCAGCAGCGACAGTGACCAAACTTGTGTGATAGACTTAAAAGCAACAAGAATCGGAGCATTGCGGGTTTACCCGTTGCCTGTTTGTTGTTACTCTCAAGTCTCACTGTTACAACTAGTCGAAACTCTGATTCAGTTTGCTGTCGCTGCTTTTACCTAAAGCTTTTGGCTTCTGGTTAATAGTCGCCTCTAACCTGTTGTTGGTTGTTTCTGCTCCTTTTTCGATTTGCGGCATTTGGATTGATTGAGTCGCCAAACACATAAAATCCTTTGCCTGTGAACAATTGGTACAACTGAATATTCTTAGATTTTATAGAAACACTCAATTGTGTAACTAGCATCATACCCCGCATGAGTCACTTTTGCTCTGCGGGGTTTGGTGTTTTTTGGATAACGATTTCTAAAAATCCGTCTGGAGTGGGATTTTTGCCATTGGCGTCAAGTTAAGGCTGGCGCCCATATGTCAAGAGACCTTTGAGCA
>ERZ1066119.318-NODE-318-length-36321-cov-19.718828_pt1 | contig 36321 bp, 22 predicted proteins | sample MGYA00382766_ERZ1066119 | MGnify/ENA primary metagenome ERZ1066119 (study PRJEB33369, sample SAMEA5778349) | biofilm metagenome | biome: Industrial cooling water; feature: Water cooling tower basin; material: Biofilm | place: United Arab Emirates | collected...
TTGGTAATTGGTAATTGGTAATTGGTAATTGGTAATTGGTAATTGGTAATTGCTGGTGTAATGGTGATAATTACTCATTACCGATTACGAGCGTCGTTGCATGTAACTAGCAACTTACTTGATTTTACACTAATAGTCTCCCCATTTCAAGACATTTATATGACAAAATTCTCGATTAAATTCACCTCACCAAATGTTAATTGAATTCCAAAATTTTCTCCGGGTAAACCCCGAAAGCGTTTGAGTTGAATGTAATTATCCACACTGCGAGATTCCACTTCTTGGAGAATTTCTCCCGATTCTGAAAGCATACTCAGTTTTAAATTAGGCGGCAGATAAGTTTCTCCTGCCATTGGATGAAGCTGCACTAAAATTCCCACTTTTTCTTCGGTTTCTGGTGTAATTGCTACCAACAGTGCTAGAGATCGATGTCCCAGTTGCAATCCTAAGTCCATCAGCTTGGCTCGCTTAATACTAAAATTGCTTCTGAGAGTAAAGGCTAAATTCTGTTGTTCTAAGCCTAGAATTGTTTCAATTGATTGCCAACCGATCTCAAAGATATTTTCTAACCATTGACTCAAATGGATTTTTGATTGGGATGTTTTTCCGGTTAGATGTGCTAGTAAATCTTCGAGCGATCGCAACTGTTCCACCCCTAATTCACCCGCCCCCGCAGTTTCACTAAATCCCAGCAAAGTCGCCATTTGCAGCGATTCGTCAAGCTGTACCAAAACGTAACCAATCCGATCTGACCAAGCTTCTGGCGGTATGTTAATAACCTGCATTTTTGGTAACACAGGACGACATTCTAATAACCCTAAATGAGGAATTTCCAAATCGGCAACATCAGCCAGTATTTGCCTAATTGAATTACCGCGATCGCTCGCTTCCCAATTGGTTTTAATCCCCATGCAGTTTAGGTAAAAATTTACCGCATACACCGCTAAAGCATTCAAATAAACTTGTTTGGCTTTCTGAGCATCGCTTTGCTGCGTCCAAAACTGTTTGGCTATAGCGTGAGCAGTGGAGCCAAGGGGAAGAGTAAAGGTTAAAGTTTCTGAGTAGTTTTTCATCGTGATTTGGCTCTGGGAATCAAATATCTGTACAATATTCTTTTATTTTTGCCGAAAATTTGTTTAAACAACGGTCGTAAAACCTACTTACAGTTGAAAGTTTAATATCAAATTCGGCGGCAATTTCTTTCCAAGATTTTCCTAAAAGCCTTCGCCTTGCTAATGCTTGAAAATTGGCTCTTGGATGATTTTCTATATGCTCGTTTTTGAAAATGTTCTCCGAGTCTAACTCGATGCACTGTTTAATCATGTCGGTTAAGCATGGGTTAGATTCAGGTGGAGCAATTTGATCTAAATCGGATAAGCTCATTCTTTGCATGTTTTGTTTGTCCATAATCTTGGGAATGGCTTCTTTAAAAAATCGCCGTTCTAGCAGAACATTTACCCATGCCATTACCTCACCGCGCTCAGGGTTATATTTGTCAATGTTTTGGCAAATATAAAGCAATAATTCTTGAACTGCTTCATCGTAAATATCGTCATAAATGCCTAAAAATTGACCAGATTGTGGACGACAAAGCCTGCCAGAATTTAAAATTCCATTCACCAATTGCCGCAAAGCTAGCTGCCTTAAAAGCGTCAGCGATGGCTGTTGTTGAGCGGCTAGCGCTAATTGTTTAAGCTGCTCATTTAGTTGAACATTCATTGACAACCCTGAATTTATCAGCTTCTATCTCTATCTCGGAGTTTATTAGCCATTTTTCTGCCAAACCCGATCTTTTGTTACAAAACTTTACTGGCAAGCGATCGCGGCGCAGGGGGCGGGTTGATCGGGAGCATGTCAGTTTTGCAAATCTACGCCGACACCAACCAAGGGTGCGGCTGCAAAAACGAAGCCCGCCTTCGCGGGCTTCGTTTTTGTAGCCTGCGAAGGCAGGCTTCGTTTGTGTAGCGGCACCCTTAAGGGTGCCCGCACACCGCTGTGGGTGTACCTCATGCGCCTGCTTTCCTGCGTAGCCGTTGCCAGGGAATAGTACTTTGTTAAGTTTTGTAAGCGCTGGCAGAATTCTTGGGCTTTTGAATCCGAGAAGTTGATACAGGAGCAATATCAAGTGTGACACCAACGAATAATTTAAGAAGTAGAGGTGACTGATGTACGTCCCTACTAATTTTTCTCAAGCATCCGTTCAAATACAACATCATAGCTTCCCAGAAAAGCTCTTAAAACCCCTACGTCAGTGGCTAGATAGCTTTGAGGTGCATAACCCTCAACTGGCACGATGGTTATGTAGAATTATCCCGAATCAATGTCCGTTTGCCAGAGATATCAAGCTATTTGGGCAGATACTTTTCCACATTCCGCCCTTGTGCAAGCTAAATCCTCTCTACGACAATTTGATGGCTTTGCGCTTCCGGGCTTTGCTTTTACTGGCTGAAAATTGTGGAGAAGATGTCAGAAAAGACTGCTGAAAATCGAAAAATAAATTTTGCATTTGGGTAATGGGAGGAAAAAAGGTGAAAAAGATTTTAGCAATCGACGATAAAGCTGAAACCAGAAACTTTTTTCTAGAATCGCTGAAACTTTCGGGTTTTGACGCCATAGGTGCTGAAAGCGATCGCATAGCTATTGAACGAATACAAGCAGAGTTACCGGATTTAATCATCAGCGAAACTATCACGCCCAAAATCGATGGTTACAAACTTCTATCTACGCTGCGGCAAAACCCAATTACTGCGATAATTCCCTTTATTTTTGTCACTGCCCGAAAAACTTGGGCAGACATTCGTAAAGGCATGGAGTCGGGAGCAGATGATTATTTAACGAAACCCTGTTCGATAGAGGAATTATTGAGAGCGATCGCCACCCGTTTAGAAAAACAATCAACCCTCAAGCAGTGGTATGCAGTGGAACAGCAAAAAACTCTAGAAAAATCTACCACTGCGCCAGCGGCAATTAAGCAATCAATTCCGCCTGCTGGCTCGCCAATGGGTGAGGTTTTTAAATTCATCGAAGCCAATTATCAGCAACCCATTACTCTAACTGAAGTCGCCCAAGCAGTTGGTTACGCGCCAGCTTATTTAACCGATTTAATGCGACGCCAAAGTGGTAAAACAGTTTACCAGTGGATTGTTGAACGACGCATGACAGCCGCTTGTTCTTTGCTTTTGGAAACAAATCGCTCGGTGGAAGAAATTGCCACAGCAGTAGGTTATTCCTATACAGGATGTTTCTTTCGGCAGTTTCGTCTCAGTTTTGGGATGGCTCCTAAAGCTTGGCGTAAAACGCAAATAGAACGACAATCGGCTAATAGTGGGTAGGGTATTTTATCCATTAAAGACGAAGCAACAAGAAAGCTTTCAGCAGTTTCGCTGGCAGAAAACACCAAAATATCTGCGCGAATTACTAAAATTAGAAAGCGAACAGGCTTGATCGGCAAGCAGATCGCCTGTGTTCTTAATGTTTCGGCTGTCTGTCTAATTTGCTCGAGATCATAATACTCACATCTTGCACCTTGGCTAAACCTTAGTTTCTTGCAAATAGCTTAGCTTGGAAGCCTAGATTTTTCGTCAAGAAACCCGGTTTTTGAAGGCTTGTTGATAGTGGTGCAAGATCTGAGAATAATCTGTTTAATTCGATGCGATCGCCTCTAGACGACAAAAAAGGCTGCGTAGGCAGCCTTTTTTGTATAGCCGCGCCTTCAGGCGTTAGGCAGGCAGTGTCTGAGAGCGCTTCAGGAATAAAGCGATCGCAACAGCAACAAACAGCAAAGCTGGGATGGCAGAAGGTTCGGGAACCGATTTCACGCCCAGTGCCGTAATAGCTTTGTCCCCGCGAATTAAGCCAAAACCATATCTAGAATCGAAGCCAGACGAAGGGCTAACAGCCGTATTTCTCAGAACGCTATAGATCTCAGTCGGCGTTGCAGTTGGCTTAGCTTGCAGTAACAGCGCCGCCACCGCAGCCGTAAATGGAGCCGATGCAGAAGTACCAAAAAAGTCAAAGAAGCCGGGATTGGCAAGACGAGGAGCGTTTTCACCTAAACCAAAGGAAATTGCCAGCCCGTCCGGAGCCACAACATCAGGCTTGAGCAAACCTGGGATGCCTTGGGAAGAGAAGGGTTGGAGTTGACCCTGTTCCACAACAACACCAAACGGTCGGTTGAAGTAAGATGGGGCATTCCCGTAATACACCGCTCCAACAGTAAGTGCATTAGGGTTATTTGCGTGCCCATATATTGGGATATTAGGCATTACGCTATTGGGGGGAAAATTACTATTACCAGCGCTAGTAAAGTAAGAAATCCCCCTATTAACTACGGCGTTAATCGCCTGGTTAATTGGCCCATTCGGAGGCTCCAAATCTAACAAATCTAAAGGTACATCAGGAAAATTTTGGGGGACATAGCCCCTATCATCCACAATGATGTCTGCTCCAACATTTGCTAGAGCTTGAATACCTTGACCAAAATCATTCACACCACCCTCAGATGTGTAGAACGCCAATTTAGCCCCCGGAGCCACAGCATGAATCAGCTGGGATATGGCGCGACCCTCATCTGTGGCATCAGGGGCAGCGTAGTCCTTTAGCACGTTAACACCAGATGGTAAATAGCCGTTAGCTATGTTGGTCGCATAAGTATCCAAATTACCAAAGGCGTCGAAGGCTTCTGCTGTGGCAAAGCTATCAGATAGAATACCGATGGTGATTCCAGTGCCATCTAGATTGTAGCGATCGCGCAAAACATCAACCCCTGTGGCTTTCGCTGCTGGTTCAATTGGTAGAGTGAAGGTAGCAGCTTGCACAGAGACAACGAAACTACCGAATGCAGCAGTCGTTGCGATCGCCCCCGAGATCGCCAACTTTTGGATAAAACCCAAACTGACGCTAAAACGCTTGGCTAACTGCTGGTATGAACCTTCTTGCTTTTCGGATGCTGCTACGATTTTTTGCTCCAGGTCATTGGAGTATGCTTTCATCCAAGACTTTGTCCTCTGTTCCACCTCTAGTTTCTCCTGAATATTCATTTACAAACCGCTATAGAATAGCAATACATAAAGCAAGCGATCAATGCGATTTTTTTAGCAAAAAGCCCCAAATTTTTATGAGTAATAGCTGAGTAAATTAAAAGCAAATGGTAATTATTTAGGAAAATCAAATCTGAAGACAACGGCAGGGTCTAAGATTGATAATAACCAGAATATCGATGCAAAATCCCTCGTCAATTTGAATTATTTAGCAGTTGTAGGGTTTAAACCACCTTCGCATAGCGTGCCGTAGGCATAGCATAAAGCACCGCTTTCTAAAAATTAAATAGGATTGCTATAAAGTAAAAAGCAAACAGGTAACTAACGAAAAAAAACCAGTAATCCTAGCATAATTTTCTGTCAAGGATCGCTGGGTTAAAAGAGTTTGGAATTCCAAGTAGTTACTGGCGTGCTAAGCACACGCTTACACTAAGTCGTTGCCGCTGAACTTACATTTCTTAGTCCATCCATATATACTGCATTTGAAAGTCCAACCGAAACCACCTGCCACCGTCTCCAGAACTTCTTCAGATAATTCGCCCTCAGTTTCGACAGGTGAAGCTGGGTTAGTTGGGAGTACTAAGTAAACCTTGTTCGCAGTTTCCTGGATGACTTCAATTTCAATGTCTTTTGGAAGTTGTTCCCCTGACTCTTTCGCAAAAACTGCCTTGGGATTCTTGAGCAACTCTTGCTTGAAGTTCTCATCTTCCAAAGCTCGCTCAATTAGCTTCCGCTCAAACTCGAACCGGGTGTTCATTGCTTGAGAGATGATTTGTTTGAGTTGTTCGTGCATTTTATTTTCTCCTTACTATCTTCTGTCAATCTTTCTTTGATTGACACTAACCACAATATCGATTCAAAACTCGCTCGTCAATTTGAATTCTTTAGGAAGGCATTCCAAAAAATTAGGAGTAATAGGCCGATAAAATTGAAGAAGATTGGAAAGCCTTGATTAAAAGCAAAGGAAACAATCGATCAAGCAGCATCTAAAAAATTGTTAGTTTTACCGAAATATTTTGGATTGTGATTTTGGTTGGGTATCCTTTAAGCTAAAGCTCTAAGGATTGGCAAAAGATCTGAGGTTTTTACCATGAATGAGCATAAACTCATCAACAAATCGAAGAAATAATCATCGCTAAAAGCTGGCAATCTGCATTCAAGCAAGAGTTACTGAATAACACCAAGGCAGTTTTAAGCCGGGAAATCGGGCAACCACTGCCAGACGAAGTAGAGATTCGGCTAGTCGAAAAAACCCCTAACATCGTCTATTTAGTTCTACCGATGAAGCCTATTACGCCCGAAGACGATGCTGAAATATCTAAAGTAGAATTGGATGCGCTAGCTGGTGGTATTGCTTGTAATCCTGGTTCTAAAAGGTAGGAATTTAGATGGAAGTTTCACAGCAAGATTTAATCAAAATAGTCGAGTCAGCTAGTAGCCTCAGCGAAAGATTGGGGAATAGGTTCTGCATCCTTGATGAGTCAACAGTCAACGAAAAGCCGATCAACTCCCGTTTAGAAACGTGGTGTCAAGTTGTTGCACAAGGAAACTCAGAAAAATTTGCCAAACGCCTCGCTTGGGATGGTTTGGACTGTAACACCGTCGCTAGTTTCCTCGGTGATGTCTGTCTCGCTGATGCACAACAACTTCCTGTTTGGGCAGAAACTTTGCGGGAAGCTTTGCAGACAGACTGGGAAACAGCTTATGCAGGTGTGTCTCGCTGTCTGGATACCGAAAAGCTAATTCCCTTTGAAGAAGTTTATCTGCCCTTTGTTTACGTAGCGCGGCAGAAACTCATTGCTAAGGTTGATGCAAATTGGCAACTGCTGTCCAAAGCAGTTTGCATAACTCTGGAACGGCAACTGTTAGTGCAGTTAGCATCTCTTTGCGTCCAGTCTCTAGAGCTTGAGTTTTCACTATTTAAAGCGCTCAAACAATCTGCTTTCACCTTCTTATGGGGACGACTACAAGACATAGGTTCTAACGAGCAGTACCAAACCTTTGTCAAGAACTTGAAAACAGGTGAACTACTGTCCTTTTTGCAAAAATACAGCGTTTTAGCTCGCTTGGTGGCAACGGCGATGGATCTCTGGGTAGAAGAGAAAGTAGAATTTCTCCAGCGATTAGCATCAGACTTGCCAACGATCCAGCAAAATTTTCTAGAAGATACAGGTCAGGTTGTTGACATCGAACTGAATCTTTCCGATCTTCACAATAGGGGACGCTCAGTAATAGCTCTTACCTTTGCTGCTGGATTAAAAGTGGTATACAAACCCAGAGGCTTAGGCTTGGAAGATGCGTATTTTCAGTTACTAACCTGGTGCAATCAGCATTTTGTAGAGACGTTGGATGCAACGTCTCTACACCCATTCAAGATACTCAAAGTTATCGACTGCAAAACTCATGGTTGGATGGAGTTTGTAGAGCATTTGCCTTGTGCAGACGAAGCAGCAGCACACCGATACTACGAACGTGCGGGTATGGTTTTGTGTCTGCTCTACATGCTGCAAGGGAATGATTGCCATCATGAAAATCTCATTGCTAGTGGAGAGCATCCGGTACTGATAGATTTAGAAACCCTTCTACAGCCTGTGGCTGGTGAAATTGACCCCAAAATAGAGGAAGTGAAGGGAGCGCAATACGAGGCTAATCAACAATTTTTCGATTCCGTACTGCGAAGTGGACTACTACCGAGATGGGAATTTGCGATAGCAGGAAAAGCTGAAGATATTAGTGGTTTGGGGGGAGTTGGCGGGGAAATTTATGTTCGTAAGCAAAAGTGGCAAAACATCAACACTGATAACATGGCACTGAAGTATGAGTCTGAAATATTGCCAGCCGAAGCTAATACACTTTCTCTCAATGGTGTCACTTTATCACCCAACAATTACGTTGATGAAATTGTAGATGGTTTTCGACAGATGTATGAGTTTCTGTTAGAACGGCGAGAATTGCTTTTAGCAACTGATAGCCCTTTAGCAGCCTTTGCTCATCAGAAAGTACGGTTTGTGTTTCGCAATAGCCAAGTCTACGGTGATGTTCTGCATAAAGCCCTCAACCCAAAATACATACAATATGGTGTAGACCGCAGCATTCAATTGGATGTGCTAAGTCGGGCATTTTTGGCTGCCGATTGCAAACCTTCTGTCTGGTCGCTGCTAGCAGTGGAATTACAAGCTTTAGAACAAATGGATATTCCCTATTTCATCGCTGATTCTAGCAGTAATGCTCTGACAATAAACCCTGACCTGGTAATTGAGGAATATTTCAAAAAACCTAGCTATGAGCGGATGATTTCTCATTTGCGGCATTTGAGCGATGCAGATTTAGCCCAACAAATTTCGATTATTCGGGGTTCTTTTTACTCGCGAACTGCTCGCAGCATGACCAATATTGCACCGAATAATTGTGCAGGTCTAGATTTAGATGCAATAGCTACTTTAACACCAGCACAACTGGTACAGGAAGCAATAGAAATTGGCAAACAACTGCAACAACGAGCAATTTACGCTACCGACGGTAGTGCCACCTGGATTGGTTTGGCATATCTGCCGCAGGATCAGCGGATGCAACTTCAGCCCTTGGGCTATGGATTATACGATGGTGTTTGCGGAGTTGCTGTATTTTTAGCGGCGTTAGCAAAAATTACTGGTGATGCCGGATTTCGAGATTTATCGCTGAGTGCTTTGCAAGATCTGAGAAAAAGCTTGCAGGAAAAAGACGCCAATTCTCAGGGTAAATTTATCAAGCAAATCGGTATCGGTGGAGCTACTGGATTAGGGTCTATTGTTTATAGCTTGGTACGAGTCAGTCAATTTTTGTATGAACCGGAACTTTTGGATATTGCGAACCTTGCAGCGTCTCTAATTACTCAGGAAAGTATTGCGAACGACAAGCAATTTGACATTATAGGTGGAGCCGCAGGAGCAATACTGGGATTGCTGAGTTTATATCAAGCAAAACCAGATCCATCTGTTCTAGATCAAGTCCAAGCCTTGGGTTATCACCTACTAATTAATCGCACCAAGAGCGATTCTGGATTTAGAGCTTGGGCAACTTTAGGAGGCAAGTTAGCGACGGGATTTTCTCATGGTGCGGGGGGCATTGCCTATACCTTATTGCGATTGTATAAAACTACTCAAGAAACAGATTTTCTGGAAGCGGCTGAGGAAGCGATCGCATACGAACGCACTTTATTTTCCCCCAGCGCCGGAAATTGGCAAGACGTGAGGGAACAGAACCCTTCTTTTATGACCAGTTGGTGTCATGGCGCACCTGGAATTGCTTTAGGTCGTTTGGGAGGTTTAGAGATTATAGATACAAAAGAAATTCGCCAAGAAATTGCCGTTGCTATCAATACAACTCAACAGTTTGGTTTAACCCCCCTCGACCATCTTTGTTGCGGCAATTTTGGCAGGATGGAGGTGTTATTGCTAGCAGCTTCCAAATTGTCGCGTTCAGAACTTGGGAATACTGTGCAAAAACAGGCAGCATGGGTTGTAGCAAGGGCAAAGCAAGTTGGTGCTTTTTATCTGTTTCCCGAACTGTCTGGAGAGATTTATAACCCTGGTTTCTTTCAAGGGACGGCTGGAATTGGTTATCAATTACTAAGACTGGCGTATCCAGAATTGTTTCCTTCTGTGTTGTTATGGGAGTAATATCATGTCCCTTCGCAACGGTTGTGTAACTGCTAATAGCTAATCGCTAATCGCTAATGGCTCCTCTCTAGCAATTAACAATTAGCAATTTGAAATCTAAAATCTAAAATCTAAAATCTAAAATCGCAATGAAGCACTTACATCGGTTACTTTACCCACCTGGATGGCCTATAGCTGTCAAACTTTCAGTAGCACTTTTGTGTGTAGCGATCGCACCGATGAGTTTCACTGCCTATTACAATTTGCAACGGAGTTTGCAGAGTCTGGAAGCTGGCGAATATCGCAAATTGGAACTTCTAGCTACCAGTACCGCTAGTCGCCTTGACCAACTAATTGCTGATATTCAGCGTTTTGTAGTCCAAGTCAGCAGCGATCGCAATGTCGTAGGTTTTCTCACTGCTACCCCACCTGCAAAGCGAGAAACTCTGCGCCAGGATTTGCAACAAACACTCTTGAATGTCTTCCGCTCTAACCCAGACTTTGATGCGGTTTATCTCATGGACAAATCGGGTAGATGTGTCGCTTCTACCGATGCAAAATTTGTCGGTCAAAACTACGCCTTCCGCGAATATTTTAGACAAGCTATTGGGGGACGATCTTATGTGTCTAGCATCCTCGTGGGTGAAACGAGTAAACGAGCAGGGCTGTTTTTATCTCATCCGGTGCGATCGCCCAAAGGAGAAATTGTGGGGGTAACGGTACTCAAGATTAAAGGAGAAAATATCTGGGCGATCGCAAATACTTTGCAGCTAGGTTCCTCTAGCTATGCCTTCCTTATTGACCAACACGGGGTGATTATTAGCCATCGCGATCGCTCGCTTCTCTACCATAGCCTCAACCCTTTACCGCCTCATACCCTAAACCAGGTTTTGACTGACAGACGTTACGGTCAAAATCAAATTAAAAGTTTAAATATTCCACAGTTAAAGGTAATGGTAATGGCAACAGAACCAGGTCATACCAGCTATCGTTCTCCCCCGACGCAGATACCCCGTATAGTTGGCTTTGCACCCCTGGAAGTGCAGCCTTGGGTATTGGGGGTCAGCCAACCCAAAACACAATTTTCCGCTCCTTTAAATCGCCTGATTTGGCAACATGGCAGCAGCGTAATAATTGTCGGTTCAATTACAGCAATCATAGCCCTGCTCCTAGCACGGAGTATTTCACGACCGATTCGCGCCCTCACAGCCGCAGCGCAAGCACTCGAACAAGGAGATTTCAATCCACAAGCATTGGCTTTTGTGTCTCGAAATCATGACGATATGGGACAGCTTGTGCGTGTTTTTCTCCAAATGGCTTCTGAAGTGAAGGCTAGAGAGCAGAATCTGAAACAGCAAGTAGTAGCTCTACGAATTGAAATTGATGAAACTAAAAGAGCCAAAGATTTTAGGGAAATTACTGAAAATGAACACTTTCGGCAGTTGCAGAAAAAAATCCAAAAACTCAGAACCAAAGCGATCGCAAAACATGAAACTGAGACAGAATACTTCGAGCGATTGCAGAATCAAGTGCAATCTTTACGCGAGCGATCGCTGTAGAGGCTAATGGCTAATGTCAGTAAAAATCCTAAATTAGCAATGAGCAATGAGCAATGAGCCATTAGCAATTACCAATTACCAATTACCAATTATCAATTACCAATTACCAATTACCAATTACCAATTACAAAATGTTATGTCATCAGATGAATTGATATCGCGAGAAGAAGTGCTGGAGGGTTTACCAGCCAAACGAGCGAATACGCTGCTATTTTTAATCGAAAGCCGAACAGCGCAGATCGTGGCGCGATCGCGCGTAGAATTTTCTCTCACCTCCCAAGCAGCCAACGAGCGCGATCTGGCTTTCCTGGAAGCCTTTGCTTTAGGAAATGCACCACCACTCCACCCCACCATTCAGCAACTGGAACGCTACGCCAACCAATGGCTTCCCCTCGTACCAGAAAACCCCAGATTAAAAGCCGCCATTGCCCACGCACTCGGTGAGAAATACACTTTCACCTATCAAGTAGTGCCTCATATTCGAGCAAGTTTATGTTTGGATGAGAAAGCAGTACAAGTCGCTTTTTCCCGTCTGTACAGAAGACAGCTAGCGAGAATTTTTGCCTCCAAACTGTCGCTAATCGAACAGTGGCGCTGGAAGTGGATGGCAACGCAAGAGTGCATAGAGTCTCTACCACCTTTCTGGCTGGCATCTTTAATCACCGTTGCTCTCGGTTTACCCCAAGCTTTCTTAGCCTTGCCCATCGCTGTAGCCGATATCGGCCCCTTGGCTACGGTTGGATTTGTAGTAATTATCGGCACTATCAATATACTGACGATGGCTTGCATGGCAGAAGCGGTGGGTCGCAGCGGTGACTTTCGTTACGGCAATCCCTTTATCAAACAATTAGCAGCCAACTACTTAGGCAATGCCGGTTCATTTATACTTTCACTAGCCGTAGCTATCCGTGTTTTCCTCATAGCGCTAGCTTGTTATATCGGTTTGTCGGCTACGATGGCAAACTTCACCCACATACCAGCAGCACTGTGGGCGGTGTTGCTTTTCTGGGCTGGATTGTACCTACTTTCGCGTCCATCGCTCAACTTCACGGTGGCGGTGATGGTATTGCTGGCAGCGATTAACGTTAGTTTGCTGCTAGTTCTGTCGCTGCTAGCCTTCCGCCACGTGCAACTGGAAAACCTTTTGTATATAAATTTACCTTTCCTCAACGGTCATTTCCAACCCTGGATGTTAGAGCGAATTCTCGGTGTTAGCCTGATGCTCTATTTCGGACATGTCTATGTGGGTGAATGTGCCAAACTGATACTCCCCCGCGACCCTAGCGCTTCGTCGCTGATTTGGGGTAGCGTGGCGGGGACTGGTTTTTTAACGATTCTATTTTGCATTTGGGTATTGGCAGTCAACGGAGCAGTAGCGCCCCAGTTACTAGCCGGACAGTCAGGCACCATCCTAGAGCCACTGGCACAGCAAGTTGGTTCCATCGTCCCAGTTTTGGGAACAGTTTTAGTTACGCTTTTGTTGGGAATGGCTTGGCTTCGCAGTTCGAGTTTGCTGATCAATCTAACTAGGGAATGGTTACCCAGCCGACCTCACCCCGTTTTAATGCTGCCTCGCCACCAAGGAACGTTAATATTGCACCCTCGCGGCAACCCCAGTCGCGTTCCCCATCTTGGTATAACCTATCTGGGATTGGAAAAAAATCAGCCAAAGTTTCGCTTAGATATTCAATTAAGCGGCAACATCCATCAAGTAGAAATAACCGTTATCGAGCATTGGGAAATTAAACAGCTATTTGAACAATTCCCAGACCTCCACAAATGGGACACTCGTCTAACGCTACAAGTACAGTCAGCTAATCAAGATAGCGCCTGTTTGCAAGTTACCTCACCAATGGTTCTAGCCTACGAAGGAAAATTGAAATCGGAGGTCAACAATACCGTTCGCAAACAGGAGTGTCAGACTATACGAAGCTTCTGGACAGCCTTGGTGCAAGAGCGTCATTTTCTCCTATCTATTAGCCCGTTAGTGCTAGTTTTGCTAATAACAGAGTGGCTTTTCCTAAATGGTATCCAATCTTTCACAGGAGTACTCGCATTTGCTGGTGTACTCGGTAACACGCTTGTGGGTGGTATTTTCCCAGTTTTGCTGTTAGTTTCTAGTCGGCAGAAAGGCGAATTAATGCCTGGAGTCGTTTTCCAAATTCTCAACCATCCATTTTTCAGCATCGGCATCTACAGCCTCTTTTTAGCCATCTTGTTCGTCCACGGTTTGTTCATTTGGGAAAATTCCCTAGCGCGTATCGGTGCATTGTGTATTGCCGGGGTATCGCTAGGAGCTACCTTGGTCATGAAGCGCTCTGGAGCTTTCGCTGCTCGCATAGTTGTAGAGTTGGCAGCAGATCGGCATCCAGGAGGGCAATTTGTCTTCACAATTACTACCGGCGGACAACCAAAAATAGCCGAAGTGCGTCTGGGATATGACTCTGGCGAAGAACTTTACCAAGCCGCTAAGGTCGAAATTCCATCACTTGAATCCCTGCGCTATGCCATCTTCCACCTACCAACCCACCAGGAAAAAGAACTAAGAGTATGGGCGCACAAAAATAACTCCAGCGGCGACTCTAAAAGCCTACCTGCACTTGTAGAAATAGAAAATGGAAACAAAAATATGCAGTTCGACTTAAAACTATCCGGCGGACGAGTTTTGCTACCTCTAATTAGCAATGCCTATAGACTAAAAATCGCATTTCCCGAACCATCTTCATCTTGAAAAAAGGGGCATTTTTTTGGTGAAAAACTCTGTTTATTCTTTCTCTTCGTTCTGGATGCTAATAGCTAATCGCTAATGACCAATTTGGAGGCAATTGAAAAGCTGGCAATTAGCAATTAGCCATCCATACACTACCCATACCATAAAATCTCAAATCAAATGACAACTTGGAGTAAAAATATGACTCAGATTATAGCTATTCACTCATTCCGTGGCGGCACTGGCAAATCAAACATACTTGCCAATCTAGCAGCCACTATGGCGCGTGGGGGAAAACGAGTAGGTATTGTCGATGCCGATATCCAATCACCAGGGATTCACATTCTTTTCGGTTTAAACGCGGAAAAAATTAACTATTCCCTCAATGACTATCTTTGGGGACGCTGCAACATTAAAGACACCGCCTACGACGTTACCCATACGCTGATGGCGGAGTCGGGGGAAACAAGTACGGTCAACGGCAAACTCTACCTAATTCCCTCTAGTATTAAAGCGGGTGAAATCGCCAGAATTCTGCGCGAGGGGTATGACGTAGTACTACTTAACGATGGCTTTCAAGAACTCAGCCGCTGTCTAAAGTTGGACTACTTATTCATTGATACTCACCCCGGTCTTAACGAAGAAACCTTACTTTCCATCGGGATTTCTAATGTTGCGATCGTTATCCTGCGTCCAGACAGCCAAGACTTTCAAGGAACTGCTGTGACGGTGGATGTAGCTCGCAAGCTGAAAGTACCAAAAATGCTGTTAGTGGTGAATAAAGCGCTACCAGCTTTAGATTTTGCCGACTTGCAAAAACAAGTAGAGACAACTTACAACGCGCCAGTTGCCGGAATTTTGCCTTTGTCGGTAGAGATGGTACAGCTAGCCAGCAAGGGTATATTCTGCTTGCGTTACTCTGAGCATCCCATCTGTCAGACGGTGAAAGAAATTGCCGAGCAAATTGCCAAAGTGGGGTGAAAGATTGTCCATGAATAACCAACAATTTCGTGCTGATGTTCTTACCTACTTTGGAGCCAGTGCTGGCTCTGTGGAGGAACTATTGGCATACAACGAAAACGTTTTTCATCCCCAGGACTTACGAGAGAAGATTCTAGAAACCGGGTTTCTGCATAGATCTTCGTTGCCAAACCAAATATTTTTCAGAGAACCCCGATTTTCTGGCGTAAAGTTAACCCATCCGGTCAAATTTCCCCTGTCACCGGAAGCTCATATCTCAGCTTGGGAGGAATACGCCGTTGCAGCTAAAGAAATAGGAGCATTTGAAGTACTCAAACAGCGGTTAGTGCAGTTACAATTTCCCATTCAGGAAGGTATTAGCCAGACCTCTTCGTATCGTGCTGCTACCCGTAGAGGTGTACCAACCGATGGTATAGCAGAGGCAACAGGTTTAGTTTTAAACCAACCTGAGAAACTTCAGTTATTCATACATCAAAGTCTAGCCGGAACCATCCCAGTTTTACTAGCTGGGAACCGAGAAAACTTTGTTTCTCTAGTACAAGCGCTAACGATGCGAAATGAACCACTACCAGTTCCGGATTCTATGGGAGCCTGCCTAGTCAGCGGGTTTAATAATTGGGATAGAATTCGCCAGTATCGGCAAAAATGGGAAGCAACAAATCCTGATAATTGCGATGAAAATAGTTGGCAAGAAGAATTTCAGCGGCTAATACCGCAAAAGCAGCTTTATCAGGATAGGTTGATTATTTTGAGCGACGGTGTATATAGTGGCATTTCCGCCAAGGATATGGGTTTAGACAAGTACCAATGGCAGCAGCTATCGCCGATAATTCGCTTGGAACATGAGTGTACCCACTACTTCACCTATCGCATGTTTAACTCGATGCGAAACAATATATTCGACGAATTAATTGCCGACTATAGAGGCATTGTTGCCGCTTGTGGGTACTATCGATCTGACTGGTTCTTGCGCTTTTTAGGGTTAGAGTCGTTTCCCAATTACCGAGAGGGAGGCAGGCTACAAAATTACCGGGGTGAGCCACCCCTTTCTGATAGCGCTTTTAAGATTTTACAGGTTTTAGTAAAGGCAGCCGCAGAAAATTTGAATCGTTTTGATGCTCAATATGTCAGTGAGTTGAGAGATAGTAATCTTCATATTCAGTTTCATGTGTTGATGAGTTTGACCTACTTAACATTGGAAGAATTGGCTTCTCAACAAGCTACCTGTCGCATCCAAGCAATTTTAGAGAAATTGCTGACTCAGGACTTACGCAGCGGCAGTAAATATGGTGGCTGGTGCGTTAGCGAAGCATAACTCAGATCTTGCACCATTATCAACAAGCCTGAAAAAACCGGGTTTCTTGATGAAAAATCTAGGCTTTCAAGTTTAACTATTGGCAAGAAACCCGGTTTTTATCCCTGGTGCAAGATCTGAGATAACGCACCCTAGATTTAGAGTCTCTGCGTAAGTCCTGTTTCTTTCAAATCTTTTGATTCACAAAACATAGGGGGATTCAGTGATGACAGAAGTTTTGCTCAAAGAATTAACCAACAGTGATATCGATTGGTTGATCTCTACAGGTCGTCGGCGCGAAATAGCTTCTGGTACTGTACTAATCCAGGAAGGACAAACTACCGATTCTCTACATATTCTTTTGGATGGAATATTAACAGTTACCGTCCCCCAAGCTGATAACAATCCTCTGGCACGGGCTTTTGCTGCGATGGAGGGTAGTGAAACTACAGGTCGGGAGATTACTAGATTATACAGCGGTGAGGTTGTGGGAGAAATCCCCTTTGTGAGTGTCCGCCCAATTGCTACGACTGTACGGGCTGTAGAAAAGTCGCTCGTGATGTCGATTTCTCAGCAGGAATTGGCGGCAAAATTGCAGCAGGATGTGGGTTTTGCCGCAAGATTTACGAGGGCGATCGCTATTCTACTTTCTAATAGGCTGCAAAACCTAATCGATCGGTTTGGTCGCAGCAATTTCGCCCAAGGTCAGCCACTTAAAGATGTGCTATTTATCTTGGGGGAATTGCATGATAGCGACCTTGATTGGATGATGGCTTGTGGTACTCAAAAACACATTCCAGCTAATACTATACTCATCCATGAAGCCAGACCAGTAGATGCACTGTATATCATTCTGAGTGGAACAATGTCTATGTCTATTTCTCAGAGCAAAAGCAATCCTTTAACTCGTGCTTTTGCGGCGATAGAGGGCGGTGAAATTCCCAGTCGAGAAATAGCAAGATTATCTAAAGGCGAGATTGTAGGAGAAACACCTTTCATTGATGGTCGTCTACCTGCTGCAACTGTCACGGCGCTTGAAGACTCATTTGTTTTGTCAATTCTTAGACAACAACTAGCAGCAAAATTGCAGCAGGATGTAGGATTTGCATCTCGTTTTTATCGAGCGATCGCAATTTCGCTTTCCCATAGATTGCAGGAAACTATTGGTCGCCTTGGTTATAGTAGGCGAGTTTATAGTCAAGGTCAGCCTCTCGATGAAAATGTTGAATATGAAGATGAATTGAATGCCAATGTTTTAGACAGGGTGGCGCTAGCAGGAAAAAGGTTTAATTGGCTTTTGTTAAATTAACAAAATTCCCACCCGGAATATTGTGTAGAAACACTCGGAAGGGGCGGGTTTAACTAAATATTTCGTGGTTCGACTGAATGGCTGGTAAAACCCGCCCCTACTACCTTTGCTACCGGACAATATATAACTTTTGAAACATCAACCCTTGATTAAAATGCTAGAGCAAAAACACAATCTATTTCGTAAAGAATCTCTGGAACGCCTATCTTCACCTGAAAGACTAGACCAACTGATGCAGGTGGTCAGTCCTAAAAGTTGGCTTCCTTTATCTACTTTAGGTTCTTTGGTGTTGGTAGCGATTGTTTGGAGTATATACGGACGCATACCGATTACAGTTGAGGGACGAGGCGTTTTAATTTATCCTCGTAAAGTTTTGGCGCTACAATCAAAAACTCCTGGGCAATTACTTAGTTTGAATGTCAAAGTTGGAGATATTGTTAAAAAAGGGGATGCGATCGCCACAATTAACCAAGCCGATCTTCGCAAGCAATTGGAACAGCAAGGCACTAAATTAACCGAACTAGAATCGCAAGACAGAGGCTTAGATTCTGTGCAACATCAACGCATAGAACAGGAAAAAAAAGCCATTCAACAGCAACGTCAGTACTTGCAACAACGCATCGCCGAATTTCAAGCTTTAACCCCGGTTTTAAAAGCCAAAAGTAGCGATTCTATTATCCAGCAACGCCAATATTTACTACAGCGGATTGCCGAATTTCAAACTTTATCTCCTGTTTTGAAAGCCAAAGGCAGCGATTCTATTATCCAGCAACGTCAGTACTTGCAACAACGCATTGCCGAACTTCAAACTACAACGCCTGTTTTGAAAGCCAAAAGCAGCGATTCTATTATCCAGCAACGGCGAAGCTTGCAACAACGCATTGCCGAACTTCAATCTTTAACGCCAATTTTGCAGGCGAAAGCTAGAGATTCTATTCTCCAACAACGACGAGGATTAGAGCAAACCCTGCAAAAAGTCAAGGCTATGAATCCAATTTTTCAAAAACGAATGGAAATCCGCAGAAGGTTATTTGAAGAAGAAAAAGCGATCTCCAGCGATTTAGTTTTAGACGCACAACAGCAATATTTGCAAAACCTGGAAAAAGTCTCTAATCTGGAAACTCAGTTAAAGGAACTAGACGTCAAACAAGCGCAGGAGGAAAAGTCTTATCGGGAAAACCTTAGCAGCATTGCCAACTTACAAACTCAGTTAAAGGAACTAGATCTCAAACAAGCGCAGGAGGAAAAGATCTATCGGGAAAACCTCGGCAACATTGCTAATTTTCGCGCTCAGTTAAAAGATTTGGATGTGAAACAAGCTCAGGAGGAAAAGTCTTATCGGGAAAACCTCGGCACCATTGCTAATTTTCGCGCTCAGTTAAAAGATTTGGATGTGAAACAAGCTCAGGAGGAAAAGTCTTATCGGGAAAATCTGGGTAATATTTCCAATTTTCAAGCTCAGTTAAAAGATTTGGATAGCCGAGAAGCAAATCTAGCTAAAGAAAGCTTAGAAACTGCAACAAATCGCACCAGAGAAATTCAAGAATTAAAGCGCGAAATCGCCAGGATAGAGCTGCAATTAAACAATGAAAGTCAGATTATCAGTCAACACTCAGGACGCATTCTAGAAATCGCGGTTAACCCTGGAGAAGTCGTAAGTGCAGGAACTCGCTTAGCGAGCATTGATGAGGAGAATAACACAAGCAAGCTGGTAGGCGTCACCTATTTTCCAATCAAAGAAGGTAAAAAATTTAAACCAGGCATGAAAGTGCAAATTACACCCGAAACTGTAAAGCGCGAACGCTTTGGTGGAATTGTTGGCACTGTCACGAGTGTTTCACCTTTTCCCATCACTAAAGAAGCAGCGATGAATTTAATCGGTAATCCCGAAATAGTAGCGGGTTTGGTATCTAATAAACAAGATGGTGTAATGCAAGTATTCTCTGAACTAGAAGCAGATTCTGCAACTTTTAGCGGTTATAAGTGGTCTTCTTCTACTGGCCCACAATTGAAAATTTCTCCTGGAACTACAACTATTGTGAGAGTCAAGGTAGAAGAACGCGCTCCTATTACCTATGTTTTACCTATTTTGAGGTCTTTCAGTGGTATCTTCTAATTCAATGTCAGTAACGTTTAATCCTCTACCCGATTTGCAAAAATTGCTGCCCAATCGAGGTAAAAGGGTAAAGACTCCCACTCTTTTACAAATGGAAGCGGTAGAGTGTGGTGCTGCTGCTTTGGGAATTATTTTGGGTTACTACCGTTTGTTTGTCCCACTGGCAGAATTGCGTCAAGAATGCGGCATTTCCCGCGATGGTAGTAAGGCGTCTAATATACTAAAAGCTGCCAGAAATTACGGACTTCAAGCTAAAGGTTTTAAGAAGGAATTGGAACAACTTAAAAACTTGTCTCCTCCTTATATTGCCTTCTGGAATTTCAATCATTTCTTAGTAGTGGAGGGATTTGGTAAAGAACGAGTTTATCTGAATGACCCCGCCAGTGGTTTGCGAACTGTTTCGCTACAGGAATTTGACCAGGGATATACCGGCGTGGTGCTGGTGATGGAACCGGGGCGGGAGTTTAAACCATGCGATCGCATCCCCAATAAGTTCTTTTCCCTATGGCAACGGTTGCAAGGCAGTCTTGGTGCTTTATTTTACTGTGTATTTGCGGGATTTCTCTTAACCGTTGTCGGGTTGGCAGTGCCAATATTTAGCCAGATATTCGTAGACGATATTCTGGTACAGCAACGACAAGATTGGCTGCGTCCGCTGCTTTTGGCGATGGCGATCGCATCCTTCCTACAAGGGTGGTTAACGCTACTGCGGTTGCGCTACCTGCGCCGTTTGAAAATTAAGTTGTCTGTGGGAATGTCTAGTCGCTTTCTCTGGCACATCCTGCACTTACCCGTCAGTTTTTATGCCCAAAGATTTGCCGGAGAAATTAGCGATCGCACCACTCTTAACGACCAAGTTGCTGATGTTCTTTCAGGCAAGTTAGCAACTACTGCGATTGATGCAGTAATGGTGATTTTTTATGCTTTGGTCATGTTTCAATATGATGGGGTACTGACTGCGATCGCCATCGGTTTTGCTGCTATAAATGTCTTCACTTTACAGTGGATTTCCCGTCAGCGCGTAGACGCCAATCAAAGATTAATTCAAGAGTATGGCAAAGCCGCTGGCACGTCTATTGCCGCTCTCCAAAGTATCGAAACAATCAAAGCATCTGGATTAGAATCAGACTTCTTTTCTCGGTGGTCTGGTTACTACACCAAAGCAATTAATTCCCAACAAGAACTCGGCGTCACAAATCAGATATTTTCTGTATTACCCACCCTATTATCCGCCCTTTCTTCTATGTTGTTATTACTTGTCGGCGGTTTGCGAGTGATGGATGGATACCTCAGCATCGGAATGCTAATTGCCTTTCAAGGTTTAATGCAGAGTTTCCAAGAACCTGTAAATAATCTTGTCAACTTCGGCAGTACTTTACAAGAATTGGAAGGGAATTTAATTCGCCTCGATGATGTGCTGCATAACCCGACAACTGTAGGGGCGGGTTTAACCAACAATCCTTCCATTCATCAAACAACTAAACTAAACCCGCCCTCGTCCGGAAAAATTACCAATTACCAATTACCAATTACCAATTATCAATTACTTCAAGGCTATGTTGAATTGCGAAACATTTCATTTGGTTATAGTCGCTTAGAACCACCCCTAATTGAAAACTTTAACCTTTCAATTAAACCCGGGCAGCGAGTTGCTTTGGTTGGTGGCAGCGGTTCGGGTAAATCTACCATTGCTAAATTAGTCAGCGGACTTTATCAACCTTGGACAGGAGAAATTCTGTTTGATGATACGCCCAGAGAACAAATTCCCCAGGAAATACTCGCTAATTCCGTCGCAATGGTAGAACAAGAAATTCTCTTGTTTGGCGGTAGTATCAGAGACAATTTAACCTTATGGGATACCACTATACCAGACAAAAATTTGATCCAAGCTTGTCAGGATGCGGCTATTGCTGATGTAATCCTTTCAATGCCTGGGGGACTTAATGGCGAATTAATAGAAGGTGCTGCTAATTTAAGTGGGGGACAAAGACAACGCTTAGAAATTGCTCGCGCTTTGGTAAACAAACCCTCTATTTTAATTATGGATGAAGCTACCAGTGCCTTAGATGCAGAAACCGAAAAAATTATTGATGAAAATCTGCGACAACGGGGATGTACTTGCATTATCGTCGCCCACCGTTTAAGCACTATCCGCGACTGCGATGAAATTATTGTTCTCGAAGGCGGAAAGGTAGTGCAACGAGGTACTCACCAACAATTGTGGCAAGTTGAAGGTGTTTATTCCCGGTTAATTCGCACCGAAGGTGAAGCGCTTTAGATCGCTTCGGTGCGTTACTAAGTCCGGATCAATTACCAATTACCAATTACCAATTACCTATTACCTATTACCAAAACTATGTTAGAAGGAAAATTTTACCAATTTCAAGGTAACGAACCAATACTGTTAAACGATCCCGATTTGGTTTGGGTGATTCAGTCTGGAACAATGGCGTTGTTTGCTGTCACTATTAAAGATGGTGTTGTCGAAGGCAGCCGCCGCTATCTATGCAGTATTAATCGGGGAGAAGCGCTGTTTGGAACTGCTGCTGATTCCCACCGTCAGATTTTGGCAGTACCGTTAGGCGAAACAGAATTGTTGCAACTAGATCGGGAATGTTTTAGAGATATGATAGCGAATGGCGATGTTGATGCGATCGCCTGGATAGAAAATTGGCTGGAACGCCTTAATACTGTATTCCAAATCCCTACACCTGCAATTGAGGTAAAAGCAGAAGGAAAAGCAAATTTTTCCCTCAACAAAAGCCAGACTTTCCAACCAGAAGCAGGTAGATATTGTTGGGTACAGGTAACTCAAGGAACTGTTAGTTTTTTGGGGTTTGAGGAAATTCTCCTCACAAGTATAACTCACCCTTTCCCCCTCACTAACAAAATGTGGTTGTCAGCGATGGAAGGCGTACAACTTGCTACTAAAACTACAAGAGAAATTCGCAATTCTGATACCATTCTCACCGGACTTTCCCAACTTCACACTCAACTGCTACAGTGCTTTCAGCTTTTAGATGAACGGGAAGCGCAGCAAGAATTGCAACGGTTACGCGCCAGCCAACTTCTCAACCGTCAAGTCAGCGCAGAAGCTATCAGCGAACTCGCATCAACTTTGAGCCACAAAAACGAAAACTTTTTCCTCGAAGGGACGCCTTTATTAATAGCTGCGGGTGCGGTAGGAAGGGCAATAGGAGTAACAATTCGTCCCCCAGCTCGTTCTGAGAATCTCCAGCGAGTAAAAGAACCTTTGGAAGCAATTGCCCGCGCTTCGCGCATCCGGATGCGGCGGGTGCTTTTGCAAGGACGCTGGTGGGAAAAAGATTGCGGTTGTTTAGTAGCTTATACCCTAGATAATCGACCAATTGCGCTGCTATTAGTTTCTAACAATCGCTATGAAATGTTTGACCCCGTCGAGCAAATCCGCATTCCAGTAGATGACCGCATAGCCTCAAAAATAGCTCCCGTTGCTTATATGTTTTATCGCTCTTTACCCGATAAAGCACTTCAAGCTTTTGAACTGATTCAATTTGCTTTCAAAGCACGCGAGAAAGATTTAATTGCAATTATCTTTACTGGCATTCTAGTAACATTATTGGGAATGCTCTCTCCCCAAGCCACTGCGATTATTATGGATAGCGCAATTCCCGATAGCGACAGGGGATTGTTACTACAAATTGGCTTGGGATTGTTGGTTGCGGCTTTAGCAACCGGTTTATTTCAGTTAACTCAGGGGTTGGCTTTACTGCGACTGGAAACCGCATCTGATGCTTCCACTCAAGCCGCTGTTTGGGATAGATTGCTTAACTTACCCGTATCGTTTTTTCGTCAATACACTACAGGCGATCTTCAGTCTCGCGTATCTTCAATTAGTACGATTCGTCGCCAACTCGGCGGCAGAACTCTGCTCGATCTAATTACCAGTTTGTTCGCCCTATTTTATTTGGGTCAATTATTTTATTACAGCTTCAAATTAGCCTTAGTTGCGGTTGCTGTCGCTGTAGTTGCGATCGCATTTACCACCATCTCCGGTGCTATCCTGTTACGTAAAGTCCGTCCCCAGCTGGAATTGCAGGGAAATATTTTTGGACTAACGGTGCAACTGATCAATGGTATTTCTAAACTGCACATCGCTGGCGCACAAGAACGTGCCTTTGCTTGTTGGAGTAAAAACTACAGTCGGCAAATCAAACTCGAACTCAGTACCCAACAAGTGGAAGATGCCGTGGTAGTTTTTAATACAGTGATGCCCGCGTTGACAAATGCCATACTTTTTTGGGTCGCTATCAGCTTGTTACAAGAGGCAGAAACTTCTGGAAGTATCGGACTATCTTTGGGTACTTTCCTAGCTTTTAATACAGCCACCGGTAACTTTATTAACGGCGCGACAAACCTCAGCAATACAGTTACTGAAGTTTTGCAAGTCATCCCCCAATGGCAACGCACCCAGCCAATTTTGGCAGCTATACCAGAAGTAAATTTAACCAAAGTCGATCCGGGTCAATTAATGGGTAAAATTATGGTCGAGCGGATTGCATTTCGCTACCAATGCGATCGCCCGCTAATCTTGGACAATATTAGCCTATACGCCAACCCTGGAGAATTTATTGCTTTGGTGGGCGCTTCTGGCAGCGGTAAATCAACTTTATTTCGCTTGCTGCTGGGGTTCGATCTTCCGGAATCAGGTAGCATTTATTACGACGGTCAAGACCTTTCTGATTTAGATGTGGATGCAGTGCGCCGACAGATGGGCGTAGTATTGCAAAATGGTCAGCTTCAGTCAGCATCGATTTTTGAGAATATTGGTGGCAACGCTCAGATTACCTTAGATGAAGCTTGGGAAGCCGCAAGAATGGCGGGATTTGCTGATGATATTGCCGCCATGCCAATGGAAATGCACACGGTAATTAGTGAAGGAGGCAGCAATCTTTCTGGAGGACAACGCCAGCGGCTTTTAATTGCGCGTGCTTTGGCATTGAAACCGCGAATTTTGTTGTTTGATGAAGCTACAAGTGCTTTAGATAACAAAACTCAAGCGATTGTCAGTCAAAGTATGGAAAAATTGCAAGTGACTCGAATTGCGATCGCTCACCGCCTCAGCACCATCCGCAACGCCAATCGCATCTATGTCCTCCAAGCAGGGCGGATTGTCCAACAGGGCAGTTTTGAAGAATTAGCTGCCATCGAAGGGCTATTCGCTCAATTAATGGCAAGACAAATAGCCTCTTAAGCCCCCCTTGCCAAGGCAGAGCTACTTCATTCTCATCAAAGAAAATAGGAGGAGCTGAGGGAGCTGAGGGAGCTGGGGGAGAAATTTACCTCATTTTTCCACTCTTTCACAGGCAATCCTACCCAAATAATTTTTTGCTACGAAGATGAATTAGCCCCCCTTGGCAAGGGGAGTTGGGGGCGATCGCTCCAGCGCCCCCCTTAGCAAGGGGAGTTGGGGGCGATCCCCCCTTGGCAAGGGGAGTTGGGGGCGATCGCTCCAGCGCCCCCCTTGGCAAGGGGGGTTGGGGGGGATCGCTCCGGCGCCCCCCTTAGCAAGGGGGGTTGGGGGCGATCGCTCCTCCCCAAGATACACCCCCCATCTCTCCTATTAGCCAGAGGCAAACTTCAGCCGCGCGTGACAAAGTTGGGGATCGAAGAGTGAAATCAAAACATTATGGGACTTTTAGATCAAATTTTAAGCGCCGTAGATAACCCCAACCAACAAGCGAGTACCGGACAACTTGCCAGCATTCTCAGCAGCGTCGATCAGTTGAGCAATAGCTACAATACAAATCCCTCAACCATGCAATCTGCTTTGTCGATTGTTGGCAATTACGTGCGCTCTGCTTTGCAACAAAAGCGAGCTGAAGCAGGCTATGAAGGAGCGCAATCAATTGTCGATCGATATAGCGGCACTTATCCCAATCCTCAAGCCGTAGATGCGCTTTTCGGTTCTTATCAAATCCAACAAATGATTCAAGCAGTGGCACAAAGGACGGGTTTAAATGCCAACTCGATCTTAGAGATGCTGCCGATATTGGTACCTGTGGTGTTAAATTTGCTACGCACTGGTAGCAATACTCAACATCCTCAGCGCGGGGGAAATCCCGTTTTGAATAGCTTTTTGGATGCGGATCGAGATGGAGATGTGGATATTGCTGATGCAATGATGATGGCAGGTCGCTATTTAAGCCGGTAAGATCGTATCCGTTTGCGTGCTGCACGTCCGGGGCGGGTTTAAAAAATATCTCGTGATGCCACAGAATGGCTGGTAAAACCCGCCCCTACAGCGCCTGATCGCTTAGACCGCGTAGGCGGTCTTTGGTTGTGTAGGCGCGACTTCAGTCGTTAGCATAAAAGGGGTAATCGAAGCAGATTTGGTATAACTTGGCGATCGCATTCATCCAGCCGCACCCCGTTAGTTAGGGGTGCGATTTTTTTGGCTTTGGAATCGGAATCGAACGCAAATGGTTACAATTCTCCACACCAAACCGGACTCAAGTATGCCAAATTGTTCCTAAAGGCGGATGTCACTAAAAATTCATCTCTAAAAGTGATAATCCGCATAAACTCACCTTAACCGAGAACGGAGTCAAAATATGGGACTTTTCGACCAAATTATGAATGCGGTGAACGATCCCAACCTGCAAGCGAATGCAGGTCAACTTGCTGGTATTTTCGGCACGATGCAGCAACTGGGCGATAATCAAGGCGCAGATGCTTCCACAATGCAATCTGCTATGTCAGTTGTGGGTGGTTTTGTTCGTTCGGCACTACAGGAAAAACAAGCTGAAGGCGGTAACGATGCGGTGCAAAACTTGGTGAATCAATTTGGCGGCACTTCCCCAAACATCGCCGCCGTGACTGCGTTATTTGGATCGCAATTACAACCTATCATCGATGCAGTTTCCCAAAGGACGGGATTAGATCCCAATACAATCCAACAAATGCTGCCTAGTTTAGTACCTCTGGTGCTAAATTTCCTCAAAACAGGTACGCCAACTCAAGATCAATCGGGGTCAAATCCGGTACTAAATTCTTTCTTAGATTCAGATGGTGATGGCGATGTCGATATCGCCGATGCCATGCGGATGGCTGGAGGCTTTTTAGGTCAATAGACAGGTCGCTAATGGCTAATGGCTAATTGCTCATATAAGATGCTTATTCACATTAGCAATTAGCTATTAGCAATTAGCAGATGATATAAAGTCTGCAATAACTCCTGCGCTGTGTAAGGTTTCAATAAAAACGCCTTTGCGCCCAACGCCATCAACTGTTGACGGTTATTGGACAAGCCACTACTAGCAATAATTTTTACCTCTGAATTCAGTGCTTTCATGGTACGAATCGCATTTAATCCGTCCAGGTTCGGCATCATCATATCGATCAATACAACGCAGATCTCTTTGCTATGTTGGGCGTAGAGAGCGATCGCTTCAATTCCATCGCTTGCTACAAGTGTTTTGTAATTATGTTCCTCCAGCGATGCTTTAGTAATTTGTCGCACAGTTGATTCGTCATCGACGATCAAAACCAACTCACCGTTACCGCTAAATAATTCTGTGTCTTTTGTTACCTCGGTTGTGGTGGCGTTTACGGCTGGCAAGTACACCTGAAATTGGGTACCTTTTCCTAGAGCGCTTAACACCTGTAAAAAGCCACCGTGGTTCTTAACTATACCTAGAACCGTTGACAGTCCGAGTCCGGTACCTTTACCAACTTCTTTGGTAGTGAAAAAAGGGTCAAAAATCCGATCGATGATTTCTGGCGGAATACCTATGCCTGTATCGGCGATGTTAATAACGATATAATTTCCCTCATGGGCGTCTAAGTTCATCTCCGCATAGGTTCGATCGATGAAGCGATTTTCGGCGCTGATGCTGAGCATACCACCATCGGGCATGGCGTCACGAGCATTGACTGCGATGTTCATCAAAACCTGATGCAGTTGAGTAGGGTCAGCTTTTACCGACCACAGAGTGTTGGTAGAAATTTCAGCGACGATCTTAATCGATTTAGGAAAAGTCTGTTGGGCAATTTTTGCCACTTCTTTGAGCAAATGTCCGACTTGCAATACTATGTGTTTCCCTTCTGTACCGCGGGCAAAGGTAAGAATTTGTTTAACCAAATCAACTCCCCGTTTAGTAGTGTCTTCCAATGTGTTGAAAAACTCTTGAGTTTGTCGATCGATATCGTTGAATTTTAACGGTAGTAATTGAGAAATCATTAAAATCGGCGTGAAGACATTGTTGAGGTCGTGGGCGATACCACTTGCTAGTGTGCCTAAACTTTCCAGCCTTTGGGCGCGGTAAAATTGCCGCTCCAGTTGCTTCTTTTCTGTAATGTCGCTGCTGACTACTAGAATAGATTTTGGTTGACCAGATCGATCTCGCACCAACGTCCAGCGACTGGCGACGATGATTTTTTTGCCCGCTTTGCTGACCTTCTCTAACTCGCCTTGCCAAGACCCTTTTTCTAGAGTTTCATTTACAGCTACCTCAAATTCAGAAGAGAAGTCTTGATATACCAGTTCGGAGATTTTTTTCCCCACCGCTTCTGCTGCCGAAAAGCCATACAAACGTTCAGCCCCTTGGCTCCAAAATATCACTCGGTTGTCTAAATCTCGGACATTAATCGCATCGGTGGCGATATCAATTAAAGCCGCTTGTTCGGCGATTTTCTGTTCGGCAAGTTTGCGATCGCTAATATCCCGTCCTTCCGGAATCAGCATTACGACTTTCCCCTCTGGATCAAAAACGGGCTTGAGGGAAAAGTCTACAAAAACGGATGTACCATCAGCTAAGAGATGTTCGGCTTCAAAACGCACCAACTCACCGCTTGCTGCGCTGACGATCGCTTGCTGCAATTGCTCTTGCAGTTGGGGAGAATGAGTCCACCACGGGGTTTGCCAAAAGGGTTGTCCGATGATATCTGCTGGATTGGCGGCAATGGCATCCAAAGCTGTCCGATTCGCTTCGAGTACAATTCCCTCACTACTCAAAAGTCCCATGAATTGGAAGGTACTATCAAAAATAGCGCGGAATTTCTGCTCGCTTTCTTGTAATGCAGCTTCGGCGGCTTTGCGATCGCTAATATCCGGCGAAATACATAGAATCGATTCAATCGTGCCTGCTTTAGTCAGTTCTGGCGCGATTCGCATCTCGAACCATCGCATTCCGCCTGTGGTGGGACTTTCAAACTCGATGGTCTGGGTTTGCCTTGTAGCAAGCAGAGCGCGTGCTGCTGTTTCCCACAGGTTTACCATTGACTCTGGCATTCCCATTTCGCGACAGGTTTTGCCGACAAATTGTTGGGCAGGAATGCCAATCAGTGCTTCTAAAGCATAACTCACATAGAGATGGCGCAACTGGACATCGAAGCGTTCGATAATATCTGGCGAATTTTCCACCAGCGCCCTGTACATTTGCTCTCGTTCTTGCAGGAGATTTTGTGTCTGTTCCCGTTCGCCTTCGATCTGTTTGCGCTCAGTAATATCGCGCAAAATTGATAGGTGATGATGGGGGATGAAATTGGCAACCGCTGCAAATTCAATTTCTCGAACCGTTCCATCCTGGCGATGTAAGTGCCACTCCCCCGACATTTGACCTTGTTGGAGAAATTGCTGCCACATTTGAGCAAAATTTAGATCGGGATCGGCAAAGTCCGCCACCTTGGAACGCAAAATTTCTTCCCTAGATAACCCAAATAAAGCACAGGCTGCTGGATTAACATCCACATACCGTCCGGCGTCATCGGTAATTGCGATCGCATCCAAAGCATTCTCAAATAAAAGCTGTGCCCACCGATCTTGACGCAGCCCAAATGCTATTTCTCTCTGTCTATTTTCTTCTAATTCTTCCTCCACTTGCCTGAGTCTCACCATCTGTGCTGGCGCGATCGCCTGATATATTTGCTCTTGGGTGACTAAACCAACCAGTCCCTGCTCATTTACCACGGGCAAGTGTCGAATTCGATGCTGGCGCATTAAAGATAAAGCCGTCAGGATATTTTCAGTTGCAGAAATCGCGAGCGCGATCGCTGGCTGCGTCATCACCTGGGAAATTTCTGTCCTCGATAAATCTATGCCAGAACCGATCAGCCGCACTACATCTCGCTCTGTGAATATGCCTAATAATTGTTGATTTTCCACCACTAATGCACAACTACTTGGCTCTTGACTGGGCAAGTTCAATTCCGAAAAATCTGGCTCTGATAAGCTCAAATCAGCCACCCTTCCCTGGCTCATCCAAGTAATTACCCTAGTAGCTAATGTATTCCTTTTTACAACCAATGGCGAGGTAATCATTACCTGCTCCAGAGTCGGTAAATCAACGGGATAGGAAGTCTGCATAATTTTGTGCTGAAGCTAGGAAGAAAGGATGTTTCCTCGAGAAGGGAATGTCTTGAGATGCAAGACACCCTGTCCTTGTCTTTGGGGAATTGTCATATGATGTCTGTTGAATTGCCCATAATCAAACAATGTCACAGAGTACAGGACTTACGCTCATATTCCGGGTTTCTATGAGAAATCGTCGCGCAAGAAACTCAAGATCCACGCAGAAACAAAGGTGATAGGATCGTCGTGCGTAAGTCCTGAGAGTAGTTGCGTAGGGAGACGGCATGAGAGATATCTCAGATCAACAGATAACGTTAATAATGCCGTGTCCCGGCTTCTGATTACGGGTAATCTTAAGGACATGAGATAAATCACTTCGAGCCAGAACAATATACAGCGGGTTGCACTGTTATGAGGTACACTCACTAACTGGGGGAGCTGAGGGAGCTGAGGGAGCTGAGGGAGATAGAACTAATGACTTCGCCATCTTGCTCAGTATTAGTAATGCTGTACCTCATAACAGCGAGAATCGCTGTATATTCACATCTTGCACGATTCTCAACAAGCCTTGAAACCCTTGTTTCTTAACGAAAAATCTAGGCTTTCAAGTTTAGCTATTTGCAAGAAACTAAGGTTGAGCCACGGTGCAAGATCTGAGTATACAAAGATGCGATCGCACAATTGAATCAAGACATTTCTATTCTACTGCTTCAGTTTATCGCCTAAAAGCAGTAGCAGCACGGGGTGCAATATCTGAGTCAAAACCTCCGACTTGATTGGTGCGAATTATCCACAGCGAACCGCCATATTTTAATAAAATTGTGGCAATTTCATCCTGTGCCTGACGCGGCATTACCGTGCGCCAAGTTGTAATTGCTTTGATAAAGGTTAAGAATAAATTATCAGGTTGGCGAGTTCCGGCTAATTTGGCGGTATCCATATCCCAATCTGACCTTACTGTGCGCCAGGGAATCAAGTTTTTTTCCAGCGATCGCCCCAATTCTACCAATTTGTGAAACCGCAATGTTTGCGGGCAATCGGGATGGCGCTGCAACCAATCTTGAATTTGAGGATTTGATTCAATCTCGGCTTCGATTTGCTTAATCGTGGCGTAAAGTGCAAAGTTGGAATCTTGTACGCAAGAAGCGGCAGGCGTGACAATTGCTGCACCAGTTCCATCGCCGATGCGGTAACGCGCCATCATGATATCTAATTGGCGGGTAAATTCAGCCAGGGGGGATAATTTAATCCCATCAAAATTGTAATCTTCAGTGATGACATCGAGTTTGACGATAATATCGCAAACGGGGCGCGTTCCTAGCCACCCGCGCCATAAATCTCCCATGTAAGCAGGCCATTTAATTGCACCCGCTACAATACCATCTGGGTTATGGGCATAAACTTGTTGATATTCGATATCAAAGCGTAACTCATTCGTGATGCGATCGCGCACTACACGGGCAATTCCATAACTAAAATGTCCCGTCACCATTCCCAGGGGTGCAGGTTCGGCTTTTTTGCCGCCAATTCCCCCAAAAGTATGAATCGCAATTGCTCGATCTCCCTCGCGCCAGTTAGCTACTGCTTCTGTTTTAGTTCTGGCAACTGGGTCTAGTAACACAGTTTTTGCCGTACCTTTTTGTCTGGCGGTATTTTTCCAAAGTTTGCGTTTAATATAATATTTTCCCGCTTTGAATCCCAACCGCACTTCATCGGGTTTCAATCGTAAAATCGCGCGAGGTTCAATTGCTTGCACCACAAAAATACCATCGGCACCTTTAGCACCATAAATATACCAACCTTGGGCATTGAGCGGCGATGATTCTATATTTAGATTCGTCGATCTGCGAATGCCATCTCGATCGGCTGGTACTTGAGGAATGCGGATTGTTTCTGGAATATCGTCGAATTGTTTTGAGCTTTGATTGTAGTGACGAACTAGAAAGCGATCGCTATCTTCTTTTTCCCTTTTAATAATAGTCACTACCCCATAAAATCGCCCTGCGATTTGTACGGGTTCTCGGTTAATTACCAAAGCAATTATCTTGCCGTCCTCGCTATATAGAATCGCTGGATTTTTCAGCATGACTATCACATCATCCCGATCTCTTGCGCCCGCCAACGATTCTAACGGGTCAACTTTTTTCCAATTATTCAATCTATCGGGATGAACCTGTCCCGATTTTTGACTATTTTTAGTTGCTTGAGTGAAGCGAACATCCTGGGTCACGGTTCGGACATATTCTTGTACCTCTGGCTTGTAACTCCATTCCAAATTGACAATTTTTCCGACTAAATCTTGATGAAAACTATCAGTATTTTGAATTTCAAATAATATACTTTTATCCTGTTTATCTCTTGATTCTTTCCCAGGCAATATCAAGCGACCCGTCCACAGTCCCACTGGTTGATAGAGGCTTAATGAAACGGTTTGTTCTGAGGGGTAATAGCTAGTTTGATAAAAAGTATCTTTGCTGTATATTTCGTAATTTGATCTCCTTTGAATATTATAATTTTGACTTTTTTTATAGTGTAAAAATAATCCTATAATTATAATAACAAAGACCGCACCTAGCAGGACAAATAAGCTCATTCGGATAACGTTTACTTTGGTTCGATTGCTTTAATAATTATCAGATTTTTCCATATAACAGCTAGCGCCAAGACAAGGAGGCAGTTTTTAATCGGTGAAACCTTTAATTTAAGACCTTCTTACCCCAGCCCCTAGCTAACAACAGAGGGGCAGGCAAAAAGCCCGCCCCTAGCGGATTAAAATGCTTGAGGCCCTGCCCAAGCATAACGCATAGTGCGCCCAAATACTACGGGTTGATCTTCAACGGCGGCGACGGTTTGACCGTTCATACCAACTGCCCACAACGGCATTTTTTCATCGCCTAATTCACCAGCGCGGAAGATGACCTGATTGGGATTGGCTTGACTCCAACCCAATAAGGTGGCGTTGCTGTAACCCACATTTTCGCCTGGGGCGATCGTCGTAGCGCGGTTTGACTGACGTTCCCAAACCACAGCGTAGTCAGAAGCATCCGAGGCGCTCAAACCGCCTTCAAACTGACGTGCTAGCAAGCGATCGCCTCCCGCCGACCAAGAAACCGGCACTAAAACCGAAATCACCCCTGGCATATCGGCAGCTTCGTTCGGTTTCGGTGTATTAGCCAAAGGAGAAGTAGCAGATATTACCCGTAATTCTCCAGTTTCCAGATTTTCCACAAACATGACGCTGCTAACGCGGCTTTCGTACAATTCCGGCTTCACCTGCATCTGAACGCGGGTGTAAGCGGCAAACTTGCCATCCGGGGAAATCACCGCCGGGGTGCGATATTGACGAACACCGGAACCTCTGGTCGAGCTAACTTGCTCGTAGGTTTTCATAATCCAACTCCAGGGAATCGGATAGGGACTGCCCAGGGGATCGTTTTCTGATGTTTCTTGTGCTTGAGGCACGGCAGTTCCCCGGTGAGGAATTGCCTTCGCTTTTTGCACGCGCCCTTGACCAGAAGGCGATCGCGTTTCTACGGACTTGTTAGCCAAAGCAGATGAGTCGCTAACGACCGTACCGGATGCCATTAGCAGCACACCTGCAAACAGGAACGGGTATTTGTGGTTGAGGAACCATCCACGCAGCAACGGTTGTTTAGACATTTAGTAAATCTCTATAAAGGCGTTTGTTGTGGGAGGAGCAACGCCTAACGGCAGTTGAGCGTCATTATATGTATACCAGGTATGACTGTAAAATGTTCAAAATTCTATAAAGTTTTTAATACTGCTAAGAGAGAGAAGGAACGGGAAGCAGGAGGGCGAAAAGCAAGAGGAAAAGACAAAGATTTTACTTTTTCGTCATATTCCGTAAATTAAGCAGAAATTTGTCTCCTGCTAGCGCTCAAAACTACAAATTGAGTTACCAAGCTTTACAATTCCTTCGACTCTCAGAAACTCCTTCTTGGGGTTAGCTGCTCCAGTGGCTCTAAAATGCTACTTTGTCTCTATTATTTTTCCGATCCCCAAGCGCAGCAGACGCATCGTCAAAGCGCCTGTATCGTTGGGAATGGAATGAAACGAGAAATTAAGCTCGAGCGAACTGGAGAGCCAAATCAACTGATATGCTGCGATTTTTACTGGTTTTTATCTTTAGATTGCTGCTAGTGGCAGTTGGAGGCGGTTTAGCAGCGCTGGCGGGCGTAGCGATCGCAATTAGATCCCCCAACCCAACCCCACAAAAGCCCCTGATTGCTCATCTGCTACCATCCCTCGACCCCCAGCTAACTGGCACCAATCCCGCCCAAAAGCCTACTGAGGCGACAGCAACGCCTGCTGAAGCTACATCGCAACTCAGTGGGGCGGAACAAGAGAAACTAGAAGCAGAGCTAAAGCAATTGCAGGCAGAGTTGAAAAAGCTGCCAAATCGTCGCGCCAATCGCCAAAAAATCGCCCAATTAGAACAAGAAATCCAAGAAATTGAGCAGCAACTAAATCCCGCACCACCTCCAATTGCTTCTACCCCCTTCTTTTCCCCAAATCAAAAGACTGCAACGTTACCCAGCGATGCTTTGTTTGCAGACACATCTGGGGATCTGCGTCCCGAAGCAGGGCCAATTTTGGACAAAATCGCCACCGAATTGAAAAACTACCCCAAAAGCACCGTCCGGATTTGGGCGCACACCGACGGGGCGGGACAACCGAGAAACAACCGTATTTTATCGTTTCGCCAAGCCCAAGCGATCGCCCAATATCTTTCCAATGCTTTAGGCGACGGCTACCACTTGCTGGTTGTAGGATACGGCGAAACCCGCCCCCTAGTCCCCAACGACACCCCGATCAACCTACAACGCAACCGCCGGATTGAAATTGGGATTCAATAGTAAATGGCCCAGGACTTATGCGCGCCGAGGCCAGAAACCGGGTTTCTTTATAGATCTCTAGTTTCTAAACCAACGATTTTTCATAGAAACCCGGTTTCTTTGCGTCAGTCCTATGGCTAATCGGTAATTTCAGATTTGAAATTTGAGATTTTAGATTTGAAGTTAAATCTGAAATCTAAAATTTGAGATCTGCGATCGCCAATCACCAAAAAAAATGGGTTCCGCAAAAATTAATTAGCGTCGCTCACAATCCTATAAGCTTGAGGAAGCGCTAACTGCTAACTGCTAACTGCTAACTGCTAACTATCAACTATCAACTATCAACTATCAACTGTCCACTGTCCACTGTCCACTGTCAACTGTCCACATGAAAATAGTCTTTTTCGGCACACCGGAATTCGCCGTACCCACCCTAGAACGCTTGCTAGCACATCCCGACTTTGAAGTTTTGGCAGTTGTCACGCAACCGGATAAACGCCGAGGACGGGGTAATCAGATGGTTCCTTCCCCCGTCAAAACTCTTGCAGTGGCGCATCAGTTACCCGTTTGGCAACCAACGCGGGTCAAAAAAAATACCGAAACTCTCGCACAACTGCGGCAAGTTGGGGCAGATGCCTTCGTCGTCGTAGCCTATGGGCAAATACTTTCCCAGAAAATTCTGGATATGCCCAAAATTGGATGCATCAACGTCCACGGCTCGATTTTGCCCCAGTATCGGGGCGCTGCGCCCATTCAATGGTGTCTTTACAACGGAGAAACCGAAACCGGCATCACTACAATGCTAATGGATGCGGGAATGGATACCGGGCCAATGCTGTTAAAAGCTTATACGCCAATAGGGCTATTGGATAACGCCCAGCAACTGGGGCAAACTTTGGCACAATTGGGGGCAGATTTGTTAGTGGAAACACTGATAAAGCTAGAACGCCAAGAGATCGAAGCGATACCTCAAGATTCTGCGATGGCGACTTATGCGCCACCGATTAAAAAGCCAGATTACGAGGTTGATTGGTCTAAGGAAGCGATCGCGATCCACAACCAAGTGCGAGCATTCTTCCCAGATTGTATGGCAACATTTCGCGGCAATCCAATTAAAATTATCGCCACCGCGCCCCTTGGTGCCGATTACTGGCATCAACTACCGCCAAAATTAAAAGCCTTGGAGCAAAATTGGCCTGCCATATCATCTCATCCCGGGCGTCCCGGAGAAGTAGTCAGCATCGCCAAAAACATCGGTCCGATTATTCAAACCGGATCTGGATACTTGCTATTGCAACAAATACAGCCAGCTGGAAAGCGCCCCCAATCTGGATCGGACTTCGCCAATGGCACCCGCTTAGCAGTGGGAGAAATATTTGAAAGCTGATTGGTGGTAGCTAACAATAACTTTCTTTGTATTAACTCAAGTTGCTAGTTAACGCAAGTTGCTAGTTACAAATATGGTTGGTTTGATCCCCCCTAACCCCCCT
>ERZ1066119.322-NODE-322-length-35818-cov-14.267092_pt1 | contig 35818 bp, 35 predicted proteins | sample MGYA00382766_ERZ1066119 | MGnify/ENA primary metagenome ERZ1066119 (study PRJEB33369, sample SAMEA5778349) | biofilm metagenome | biome: Industrial cooling water; feature: Water cooling tower basin; material: Biofilm | place: United Arab Emirates | collected...
GGTCGGCGGGGGCCGGGTCGGCGGGGGCCTCGGCGGCCGGCGGCTCGGGCGGCGTGGCCTCGGCCACCCGAGACCCGGGTGCCGGACGCGAGCGCGGGCGGTCGCTCGACGTGGGCGCCAGCGTCGGCTTCTCGGCGGTCTCGGTCGCCTCGGTCACGATCTCGGTCGTGGCCTCCTCGGGTGCCGCGGCGGGCCGGGCCTCCTCCGGCACGGCATCGGGGGCCTCGGCGGGGGCCTCGGTCACGGCGGGGGCGGCCTCGGGGGCCACCTCGGCCGCCGGGTCGGGGGCCTCGACGGGCACGGCCGCCACGCGCCGCGCGGGGCGCGGACGGGGCTGGACATCGGACAGCGGCACCGGCAGGGGCTGGGCCACCGTGGCCTGCGGCAGGGGCTGGTCGGGGGCGGGCACCGCCTCGGGATCGGGGACGGGCTCCACCGCCGCCTCGGGCGCGGGTTGCGGCGGCGCCGACTCGGGCGGGGCGGCCGGCTCGGCGGGCGCCGCCGCGGGCGCCGGCTCCGCGGGATCGGGGGTCGGCGCGGGCTCGGGCGTCGCGGGCGCGGCCGCGACCATCGCGTCGAACTCCGCCTCGGACAGCAGGCTCACCTGGGTCACGGCGACGGGTGCCGCGTCCTGCGGCCGGAACAGCCAGTCGCCCAGAACGACCCAGAGGATCAAGGCCGCATGCCCCGCGCCCGACAGGAGGGTGCCCGCGTTCACGGCGCGGCCCGCCTAGCCGCCGCTCGCGGCACCCGTGCCGCCGAACCGCGGTCCGTCGGTATCGGTCACGAGCCCGATGGAGTTGAAGCCGCCCGCGTTCAGCGCCCCCATGATCTGCGCCACGCGCTCGTAGGGGACCGCCCCGTCGGCGCGCAGGAAGACCTTGTTCGACGTCCGTTCGGCCGCGATCGCGGTCAGCCGCGGGATCAGCTCGCCCTCGGCCACCTCGGACGACTGGATCAGGAGCCGCCCGTCCGCGGCGACGGTGATCGTCAGCGGCTCCTCCTGCTCGGTCGGCAGCGCGCTCGCGGCCGTGTCGGGCAGTTCCACCGGCACGCCCACGGTCAGCAGCGGGGCCGCCACCATGAAGATGATGAGCAGCACCAGCATCACGTCGACGAAGGGCGTCACGTTGATCTCGGACATGGCCGCCGACCGGCCGCGCCGGCGCCGCCCGCCGCGCCCGACGCCCCCGCCCGCCTTGACGACGCCCCCGCCCATCTCAGGCGTCCAGCTGGCGCGACAGGATCGTCGCGAACTCGTCGGCGAAGGCCTCGTAGCCCCCGATGATCCGCTCGGCATCGGCGTTGAGCTTGTTGTAGAAGACCACCGCCGGGATCGCGGCGACGAGGCCGATCCCCGTGGCCAGCAGCGCCTCGGCGATGCCGGGGGCGACGACGGCGAGGTTGGTGTTCTGGCTGATCGCGATCTGCTCGAAGGCGTACTTGATCCCCCAGACCGTGCCGAACAGGCCGATGAAAGGCGCGGTGGACCCGACCGTGGCCAGGAACGACAGCCCGCCGTTCAGCCGCTCGGACTCCTTGGCGATGGCCACGTTCATGCTGCGGTCGATCCGCGCCTGCGCGCCCGCGATCAGCCCGCCGTCCTGCCGGTGGCTGCGCCGCCATTCGAGCATCCCGCTCGCGAAGATCTTCTCGCTCTGCCCCTCGGGGTCGGGGCCCATCTTCTCGAACAGCTCGTCGAGGGGCTCGCCCGACCAGAAGGCCTGGTCGAACACCGCCGCCTCCTTCCGCGCGCGGCGGAACAGGATGTGCTTCTGGATGATGATCGCCCAGGACCAGAACGACATGACCATCAGAAGGATCATGACGATCTTCACCGTCAGGGTCGCCCGGGCGAACAGGGCCACCATGGAGAAGTCGATCTCCGCCGCCGTGGCGAGTGTTTCCGTTTCCATCCACCTGCTCGGTCTGGGGCCGCTTCGGGCCGTTCTTGCGGGTGCCCTACCGGATTTTCAGGGGGAATGCCAACACATCTGCGGCATCGGCCGGCCGCCACCGCCGGGACGTGACCGAATCGGCGCGCCGCGGCTCAGTCGCCCCGCACGGCGGGGGCCTGCCGCAGGGCCTCGGGCAGCCGCCGCGGCCGCCCCCCGGCGGTCATGCACACCAGCGTGACCCGCGCCGCGAACAGCGCGGCCTCCCCGCGCGTCACGCGCTGGTCCAGCACGGCGCGCACCCCGCCGGCCGACAGGGGCACCGTCTCCACCGTGAGGTCGTCGCCCAGCCGCGCGGGTGCCAGGAACCGGCAGTCCATCGCCACGACCGCGAAGACGAGACCCCCCTCGCGCATCGCGCCCTGGTCGATCCCCAGCCCCGCCACCCAGTCCGACCGGCCCCGCTCGCAGAAGCGCAGGTAGTTGGCGTGATAGACGAAGCCCGAGAGGTCCGTGTCCTCGTAGTGGATGCGGATGGGGAAGCGGTGGGTCACGCCGGGTGGTCCTCGGCCGGAACCGCTGCCGCAGGCCCCCCGACACGGTCCGCCGCACCACGCCCGTACCCGAAACCCGGCCTCGGGACCGGCCGCATCCGGCGCCCGGGCCGCGGCTTTCGTCCCGCGGCCCCTCTCATCCCTCGAACAGGTCCGCCTGCCCGGGACCCTTCGGCGGCTCCAGCCCCAGATGCCGCCAGGCCCGCGCCGCCAGCATCCGACCGCGCGGGGTCCGCTGGATGAGGCCCTGCTGCAAGAGGTAGGGCTCGATCACCTCCTCGATGGCGTCGCGGCTTTCGGACAGCGCGGCCGACAGCGTCTCCACCCCCACGGGGCCGCCCGCGTAGTGCTCGGCCATAAGCCCCATGTAGCGCCGGTCCGCCCCGTCGAGCCCGAGATGGTCGACCCCGAGCCGCGTCAGGCTGCGGTCCGCGATCTCGCGCGTGAGCCGCCCCGTCCCCTCCACCGTCACGAAGTCCACGACCCGCCGCAGCAGCCGCCCCGCGATGCGCGGCGTGCCCCGCGCGCGCCGCGCGATCTCGCGCGTGCCGTCGGGGTCGGCGGCAACGCCCAGCAGCCGGGCGCCCCGGGTCACGATCAGGTCGAGTTCGTCGTCGGTGTAGAACTGGAGCCGCGTGGGAATCCCGAACCGGTCCCGCAGCGGCGTCGTCAGCAGGCCGAGCCGCGTGGTGGCCCCGACCAGCGTGAAGGGCGGAAGGTCGATCCGCACCGTCCGCGCGGCCGGCCCCTCGCCGATCACCAGATCGAGCGCGAAATCCTCGAGCGCGGGATAGAGCACCTCCTCCACCACCGGGGCGAGGCGGTGGATCTCGTCGATGAAGAGCACGTCGCGCGGCTCGAGGTTGGTCAGGATCGCCGCCAGATCCCCCGCCCGCGCCAGCACGGGCCCGGAGGTCATGCGGAAGCCCACGCCCAGCTCGCGCGCCATGATCTGCGCGAGGGTCGTCTTGCCCAGCCCCGGCGGGCCGTGGAACAGCGTGTGGTCCATCGCCTCGCCGCGCATCCGCGCGCTGTCGATGAAGACGCGCAGGTTCGCCCGCGCCTCGGCCTGGCCCACGAACTCCTCCAGCGTCTGCGGGCGCAGCGCGCGGTCGGCGTCCTCGGGCTGGCGCTCGGGGCGCAGGGTGGGATCGGGGGCCTTCATCGGCTCATGCCTTCGGGGCCAGCCGCCGCAGCGACTGGCGGATCAGGGTCTGCACGTCGGCCTCGGGCGTCTCGGCCACGACCTCGGCCACGGCCTGCGCCGCGTCCCCCGGCCCGTAGCCGAGGTTCACGAGCGCCGACAGCGCATCGCCCGAGGATGCGGCGCGGACCTGCGCGGCCGAGGGGGCGGCGGGGACCGCGCCGGGCTCGGCACGGGGCTCGATCACATCGGCCTCGCCCGCGCCCGCCGGCCGCATCAGCCCCGCGCCCGCGGCCATCACGGCGGGCGCCTTCGACTTCAGCTCGAGGATGACGCGCTGCGCGATCTTCGGCCCGATGCCGGGGGCGGCCTGCACCGCGCGCGTGTCGCCCAGCGCCACCGCGCGCGCCAGCCCCTCGGACCCCAGCGCGCCGAGGATCGCCATCGCGGCGCGCGCGCCCACGCCCTGCACCGTCATCAGCAGGCGATGCCATTCCTTGTCCAGAAGCGTCGGGAAGCCGAAGAGCTGCAGCAGGTCCTCGCGCACCAGAAGCTCGGTGTAGAGCGCGGCCGCCCCGCCCACGGCGGGCAGCATCGCCAGCGTGCGGTCCGAGACATGGACGACGTAGCCCACGCCGCGCACGTCGATCAGCACGTGGTCCGTGCCGCGAAAGTCGATCCGGCCCGCGATCCGGCCGATCATGCCCCGGCCCTCGCCAGCGCGGCCTGCAGCCGGCCCGCCGACTGGACGTGGTGCGCGTGGCAGATCGCGACGGCGAGCGCGTCGGCGGCGTCGGGCCCCTCGACGATCACGCCGGGCAGGTGCAGCCGCACCATGTGGTCGACCTGCACCTTGGCGGCATGGCCCACGCCCACGACCGTCTTCTTCACCGCGTTGGGCGCGTATTCCCCGACGGCAAGCCCGAACTGCGCGGGCACCAGCAGGGCGATGCCGCGCGCCTGCCCGAGCTTCAGCGTCGCGACCGCGTCCTTGTTGACGAAGGTGTGCTCCACCGCCGCCGCCTCGGGCGCGTGGCTCGCGAAGACGCGGGTCAGCTGCCCGTGCAGCGACAGCAGCCGCGCGGCGAGGTCCGCTCCGCCGTCCGAATGGCAGATGCCGTTCGCGACATGCGCGATGCGCGCGCCGTCCACGTCGATCACGCCCCAGCCCAGGTTCCGCAGACCCGGGTCAATGCCGATCACGCGCATCCGTTCCTCCCCGTGCTGCCGGACGGGCTAGCACGAAGCGGGAACGGGGACCAACCGGAAATCATGATGCGGTGTCGCAACGCGCTGCGTTGCCGCATCGCAGCATCGGCCCGCGCCGCCCCGCGCCGGGGCCCCGGCGATTCGCGGCGGGCACGGCAAGGGCCGTTAATTTTCTTGGCATTTTCATGACGTTAAGCCATGCGATTCCTGCATGGCGGTCATGCGGCACCGCGCCTTGCGGTTTCCCGGACGCCGAACTAAGTGCCAGCCCGAGGGTAAAAATGCCCCAGACGTGAGCAGATGAGTAAGGACTTTATCATGGCTGCCGTTGAGACCACCCGTTCGGCGCCGTTCGGCGCCATCACCACCTACCGCGCCATCCAGGGCATCAGCCGCCTCTTCGCGGCGGTCGGCGCCTGGAACGACGCGCGCGTCACCCGAAACGCGCTCGCGCGCCTGTCGGACCGCGAACTGGACGACATCGGCCTGTGCCGGGGCGACATCGACACGATCGACCTGCAGACGCGGGCCTGACCGGCCGCCCCGTTCCCGACCGGCAAGCAGGAAAGCCGCATCCGCCGGATGCGGCTTTGGCTTGTCCGGGGGAAGGCGCGGCGCCTCTAGACGCCCAGGATCCGCAGCTCGCGCGAGATGGCCAGCGTGATCGGGCCCGCCTGCATGATGTAGCCGCCCAGCCGCTCGAACTCCTGGCCGGCCATCAGCGCCTCGACCCGCGCGGCGTAGACGTCGTCGCCGATCTTGGCGTGCAGCACGCCCTTGAGCGCGGTGAAGGACAGCACGAGCATCAGCGCCGGCGCGAACAGCGACCGCTTCTGGACCCGCTGCCGGCGGCGGCGGCCGTAATAGGACCGGCCCAGCGTCCCCTCGGCCTCCATCCCGTAACCCCGGGCGTGGTCGCGCTGGATCCGCGCGATGCGGCGGTAGAAATCGTTCGCGTCAACATCCGACATCGGAAACCCCTGAAGCCAGAACCAAAAGACAGTCGCTGTGCGGGGAAAGTAGGGCTTTTCCGTGGCTTGATCAAACGATTTGCCGCAACGCCGCCGCATTGGCCACGCGCGGCGGCCAATGCGTCCGGTACATCCGGCATCGTCCCCGTCAGCGCCGCAATACCAGCGCGCTCCATTCGCCGAGGTCCTCGCGCGACACCGCCGCGAATCCCTCGGACCGGTAGGCGCCGAGGATCGCGTCGGCCTGGTCCGTCAGCAGGCCCGAGAGGATCGCGAGGCCGCCCGGTGCGGCATGGGCGGCCATGGCGGGGGCGAGCTCGACCAGCGGGCCCTTCAGGATGTTGGCGAAGATCAGGTCGAAGGGGGCGGCGGCGCGGATCGCGGGGTGCTCGAAGCCCGCGGCCTCGAGGCACGCCACCCGCCCCTCCAGCCCGTTGATGCCGAGGTTCGCACGCGCCACCTCGACCGCCACCGCGTCGATGTCCGACGCGATCACGGCTGCCCCCGGCAGGGCCCGGGCCGCCGCCAGAGCAAGCACCCCCGTGCCGCAGCCGATGTCGGCCACGCGGGCGGGCGACAGCCCCTCGTCCAGCAGCCGGTCGAAGGCGCGCAGGCACCCCAGCGTGGTGCCGTGGTGGCCGGTGCCGAAGGCCACCGTCGCCTCGATCTGAAGGGCCAGCCGCCCCTCGGGCACGCGGTGGGCGTCGTGGCTGCCGTGGACGAAGAACCGCCCCGCCTCCACCGGCGCGAGCTCGCGGCGGACCTTGGCGACCCAGTCGATCTCGGGCAGCGCCGACAGCGCGAAGGGCGCGGCCCCGAAGGCCGCCGCAAGCAGCATCAGCGTGGCTTCGCCGGGCGCCTCGGCGAAGTAGGCCCCGACCTCCCACAGGCCGGATCCGTCCTCGATCTCGAAGACGCCGGTTCCGACGGGGGCGGGCTCCATCCGCTCCATCGCGGCCGCCAGCGCCTCGGCGGCCTCGGGGCCGGGCAGCGTGGTCAGGGCGGAATAGGTGGGCATCGGCGCCTCCGGTCCGGGTCGCGCCGGGGTTAGCGGCGCGGGTGCCCCGCCGCAAGCGGCTATTCGGCAGGCACCCCCGCCCATCGCCGCCCGCCCGACAGCCGCGTCTCGTTCCCCGCATCGGGGTCGCGCGGCACCAGCAGCGCCAGCAGGAACGAGATCGCGGCCATGGCCGCCGCGAAGCCGAACACCGACCCCGGCGACGTGACCCAAAGGTAGCCCAGCGCGGCGGGCAGGAAGACGGCGGCGATGTGGTTGATCGTGAAGGACACGGCCGCGGTGGGCGCGATGTCGGCGGGGTCGGCGATCTTCTGGAAATAGGTCTTCAGCGTGATCGACAGCGCGAAGAACAGATGGTCCACGACATAGAGCGCGGCCCCCGTCCAGACGCTCCAGTCGTACCAGTAGAGCCCTCCGTAGCCGAGGAACAGCAGGAACAGCCCCCCGTTCTCCAGCAGCATCGCGTTCTGCTCGCCGAACCGCGCGACGTAGCGGCCCAAGTACGGCGCCACCAGCATGTTGACGAGGAAGTTGATCATGAACAGGGCCGTCACCTGCGGCACGGTGAAGCCGAACCTCTCCACCATCATGAAGGCCGCGAAGACGACGAAGATCTGCCGCCGCGCCCCGGCCATGAACTGCAGCGCATAGTACAGCCAGTAGCGCCGGCGCAGAACCATCGTCCGGCGCTGGGGATGCGGGGCCGCGAACTGGGGGTAGGCCAGCCAGGCGAATAGCGCGATCGCCGCCGTGATCCCGCCCGAGGCGAGGTAGACGAAATCGTAGCTGAGGTCGAAGGCCTGCCACGTGACCACGATCGCCGCATAGGCCGCGAGCGAGGCCCCGGACCCCACCGCGACCATCCTGCCCAGAACCTGCGGCGCGTCGCGCTTCGGGATCCACTGGAGCTGGAGGCTCTGGTTGACCGTCTCGTAGTAGTGGAAGCCGAACGACGACAGCAGCGTCACGGCGAGGATGCCGCCGAGGCTGGGGAACCAGCCCGTCACCGCCGTGGCGAGGCCCAGCAGCGCCAGCATCGCGACCCCCAGCACCTGCTCGCGCATCACCAGAAGGATCGGGATCACGAGCACGGCGAGCAGCCCTGGGATCTCGCGCACCGTGTGCAGCCAGCCGATCTCCACACCGGTGAAGCCCGCCCGCTCGATGACGAAGTTGTTGAGCAGCGCGGACCAGGTCGCGAAGGCGATCGGCATCCCCGCCGCCATCAGGACCAGCAGGGCCATGGGCCGCCGCCAGAACGGCAGGGTCGCGGCCTCGTCGAGCGTCATCGCGCGCGTCATGCGGCATGGGTAGACCCGCCGCCGGGCGAAGGCGAGCGCCGAATTGTGCCCCTGACAAGGTTCAGAGGAAGCTCTGGGGGTCGATGTCGATGGCCACGCGCAGGCTGCCCGGGGCGCGAAGCTGGCCCATCCATTCGGCGACCGCCGCCTGGAGCGGGGCCTGCTTGTCGGCCTTGACCAGCAGCCGCACCCGGTGGCGACCGCGCACCCGCGCGATGGGGGCGGGGGCGGGCCCGAAGACCTGCGCGCCGATCCGCCGCAGCGGCGCATCGCGCCGTGCGAGCTCCGCCCCGAACGCGAACACCTGGTTCACGTCGGGCGAGGACAGGATGATCCCGGCCAGCCGGCCGTAGGGCGGCACGCCCGCAAGGCGGCGCTCCTCGGCCTCGGCGCGCCAGAACGCCTCCTCGTCGCCGCCGAGGATCGCGCGGATCACGCCGTGCTCCGGCTGGTGGGTCTGCAGCAGCGCGAGGCCCGGCCGCTCCCCCCGCCCCGCCCGGCCCGCGACCTGCCGCATGAGCTGGAAGGTGCGTTCGGCCGCGCGCAGGTCCGACCCCATCAGCCCGAGGTCGGCGTCGATCACGCCCACCAGCGTGAGATGCGGGAAGTTGTGCCCCTTGGCCACGATCTGCGTGCCGATGACGATGTCGGCGCCGCCTTCGGCGATCAGCGCGATCTGCGCCTTGAGCGCGCGCGCCGACGGGAAGAGGTCCGACGACAGCACCGCCACGCGCGCCTCGGGGAACGCCTCGGCCACCTCCTCGGCCAGCCGCTCCACCCCGGGGCCGATCGGGGCCATCTTCCCCTCGACGTGGCACGAGGGGCAGGCGAGCGGCATGGGCTTCGTCGCCCCGCACTGGTGGCAGACGAGGCGCTTCTGGAAGCGGTGCTCCACCATCCGCGCGTCGCAGTGGTCGCACCCCATCTGGTGCCCGCAGGCGCGGCAGACGGTGACGGGCGCATAGCCCCGGCGGTTGAGGAACAGGAGCGACTGCTCCCCCGCCCCGATCCGCGCGCGCACCGCCCCGGCCAGCGGGGCCGAGATCCAGCGGTCGGCGGCGAGCCGCTCCGCCCGCATGTCGATCGCGCGCATGTCGGGCAGCTCGGCCGCCCCGTAGCGGGCGCCGAGGTCGAGCCGCGCGTACTTCCCCGCCTCGGCGTTGGCCCAGCTTTCAAGGGACGGCGTGGCGGAGGCGAGGACGATCGCGCAGCCCGCCTCGCGCGCGCGCAGGACGGCCATGTCGCGCGCGTTGTAGAGCACGCCGTCCTCCTGCTTGTAGGAGGTGTCGTGCTCCTCGTCGACGACGATCAGGCCGAGGTCCTGGAACGGCAGGAACAGCGCCGACCGCGCGCCCACGACCATCGGCGCCTCGCCCATCGCGGCCATCTTCCACAGCCGCCGCCGCTCGGTCGCGGTCACGCCCGAATGCCATTCGGCCGGCCGCGCGCCGAAGCGCGCCTCGACGCGCGCGAGGAAGTCCGCGGTCAGCGCGATCTCGGGCAGCAGGACCAGCGCCTGCCGCCCCTGCCGCAGGCATTCGGCGACGGCCTCCAGATAGACCTCGGTCTTCCCCGACCCGGTGACGCCCTTCAGGAGCGTGGCCGAATACCCGCCCTGCGCCACCGCGGCCACGAGCGCGTCGCCCGCGGGGACCTGGTCCCCCTCGAGCCGCACCCGGCCCTCGGGGTCGAGCCGCGGATAGGGGCCGTCGCGCGCCGCGTCCCCCTCGGCCACGACGCCGGCGGCAACGAGACCCTTCACGACCCCCGGCCCCACCTGCGCCGCCTCGCAGAGCTCGCGCAGCGTCACCTCGGCCCCGGCGAAGGACCGCAGCGCCTCCACCACGCGGAAGCGCGCCTCGGTCATGCGGTTCGGCACGGCACCCGCCAGACGGTAGACGCGGCGCATCTGCGGCGCGTCGCCCAGGCCCGGCGCGCGGGTCGCCAGCCGCAGCATCGCGGGCAGCGGCGTCAGCGTGTAGTCGGCCATCCGGGCCAGGAAGCGGCGCATCTCGTCGCGCATCGGCACCGCATCCAGAACGCGCGTCACGGGGCGCACCCTCGCGGGATCCCAGTCCCCCCGCCCCGGCCCCCAGACCACGCCCATGACGCGGCGCGGCCCCAGCGGCACCTCGACGAAGGCCCCTGCGGCGCAGCCGCCCTCGGGCGCGCGGTAGTCGAGCGGGCGCCCCAGCGGCTCGGCCGTCAGCACGCCCACGAGCGCGCCCTCGGCGAAGTGACCGATCTCGATCGCGCCTTCCACGCAGACCTGCCTTTCATCCGCCGGACAGTCCCGTATATAGGGTCCAGACCCCCCCGACCCAACCGCCAGCCCGAGGATCGCGCCCATGAAGTTCTTCGTCGACACCGCCGACATCGCCGCCATCCGCGAGCTGAACGGCCTGAACCTCGTCGACGGGGTCACCACGAACCCCTCGCTGATCCTGAAGTCGGGCCGCAACATGCTCGAGGTCATCGCCGAGATCTGCGGGGTCGTGGCGGGGCCCGTCTCGGCCGAGGTCGTCTCGCTCGACGCCGACGCCATGATCGCCGAGGGGCGGCACCTCGCGGCGCTGGCGAAAAACGTGACCGTGAAGGTGCCGCTCACGCTCGACGGGCTGCGCGCCTGCAAGGTGCTGACGGGCGAGGGGCACATGGTCAACGTGACGCTGTGCTTCTCGGTCAACCAGGCGCTGCTGGCGGCGAAGGCGGGGGCCACGTTCGTCTCGCCCTTCGTCGGCCGGCTGGACGACATCAACCTCGACGGGCTGGACCTGATCGAGGACATCCGCACCGTCTTCGACAACTACGCCTTCAAGACCCAGATCCTCGCGGCCTCGGTCCGCACGGCGAACCACGTGGCCGCCTGCGCGCGCATCGGCGCCGACGTCGTGACCGCCCCCCCGGCGGTCATCAAGGCGCTGGCGAGCCATCCGCTGACCGACCGGGGGCTGGAGCAGTTCGCCAAGGACTGGGCACAGACGGGGCAGAAAATCCTCTGACCCCGGCCGAATCGCCTACCCCGCCGGTGGCGGTGCTGTAGGATGCCCGCAACCAAAAGACTGGCGGGCAGGGGCGGCATGAATTCCCAGGATCTGCGCGACCGCATCATCGCGGCGCCCGAGACGATCCTTGACGACCACGACGTGATGCGCGCGCTGATCGCCGCGAACGAGCGGGCGATGGGCAGCAACATCGTCGACCTGCGCGGCATCGCGATGGAGCGGCTCGAATCCCGCCTCGACCGGCTGGAGGACACGCACCGCTCGGTGATCGCGGCTGCCTACGAGAACCTCGCGGGGACGAACCTCGTCCACCGCGCGATCCTCCAGATGCTCGACCATCTCGCCTTCGAGGATTTCCTGAAGTCGCTCGGAACCGAGGTGGCGCAGACCCTGCGGGTCGACTGCATCCGCCTCGTGCTCGAATCCGCCCGCACCGCCGAGGACGAGCCCGCGCTGCGCCGGCTCGGCGACGTCCTGTTCGTGGCCGAGCCGGGGTTCGTCGCGACCTACGTGGCCGGCGGGCGCACGACCAGCCTGCGGCCCGTGACGCTGCGCCCCGTGATCCCGGCCTCGGTCCAGCTCTACGGCGAGGCGGCGCATGTCCGGTCCGAGGCGCTGATGCGGCTCGACTTCGGCAAGGGGCGGCTTCCCGGCCTGCTCGCGATGGGGGCCGAGGACCCGCACCAGTTCAAGCCCGCGCAGGGCACCGACCTTCTGGGCCACTTCGCCGGCGTCTTCGAGCGGACGATGCGCCGCTGGCTCGCATGAGCCTTGCCCTTTCGCCGGGCGCGCGCGACGCGCTGGAGGGGTGGCTGACCCATCTGCGGGCGGTGGACGGCGCGGCTCCCAACACGCTCGTCGCCTACCGCCGCGACGTGGCGGGCTGGCTCGACTTCCTGGCGCGGCACCGGGGCGGGGCCGAAGGCGCGGCCGGGCTGACCGCCGTGCCGTCGGCCGACCTGCGCGCCTGGATGGCGCACGAGCGCGGCCGCGGCGTGAGCGCGCGGTCGCTCTCGCGCGCGCTCTCGGCGGTGAAGGGCTTCACGGGCTGGCTCGCCGACCGCCAGGGGGGCGAGGCGACCGCGATCCTCTCCGCGCGCGGCCCGCGCTTCCGCCGCCCGCTGCCCCGCCCGCTGGCCGAGGCCGAGGCCGCCGCCGTGATCGAGCGCGTGGCCGACAACCCCGGCGACGACTGGATCGGCGCGCGCGACCGGGCGGTGGTCACGCTGCTCTACGGCTGCGGGCTGCGCATCTCCGAGGCCCTGGCGCTGCGGGGGCGCGACGCGCCGCTGGCCGAGGTGCTGCGCATCGCCGGCAAGGGCGGGCGCACCCGCCTCGTCCCCGTGCTGCCGGTCGCGCGCGAGGCGGTCGCGGCCTACGTCCGCCTCTGCCCCTATCCCGTGGAACCCGACGCCCCGCTGTTCCGGGGCGCGCGCGGCGGCCCGCTGTCCCCCCGGATCATCGCGCTCGCGATGGAGCGCGCCCGCGCGCAGATGGGCCTTCCCGCCACCGCCACGCCCCACGCGCTGCGCCATTCCTTCGCCACGCACCTGCTGGACGCCGGGGGGGATTTGCGGGCGATTCAGGCGCTGCTGGGCCATGCCTCGCTGTCCACGACGCAGGGGTACACGGCGGTGGACGCGGGGCGGCTGCTGGAGGCGTACGACAAGGCGCATCCGCGTGCGTGAGGGGGTGCGCGCCCTCGCGATCCTGCTCGCGATCCTCGCAGGCACGGCCGGTGCAAAGGCGCAGGACGACCTGATTCACAACCGGCTGAGCACGAGCGCCGGGATGGTGCTTGACGTCCGGCACGTCTGAACGCTTTCCCGTCGGAGCCGAAACACAGGTGGACATGTGCTGACGCGAGAAGATCGGTACTTTCCCGAGCAGTTCGGCGCGGCCGACCAATTCGGCCAGACAAGGCACGGCTTCTCGACGCCCCGGACGAGCGAACGGACCGTCGCGCTCATCGTCGCCAACATGCGCCAGCCAAGCAACGCCAGTTGCGGCGCGATCATCGTGTTCAACTCGCAAGGGGAAAACGTCGAGTTCCGCTCGCGCTTCGACGACCGCAAGGATCCCGAGGCCAGGGTCAGTCCCGAAGTTAGGGATGCGGTCCGGGCGCTGGCGCAACAGTGCGACGAGAGGGACGACGCCGAGCTCTCCGTCGGAGGCGCGGTCAACACCTAGGGGTCGCCAACGAAGGCACGGGCGTGACCGTGACGGACTCCTTCCTCTGCGACGCGGCCGTGGGTCTCAGCCCCTCGGCGCTCGACGTCGGGCTCGGCGGGCGACGGATCCGGCTCTCGCTCGTGCTGGACCGGATCGTTCTGGAGGAGGAGCGGCCGTAGGGTGCGCTTCAGCGCATCACCCTCGCCTCCCCCGTGCCCCACCCGCATCGCCGGCGGACGGTGCGCCGAAGCGCACCCTGCGGGCCGACGGGACCGCACCGCACTGCCCCAACCGGCCGCAGGGCGGGCTTCAGCCCGCCATGGCGCAACGTGGCGGGCCGAAGCCTGCCCTACGGAGAGGCGCTGGCGTAGGGTGCGCATCCATTGCGCACCTTGCCCCGCCCCCCTGTCAGGGTGCGCATTCAATGCGCACCCTGCAGCCTCCCCCGCGGTTGCGCCCGGCCCCCGTTTCCGGCATCAACCCCAGATGACCCCGCGCCTGCAGGCCCTTGCCGTCCACCTCTTCACCGCCACGGGCGCGGTGCTCGCCATGCTCGCGATGCTGGCCGCCGTGGACGGGCGGTGGGACATGATGTTCCTCTGGCTGGTCGTGGCGCTCATCGTCGACGGGATCGACGGGCCGCTGGCCCGCCGCTACGACGTGAAGCACCGGTGGCCGACCTACGACGGCCAGCTGATGGACCTCATCATCGACTACATGACCTACGTCTTCATCCCCGCCTTCGCCCTGTTCCGGTCCGGGCTGCTGCCGGGGTGGACGGGGTGGATCGCGATCATCGTGATCGTCTACGGCTCGGTCATCTACTTCTGCGACACGCGGATGAAGACCAAGGACTGGTCCTTCGCGGGCTTCCCGGCCTGCTGGAACATGGTCGTCCTCGTGATCTTCGCGCTGCAGCCGCCGCAGTGGATCACGCTGTCTGTGGTGATCCTGCTGACCGTCGCGATGTTCACGAACCTGAAGTTCATCCACCCCACGCGCACCCCGCGGTGGACCGCGCTGAACATCGGCATGTCGCTCGGCTGGACGGTCTTCGCCGGCTGGGCGGCCTGGGTCGACTTCTACCCCAACAGCTGGGCGCACTGGGGGCTTGTGGTGACGTCCGTGTACCTCACGCTCGCCGGGATCGCGCAGCAGATCGTGCCGGAGCGGCCGGCGCGGCGCTAGGCCCCGCCCGCGGGCGCGGCCTCAGGCCAGCGAGAGGCGGATCGGACCCTTCGCGGCCACGGGATCGACCGGAGCGCCGCCCTGCGTCGCCCGCAGCGCCCCTTCGGCCTGCATCGCCCCGGCTATGCGCCGCACCTCGGGCATCAGCGGGCGCCAGTCCTCCGCCAGCGCCCGCGCCGCCTCCGAGGGGCAGAAGCTCGCCCCCCGGCCCCGCCGGCGCGCGAGGTCCCCCAGAACAGCGCGGATCGCGCCGTCAGTCGCCACGCGCCGCCAGCACCGCGTCGCAACGCGCGCAGGTCGCCGGGTGCGCGTGGGCGCCGACGTCGGGCAGCACCTTCCAGCAGCGCTCGCATTTGCGGCCGGGGGCGGGGCGGAAGACCACCGCCACCTCGGGCACGTCGCCCAGCGCGAAGGCCCCGGCGGGGGGCGCATCCGCCCGCACCTCGATCCCGCTGGTGATGCAGAGGTCGGCGAAGTCCACGCCCCCCAGCAGCGCCGCCATGGCGGGCGAGACGAAGACCTGCGGCGCCGCCTCCAGCGAGGCGCCGATGACCTTCGCCGTCCGCTCCACCTCCAGCGCGCCCGTCACCACGCGGCGGGCGGCGCGGATGCCCTCCCACCGCCGGGCCAGGGCCTCGTCGCGCCAGGCCGCCGGCGTCCCGGGCATGTCCGCCAGATGGACCGAGGACCCCTCGCCGGGGAACCGCTCCAGCCAGACCTCCTCCATCGTGAACACCAGCACCGGGGCGAGCCATGTGACCAGCCGGTGGAATGCGAGGTCCAGGACCGTCCGCGCCGACCGCCGCCGCAGGCTATCCGGCCCGTCGCAGTAGAGCGCGTCCTTGCGGATGTCGAAGTAGAAGGCGGACAGGTCCGTGGTGGCGAAGGCGAACAGCCGCTGGAACACCCCCTGGAAGTCGTAAGATCCGTAGCCCTCGCGCACCTGCGCGTCCAGCTCGGCCAGACGGTGCAGCACCCAGCGCTCCAGCTCGGGCATCTGCGCCGGCTCCACGCGCTCGGCCTCGTCGAAGCCCGCAAGGTTGCCCAGCAGGAAGCGCAGCGTGTTGCGCAGCCGGCGATAGCCGTCCGCCGTGCCCTTCAGGATTTCCTTCCCGATCCGCAGATCCTGCGTGTAGTCCGACTGCGCCACCCAGAGCCGCAGGATGTCCGCGCCGTAGTCGTCGATCACCTGCTGGGGCGCGACGGTGTTGCCCAGCGACTTCGACATCTTCAGGCCCTTCTCGTCGAGCGTGAAGCCGTGGGTCAGCACCCCGCGGTAGGGCGCGCGCCCCAGCGTGCCGCAGGCCTGGAGAAGCGAGGAATGGAACCACCCCCGGTGCTGGTCCGTCCCCTCGAGATAGAGGTCCGCGATCCCGTCCGCCGCCCCGTCCGCGCGGTCGCGCAGCACGAAGGCGTGGGTCGAGCCCGAGTCGAACCACACGTCGAGCACGTCGGTGACTTGGTCGTAGTCGGCCGCGTCCGCAAGCCCGGACAGGACCGCCTCCTTGAAGCCGGGGCGATACCAGACATCCGCTCCCTCCGCCTCGAAGGCGGAGAGGATGCGGGCGTTGACCGCCTCGTTGCGCAGCAGGAAGTCGGGGTCGGTGGGCTTCGCGCCCTTCCGCACGAAGCAGGTCATCGGCACGCCCCAGGCGCGCTGGCGGCTCAGCACCCAGTCGGGGCGCGCCTCGATCATCGAGTGGAGCCGGTTGCGCCCGTTCTCGGGCGTCCACTGCACCAGCGTGTCGATCGAGGCGAGCGCCCGCTCGCGGATCGTCGCCTTGCCCGTGGGGGCGTCGAGCCCGTCCTCTAGCGCCCGGTCGATCGCCACGAACCACTGCGGCGTGTTGCGGTAGATGAGCGGGGCCTTGGACCGCCACGAGTGCGGGTACGAATGGCGCAGCCTGCCCTTGGCGAACAGCGCGCCCGAGGCCGCGAGCGCTTGGATGACCGCAACATTGGCCCCCCCGTCCTTACCGTCGGGCCCGATTACGCTGACAGGCTCGAGCCCAGCGTCCCTCCGTGCATCTGCGCCGAAGACCGGCAAGTCGACCCGGAAGGAGCTGTCCTCCATGATGTTGTGCGTCATTCTGAGTTCCGGATGCTGATCCCTGAACTTCAGATAAAGCTGGTAATCGTCGTCGCCGTGGCTGGGGGCCGTGTGGACGAAGCCGGTGCCCGCGTCGTCGGTGACGTGCTCGCCGGGGAGGAGGGGGACGGGGTAGTCCCATTCGCCGTTGGCGCCATCCATCCGGTCGAACGGATGCGCGAGCGTGAGCGCGCCCAACTCGTCCGCCGATACGCCACGCAGACGGCGCACCATGCTGCCGTCGAGCTTCGCCTGCGCGAAGACGGCCTCGGCCAGCTTGTCGGCGACGAGGTAGCGCGCGCCGATGGTGGCGTTGCTTTCGACCGGACGCCCCGTGACCTCATACAGGCCATAGGCAATTGAAGGGTTGAAGGCGACCGCGCGGTTCTGAGGGATGGTCCAAGGCGTCGTCGTCCAGATGAGGACGCGCGCACCTCGGAAATCTTTAAAGTATTGGGTAAAGACGCCGGTCTCGCTAGTGCCGGAGAAAGTCGGGATGTCTCGCGCCGGCTGAACCCATTCGGCTCGACCTCCTCGAACTACCTTGAACGCCACCCACACCTGATGGCTCTGGTGCTCGTGATACTCCACCTCCGCCTCGGCCAGCGCGGTCTTCTCCACCGGCGACCACATCACGGGCTTGCTGCCCTGATAGAGCGAGCCGTTCATCAGGAAGCGCATGAACTCCGCGGCGATCACCGCCTCGGCGTGGTAGTCCATCGTGAGGTAGGGCTCACGCCAGTTCCCCGTCACGCCCAGGCGCCTGAACTCCTCGCGCTGGACGTCGACCCATCCCTCGGCGAACCGCCGGCATTCCTGGCGGAAGGCCACGATGTCGACGTCGTCCTTGTTCAAGCCTCGCGCGCGGTACTGCTCCTCGATCTTCCATTCGATGGGCAGGCCGTGGCAGTCCCAGCCGGGGACGTAGCGGGCATCGAACCCCATCATCTGGCGGGACCGCACCACCATGTCCTTCAGCACCTTGTTCAGCGCGTGCCCGATGTGCAGGTGGCCGTTGGCGTAGGGCGGGCCGTCGTGCAGGATGAAGGGGGGCCGGCCCGCCGCACGCTCGCGCAGGCGGTCGTAGACCCCGATCGCCTCCCACCGCGCGAGCCAGCCGGGCTCGCGCTGGGGAAGCCCTGCGCGCATCGGGAACTCGGTCCGGGGCAGGAAGACGGTGCCCGAGTAGTCGGGGGCGGCGTCGGGCGTGGGCGTCGTCTCGGTCGGCGTGGCGGTGTCGGCGCTCATCGGCGGCGGTCCTTCGGGATGGGGAACGGGATGCACGAATGGCCCGGCGCCCCTGTCAGGACGCCGGGCCGCTAATTCGGAAGGACCCGCGCGCGATCATCGCCGGGGCTTATACGGGCCCTGCCCGCCTGCGGCAACCTACCCGTTCAGGTGCCGCCAGACCTCGGAGATGACGACCGACCCCTCGCCCACGCCCGAGGCCACGCGCTTCACCGACCCCGACCGCACGTCGCCCACCGCGAAGATGCCGGGGCAGGAGGTGGCGTAGCGGCCCCGGTCGCCCGCCCCCGCCGCGTCGCCCGTCAGCACGAAGCCCCGGTTGTCGAGCCGCACGCGCCCGTCCAGCCAGCCCGTGTTGGGCACGGCCCCCACCATCACGAAGACCGCGCGGGCGTCGAGATGCCAGTCCATCCCCGTCTCGCGGTCGTGGATCGTCACCCGCTCCAGCGCGGCGTCGCCCTCCAGCGCGGCGACCTCGGTGCGGTAGTGGATCGTGACGTTGGCCGCGCCCCTGAGACGCTCGATCAGGTAGGACGACATGCTCTCGGCCAGGCTGGCACCCCGCACCAGCACATGCACGTGCCGCGCGCTGCGGCTCAGGAACATCGCCGCCTGCCCGGCCGAGTTGCCGCCGCCGATCACCACGCATTCGGTGGCGCGCGCATAGCGCGCCTCCACCTCGGTGGCGGCGTAGTAGACGCCCGCGCCCTCGAAGTCCTCCAGCCGCGGCAGGGGCAGGCGGCGGTATTCGACCCCCGTCGCCACCACCACGGCGCGGGCGAGCACGCGCTGCCCGTCGTCGAGGCCGAGGCACCAGGCGCCCTCCTCGGGGGCGATGGCGGTCACGCGGTGGGGGATGGCGAAGCGCGTGCCGAACTTCATCGCCTGAACCTCGCCACGCCAGCAGAGATCCGCGCCGGAGATGCCGGTGGGAAAGCCCATGTAGTTCTCGATGCGGCTGGAGGTCCCGGCCTGCCCGCCGATCGCCAGATCCTCGACCACCAGAGCCTGCATTCCCTCAGCCCCCGCATAGACCGCCGCCGACACGCCCGCCGGGCCGCCGCCCACGATCACGACGTCGAAGGTGCCCGCGGCGCCGGCGTCGAAGGCGAGGCCCAGCCGGCGGGCCAGGGCCGCGGGCGTCGCCTCGGGCAGGACCTCGGACTGGCCGACGATCACGCGGGGGCCGTCGGCCGGATCGAACGAGCAGCTTTCGCCCCAGTCGCGCGCAGGCTCGCTTCCGGGATCGTGGAAGGCGACCGGCAGGCGGTTGCGCGCGGCGAAGGCCGCGATCCGGCGGACGGCGCGGTCGTCCTCCGGCCCCACCACGATGACCGAGGCGGTCTCGCGCTCCAGCATGGCGCGGCGGCGGGCGGCGAGAACGCTCACCACGATGTCGGACATCTCGGGGTTCACGGTCATCAGCGCGAGCATCGCCTCGCGGGGCACGCACAGGATCTCGCCCGCCGTGACCGCGCGGTAGCAGCCGAGCAGCACGCCGCCCGACAGGAAGCCGATCTCGCCGATGAACTGCCCGGCGCGCAGCGTCGCATCGCCGACACGCGCGTCGGTCCGCGGATCGTAAAGCTCGAACTCGCCCTCGGTCACGTAGATGAACCGGTCGTGCGGCTGACCGGCCTCGGCCACCACCTGTCCGGCCGCCACGCGCTCCGGCACCCCTTCGCGGCGCATCAGCGCCACGTGCCGGGGCGTCAGCGGGCGGCGCGTCATCGTCGCAAGGTCTTCGGCCAGGCTTTCCATCAGCGCGCGCCCCTGTCGTCGCGATCCCCGAACAGGCCGGCGAGGCCCCGGCTCACCAGGTTCGTGACCTTCGGGCGCGGCAGGGCGGCGAAGGGCATGGGCCGGCACAGCTCCATCGCCGCCAGCCCCACGCGCGCGGTCAGCGCGCCGTTGACCACCCCCTCGCCGAAGCGGCGCGAGACCCTGGACAGGATCCCGCCCCCCGCGAAGGATCCGACCAGGTCGTCGCCGATCGCCACCGCCCCCGTCGCGATCAGGTAGGCGAAGACCCGTCGCATCAGCCCCCAGCTGCCCAGCGCGCCCGACCGGCCGCCGTAGAGCTCGGCCAGCCTGCGCACCATCCGCAGGTTCGCATAGAGCGCCATCGCCACGTCGGCGAGCGCGAGCGGCACCAGCGCCGTCACCATCGCCACCTGCCGCGCGGCCGCCTCGATCTCGCGCCGCGCGGCCTGGTCGAGCGCGCCCAGAAGCTCCGTCTCGGCCATGTCCAGAAGGGCGTCGGCGTCGAACAGGTCGCCCCGCCCCTCGGCCAGCCGCGACCGGCCCCAGCGCAGGTCGGGCCGGTTCGCATAGAGCGCCTCCATGGCGGCGACGACCCGGCGCGCCTCGCCAAGGTCCGCCGTCTCGCGCGCCGCGACGGCGCCCGCGCGGATATGCTCCAGCCGGCCGAGCCGCAGGTAGGCGGTCCATTCGCGCAAGGCGAGCGCCGCCGCGAGCACGGCCGCAAGCCCGATCAGGACGAAGGCGATCCAGCCGATCAGGCTGTCCCTCGCCAGAAGCCCCGTCACGAAGTCGTAGGCCGCGACCGACAGGACGAAGCCCAGAAGGGTGGCGAAGACCCAGCGCGCCGCACGCCCCAGGGCGGTGCCGCGCGGCCGCGCCACGCGGTCCATCGCGGCGAGCATCCGGCCGTCGGCCGACATCGCGCCCGGGCCATCGGGCACGGGGGGCGCGGCGGCGGGGTCGGCCGGCTCCTCCCAGTCGATGACGACGGGACGCCTCGTCACAGCCGGTCCCCCAGCAGGAAGGCCGCGGCGCGGTCCATGCGGACATGGGGCAGCCCCTCGCCCGGCCGCCGGGTGATCGTGGCGGGCAGGAAGGTCATCAGCGCGTAGTCGGCCCCGAGCCAGGCCTCCGCCCCCTCGCGCGCGGGCGCCAGAAGCCGCGCCGGGTCCTCGGGCAGGTCGCCCGGATACATCGCGGCCTGCCGCCCGGAGGAGGCGAGCCGCCCGCGCACCATCGGCAGCGTCTCTCCGCCCTGCTCCACCTCCTCTTCCACGGTGGCGCGCAGCGCGGCCAGCGCCAGCGCCTGCACCTGGGCCCCGGCGAAGGCCGCGCGGTCGCGCGCCTCGCGCACCATGGCCTCGAGGATCGCGGTCAGGCGGGGGTGCTGGACATGGTGCAGGTGGTCGGCCTTGGTGGCCGCGAACAGGATGCGGTCCGCCCGCCGCCCGTTCACGAGCCGCGAGAGCCAGCCGTTCCGGCCGGGGCGGAACGCGGCCAGCACCTCGGCCATCGTGCGGCGCAGGTCCTCCAGCGCCCGCGGGCCGCGGTGGATCGCCTCGAGCACGTCCACCAGCACCACCTGCCGGTCGATGCGGCTGAAATGCGCGCGGAAGAAGGGCCGGACCACGCGGTCGACATAGGCGTCGTAGCGCCGCGCCATCTCGCGCCAGAGGCTGCCGCGCGGGGTATGCGCCGGCATCGGCAAGGGCGCGAAGGTCAGCACGGGCGAACCTTCGAGTTCGCCCGGCAGCAGGAAACGGCCCGGCGTGCAGTCCGACCGCCCCTCGTCCCGCGCCGCCGCGAGATAGCGCTTGAAGGCGTCGGCCAGGGCCAGCGCGCGCCCCTCGTCCAGCCGCAGCGCGCCGTCCTCGGCCCGCGCGGTCGCGAGGTAGTCGGCCGCCTCGGCCCGCCGCTCCATCCGTTCGAGCGTCCCTTCCGACCAGGCGGCATAGTCCTGTTCCAGAAGCGACAGGTCCAGCAGCCACTCGCCCGGGTAGTCCACGATGTCGAGGTGAACCGTGCGCGGCCCGCCGAACCCGGCAAGCATCCCCTCGGGCCGGACCCGGAACGACAGGCGCAGCTCCGACACGGCGCGGGTCGACTGCGGCCAGCGCGGGTCGCCGCCCGTCATCGCCGCGAGATGCGTCTCGTAGTCGAAGCGCGGCAGCGTCATGTCGGGCTGGGGCTGCAGGAACGCCGCCTCGATCCGCCGGGCGGCCGCGAACTGCGGCATCCGCCCCCGGTCCAGGAGGTTCGACACGAGGCTCGTGATGAAGACGGTCTTGCCCGCGCGGCTGAGGCCCGTCACGCCCAGACGCACCACCGTGTCGCCGAACGGATCGGTGACAGCGGCATAGGCATCGCCGAGGGAACGCGCGATGCCGTCCGCGATGCTGCCGATCCCCACCTGCGTCACCCCTCCGGCCGTCCGGCGGCAAAGATAGGCGCGGCGCCCGCGGAAGGACAGGGGGCGCCGTTGCCCCGGCCCGCCGCCTGCGCTAACCCCGCGCCATGCCGCGCTTCGCCCTGCTCATCGAATACGACGGTGCGCCCTTCCACGGCTGGCAGGCCCAGGCGGCGGGCCGGCCGTCGGTCCAGGGCGCGGTCGAGCGGGCGCTGGCGCGGATCGACCCCTTTGCCCCGCGGATCGCCGCCGCCGGCCGGACCGACGCCGGCGTCCACGCGACGGGGCAGGTCGCCCATGTCGACCTCGCCCGCGACTGGGACCCGTTCCGGCTTGCCGGGGCCGTCAACGCCCACCTGCGCCCCCTGCCGGTCGCGGTGCTGGCCGCCGCTCGGGCGGCGGAGGGGTTCCACGCGCGCTTCACCGCCGTCCAGCGCCGCTACACCTTCCGCCTGATGACCCGCCGCGCGCCCGAGGCGCTGGAGGCGGGCCGTGTCTGGCGCGTGGGCCACGCGCTCGACGTGGCGGCGATGCGCGAGGCCGCAGCCCATCTGGCCGGGCGGCACGACTTCACCACCTTCCGCTCGGCGCAGTGCCAGGCGGCCAGCCCGGTCCGGACGCTGGACCGGATCGCCATCGAGGCGCTGCCCTGCCCCGGCGGGCACGAGATCCGCTTCCACCTCGCCGCGCGATCCTTCCTGCACAACCAGGTCCGCTCCATCGTCGGCACGCTGGAACGGGTGGGCGCGGGCGCTTGGCCGCCGGGCCGCGTGGCCGAGGCGCTTGCCGCGCGCGACCGCGCCGCCTGCGGGCCGGTCAGCCCGCCGCAGGGGCTTTGCCTGACCGGGGTCGGCTATCCCGCCGATCCCTTCGCCGCCTGATCCGCGTCCGGCGCCGGTGCGCAGGCCGCGGCCTGCGCGGGATCGTCCGGGGGCGCGGCGCCCCATCCCGAGGCCCCGGACAGCGTCCCGTCGGGCGCAAGTGCCGTCCCCTCCACCAGGAGAGCCTGCCGGCCCGACCGGCAGTCGAAGGCAAGCGGCAGCCGCCGCGTGCCGACCCAGCGCTCCACGATCATGACCTCGGCCCGCCGGATCGCGGCATCCGCCGCCGAGACGGCGACCCCCGCCCGGTCCATCGCGAGAAACCGCGTGGTGACCGGCACGAGGTAGGTCCAGGGCCGCAGGCCGCTCCGGTCGGCCGGGGCGGAGAGGATCGCGACGCCGGCCGGAAGCGCCGCCGTCGTCCGCGCGAACCAGGAGTACTCGTTCCAGGCCGAGAAGAGCAGCATCCCCGCCCCGGCGGCAACCGGCACCAGCCAGCGCGACCCCTCGCCCCGCCGCAGGAGTTGCCGCGCCAGCATGGCGACCCCCGCGAGCCCGGCCCCCGCCGTGACCGTGGCGACGAGATCGAGGAGCATCCGGATCCTTCCTTCCCGATGGCGGAACGGAAACGGCGCGCCCGCGACAGGCGCGCCGTCCCGAGTTTCACGGCGCGGTCAGTGCGCCTGCGCCGCCCCGGCCCCGCGCGGGACGCGGATCGACTCGACCAGGTCCACCACCTCGCGCGGCGGGGCCTTGGTGATCATCGACACGGCGTAGGCCGCCACCACGTTCAGCAGCGCGCCGACCGGCCCGAAGCCCGCGGGCGAGATCCCGAACCAGAACGCGTCCGGCGTGTTGGGCAGCCAGTTGGTGCCCGGCACGAAGAACCAGCCGAGGTACATGAAGATGTAGAGGGCGGTCGAGACCAGGCCCACCAGCATCCCCACGATCGCGCCTTCCTTCGTCACGCGCTTGGAGAAGATGCCCATCATCAGCGCCGGGAACAGCGTCGCCGCCGCCAGCCCGAAGGCGAGCGCCACCACCTGCGCCGCGAAGCCCGGCGGGTTGATCCCGAGCCAGGTGGCCAGCGCGATCGCCAGCGCCATCGAGATGCGCGCCCAGAGAAGCTCCCCCTTCTCGGAGATGTTGGGGTTGAGCGCGCCCTTGATCAGGTCGTGGCTGATCGCCGACGAAATGGCGAGCAGAAGCCCCGCCGCCGTCGACAGCGCCGCGGCCAGGGCACCCGCCGCGACGAGCGCGATGACCCAGCCCGGCAGGTTCGCGATCTCGGGGTTGGCGAGCACCATGATGTCGTTGTTCACGGTGGTCAGCTCGTTCCCGACCCAGCCGCGCTCGGCGAGCGTCTGCCCGCCGATCGTCGCCTCGGCCAGCGCCGCGTCGCGCGCGGCGAGGGCCCCGGTGTAGGCGGCCTGAAGCGCCTGGAGATCGGCGTTCGCCGCCCCCCCGACCGTCACCGCGGCGGGCGAGGCGAGGTCCACCCCCTCCGTCGCGACGCCGGCGGCGCTCATGGCGTCGGTCAGGGCCTTGCGCGCGGCCGCGAGCGCGGTGTTGGCGGCCGCGAGCGGCGCCGGCTCGTTGAAGTACTGGATCTGGCCGTCGCCGTTCTTGTCCTCCATCACCAGCAGCCCGGTTTCCTCCCAGTTGCGGATCCACTCGAGCCGCGGCTCGCTGTCGATCGCGGCGCGGGTGATCGCGGGCCCGTCGAGCGCGTTGCCCTCGATGGCGTTGGGCCAGAAGGTCGTGGTCAGGTTCAGCCGCGCCATCGAGCCCACCGCCGGCGCCACCGTGTAGAGCAGCGCGATGAACACCAGCGCCCAGCCCGCCGAGATGCGCGCATCCGACACCCTGGGCACGGTGAAGAAGCGGATGATGACGTGCGGAAGGCCGGCGGTGCCGATCATCAGCGACATGGTCACGAGGAACATGTTGAGCATGTTCGTCGTCTGCGCGGTGTAGGCCGTGAAGCCGAGCTCGGTCACCACCTGGTCGAGCTTGGCCATGAAGGCGACGTCGCCCCCGCCCGGCGCGTAGCCGCCCACGAGGCCCAGCTGCGGCAGGAAGTTCCCCGTCAGCGACAGGCTGATGAACAGCGCGGGGATCGTGTAGGCGATGATCAGGACGATGTACTGCGCCACCTGCGTGTAGGTGATGCCCTTCATCCCCCCGAGCACCGCGTAGATGAACACGAGCGCCGAGCCGATGTAGAGGCCCGTCGTCGCCGACACCTCGAGGAAGCGCGCGAAGGTCACGCCCACGCCCACCATCTGTCCGATCACGTAGGTGATCGAGATGACCAGCAGGCAGACCACCGCCACCAGACGCGCCGACTTCGAGTAGAACCGGTCGCCGATGAACTCGGGCACGGTGAACTTGCCGAACTTGCGCAGGTAGGGGGCGAGCAGCAGCGCCAGAAGCACGTAGCCCCCCGTCCAGCCCATCAGGAAGGTGGAGTTGTTGTAGCCCCCGAAGGCGATCAGCCCCGCCATCGAGATGAAGGACGCGGCCGACATCCAGTCGGCGGCCGTGGCCATCCCGTTCACGACGGGACCGACGCCCTGGCCCGCCGCGTAGAACTCGGCCGTCGTGCCGGCCCGCGCCCAGACCGCGATCCCGACATAGAGCGCGAACGACGCGCCGACGATGAGGAGGTTGAGGGTGAACTGGTCCATGCCTATTCCTCCACCCCGTGCTCGCGGTCGATCCTGTTCATGCGCGCGGCATAGAAGAAGATCAGGGCGATGAAGGTATAGATCGAGCCCTGCTGCGCGAACCAGAAGCCCAGATCGACGCCGCCGATCATGATGCCCGACAGGGCGGGGCGCAGCAGGATGCCCAGCCCGAAGGACACGGCGAACCAGATCGCAAGGCAGAACGCGATCAGGCGTATGTTCGCGGACCAGTAGGCGTTCGCGGACGCCTCCCGGGCCGGGCGGGCACTTGTCGATGCCGGGGTTGCCATGGGTCTTCCGTCCTCCCTCGTTGGTATCGCCCGTCCGGTTCGTCCGGCCGGGTCGTCGTTCCGCCGCCGGCGCCCGCTCGTCGAGCGGGCGCGGCGGATGTCGCGCCGGGGCCCTAGCCCCGGTTCATCCGGTTCTCGATCAGGTCGTCGACCACGCCCGGATCGGCCAGGGTCGAGATGTCGCCGAGGCTGCCGAAGTCGTTCTCGGCGATCTTGCGCAGGATCCGCCGCATGATCTTGCCCGACCGGGTCTTCGGCAGGCCGGGCGCCCACTGGATCAGGTCGGGGCAGGCGATGGCCCCGATCTCGGTCCGCACCCACTTCACCAGGTCGCGGCGCAGCTCCTCGGTCGGCTCGGTGCCGCGCATCAGCGTGACGTAGGCGTAGATGCCCTGCCCCTTGATGTCGTGCGGGTAGCCCACCACCGCCGCCTCGGCGACATCGGCGTGCGCGACGAGCGCGCTCTCGATCTCGGCGGTCCCCATCCGGTGGCCCGAGACGTTGAGCACGTCGTCCACGCGGCCCGTGATCCAGTAGTAGCCGTCGGCGTCGCGCCGGCAGCCGTCGCCGGTGAAGTAGTGGCCCGGGTACTGGCTGAAGTAGGCCTCCTCGAACCGCTTGTGGTCGCCCCAGAGCGTGCGCATCTGCCCGGGCCAGCTGTCGGCGATGCAGAGGACGCCCTCGCACTCCACCGCCTCCTGAACCTGTGCGGTGGCCGGATCGAGCACGACCGGCTTCACGCCGAAGAACGGCAGCGTCGCCGACCCGGGCTTCGTCGGGATCGCGTGCGGCAGGGGCGTGATGATGTGCCCGCCCGTCTCGGTCTGCCAGAAGGTGTCGACGATCGGGCAGCGGCCCCTGCCGACGTTGGCGTGGTACCAGTTCCAGGCCTCGGGGTTGATCGGCTCGCCCACCGTGCCGAGGATGCGCAGCGAGGACAGGTCGTGCCCCTCCACCCACTGCGTCCCCAGACCCATCAGCGCGCGGATCGCGGTGGGCGCGGTGTAGAACTGGTTCACGCGGTGCTTCGACACCACCGACCAGAAGCGCCCCGCGTCGGGCCAGGTCGGCACCCCCTCGAACATCAGCGTGGTCGCCCCGTTCGCGAGCGGGCCGTAGACGATGTAGCTGTGCCCCGTGACCCAGCCCACGTCCGCCGTGCACCAGTAGACGTCGCCGTCGCGGTAGTCGAAGACATGGCTGTGGGTCATCGACGCGTAGACCAGATAGCCGCCCGTCGTGTGGACCACGCCCTTCGGCCGCCCCGTCGACCCCGAGGTGTAGAGGATGAAGAGCGGATCCTCCGCCCCCATCGCCTCGGCCGGGCAGTCGGGGCTCGCGTCCGCCATCGCCGCCAGCAGGTCGACGTCGCGCCCCCCGATCCAGGTCGTCTGGTCGCCGGTGTGCTTGACCACCAGGCACTTCACGTGGTCGTCGCAGTGCAGAAGCGCGGCATCGGTGTTCGACTTCAGCGGCGTCCGCTTGCCCCCGCGCGGGCCGCTGTCCGCGGTGATGACCACCTTGGCGGCGCAGTCGTTGATCCGGTTGGCCAGCGCGTCGGGGCTGAAGCCCCCGAACACCACCGAATGGACCGCCCCGATCCGCGCGCAGGCGAGCATCGCGAAGGCCGCCTCGGGGATCATCGGCATGTAGAGGACGACGCGGTCGCCCCGCGCGACGCCCTGCGCCTTCAGCACGTTCGCGAGACGGCCGACGCGGTCGTGAAGCTCGGCGTAGGTGATGCGGCGCGCCGGGGTCGCGGGATCGTCCGGCTCCCACAGGATCGCGGTCTGGCCGGCGCGGGCGGGCAGATGGCGGTCGACGCAGTTCGCCGCGACGTTCAGCGCGCCGTCCGCGAACCAGCGGATGCTGACCGCGCCGGGGGCGAAGGACGTGTCCTTGACCCGGGTGTAGGGCCGGATCCAGTCCAGCCGCCGCCCCTCGCGCGCCCAGAAGCCCTCGGGGTCGGCGATCGACTCGGCGTAGGCGCGCGCGTAGCCCGCGGCGTCAAGCCCCGTCCCGACCGGCCTGTCGGTCGATGCCCGGCCGACGACCTCGGCTTCGGTCATGGTATGCCCCCCGGTTGTCTCTCCCCGGCCGCCTCCCCTCCCGGATGACGGTCTTGGAGGGCAGAATACCGAATTGGGGCCGTCCAACAAGGATAACCTTCCATTGACAATTGTAATCGCCGCGTCATGCCGTGGGGCGGTGCCAGGCCGCCACAGGACGGGTCCAGCGATGCCCACCGCCCGCGATCCCTTCCACCCCGCCGACGACGGGGCGCGCCGCGCCGCGCGCGCGCTGCTGACGGGGGCGCGGCACGGGGCGCTGGCGGTGCTGACCCCGGGCACGGGCGCGCCGGGCATCAGCCGGGTGGCGCTGGCCCCGGGCCCGGACGGGGGACCGCTGACGCTGGTGTCCTCGCTCGCGCCGCACCACGCGGCGCTGGCTGCCGACCCGCGCGCGGCGCTGATGGTGGGCGAGCCCGGTCCGAAGGGCGACCCGCTCGCGCATCCGCGCCTGATGATCGAGGTGACGGCCCGGCCTGTCCCGCGCGCCGATCCGGGCCATGCCGCGCTGCGCGCGGCGTTCCTCGCGCACCAGCCCAAGGCCGCGCTCTACATCGACTTCGCCGACTTCGGGCTGATGCGGCTGGAACCGGTCGCCGCCGTTCTCAACGCGGGGTTCGGCCGGGCCTTCCGCCTGACACCGGCCGACCTGCGGACCCCGGCCGCGGACTGAACGGGGCACCCCGCCGGGTGCCCGTCCCCGTCGCCCGCGCCGGCCGGCTCAGCTCGGGTTGTCGCAGCGCAGCGTCACCTGCATCCGGCCCTTGACCGCCACCGGCCAGCGCAGCGCGACGCGGTCGCGCCCGGCCCCCTGCTCTGCCAGCGCGTGCGGCGCATCCCAGCGGGGGGCGTCGGCGGCGGTCAGGACCGGGCCCTCGGGCAGCGCGGCCGGCACCGTCCGCGCCCAGGCCCCGAAGGGAAGGAACCCCGCGCCGTTGACCGTCCAGGTGTCCGACGCGGTGTTCTGCTGGTGCGTGACCGTCACCGGGTTGATCGTCGGCTGGGTCACGCCGTTGAAGGTGTTCCCCTCGAACACGACGTTGCGCATCCGCCCGAAGTCGAGCGTGGCCGTCGTCGCGTCCAGCCCCTCGATCCGGTCGACGGTGGCGTTGACGGTGCGGAAGATGTTGCCCGTGACGGTCAGCCCGTTGACGAAATGCCCGGCCCCGCGCGGCTTCAGCACGATCCAGCGGAAGGCCGAGGAGACGTCGCTGCACAGGAACAGGTTGCCCGTCATCGTCAGGGCCCCGAACGACAGCTCGTTGCTGAAGGCGGGCTCGGCGTCGTGCTCGTTCGTCCACTCGACGAAGCAGTTGTCGACGTAGTTGCCCGTCATCACCGCGCGGGGGTTGGTCTGCGTGAACACCACGCCCGCCTGCCGCACGCCGTTCGCCTGCTCGTCGCCCTGGAAGAAGTGGTTGCCGACGAAGAGCGCGTTGCCCCCGCCCATCACCGCGAAATGCGCGAAGCGCACCACGCGGTTGTCGCGGATCTTGCAGTCGTTGGCGTTGGCGTTCAGCGCGATCGTGGTGCGGTCCTGCGCGGGCAGGGCCTGCTCGTCCGACAGGAACTGGCAGCGGTCGACGAACATCCCCTGGCACCCCAGCCCGGTCGAGGTCACCCCGCGGTCGCGCGGGCGGTTGACGACGCAGCCCTCCAGCCGGAAGGTCAGCCCCTCGGGTGCGAGCAGGATGCCCGAGGCGAGGCCGTTGCACTGCAGCTCCACCCCCGTGACCTCGAACCGGCTCAGGGCCTCGAAGCCGCCGAAGTCCAGAAGGTACCTGTAGCGGCGGAAGGTGAAGGTCCGGGTGCCCCCCGCCCCCCACAGGGGCCGCGACAGCGTGACCGTGGCCGCGCCGACGTTCTTCGCGGTCACGTAGACCTCGCGCCCGACGCCGGTGCCGCTGACCCGCGCGCCCACCGGGATCGCCGCGATGCCGGCCACCCCGGTCAGGCGGTTCGGGTCGGCTGCGGCGTAGGTCGCGGTGGCGGTCACCGTCTCGGTGTCCCAGGCGGCCGAGGCCACCGCGTTGAGCTGACCGTTCGCCAGCACCCGGCGCTGGGCGAACGAGGTCAGGCCCGCCAGCGACGCCACGTTCACCGGGCCGGTCAGGTCGACGCGGCGCCCGCTCAGGTCGAAGGTGACATGGTCGGTGAAGTAGAACAGCGCCTGAAGCCCGCGCCGGAACCCCTCGGCCTCGGACCCGAAGGCGGCGGCGTAGGTGTCGAGGTCGTAGTTGCGGGTGCAGACCAGCCGGTTCGCCGGGGGCATCGTCACGCGGCCGTCGAAGCGCACCGCGCTCTGCAGCGTGACGTTGGCGGCGAGGTTGTAGAGCCCGTCCGACACCAGCACCGTGCGCCCGTCGGCGGCGGCGTCGGCGGCAAGGAAGGCCGCCGCGTCGTCGGCGATGCCGTTCCCGATCGCGCCGTAGTCGCGCACGTCGACGATGTCCATCATCGTGCGGTGGAAGACGGACGTGACATCCTCGATGACGAGATCGTCGATGCGGACCACCCCGCCGTTCGGCCCGGTCAGGTCCAGCCCGAAGTGCCCGTAGGTGGGGGCCGTGCCCCAGACCATGTCGACGCCCTGCCGGTTGCCCGACCCGACGATCGCGGTCACCGTCACGACCTGCCCGTAGGCGGTGAGCTGGACCGACGGCCCGGTCTGCGGACCGCCCGCGTTCGTCCCGTTGGACAGCGCGGCGTAGCCGGCGATCCGCACGGCCGGCAGCGCGCCCGACACCGCCTTCACCCGCGCCGTCACGCGCAGGTAGAGCCCCGGCTCGACCGGCGTCTGGCCCTTGTAGCGCAGGCGCTGCGTCGCCTCCTGCTTCTGCAGCTCGAGGCAGCCGCCGAAATCCTGGTCGGCGGGCACCAGCGCGGCGTTGGCCTGCCCCTGGTAGGACAGCGAGCCGGGCGTCCCGTCCTCGCGCGACCACTGCGCGAGACCGGCCGCGAAGGGCGGCGGCATCAGGGCCAGGCCGTCGGTGATCGCCTTGTTCATCGTGAAACCCCCGTGCGTTGCATCGGGGGCATCGGTGCGGGATCGGAGGTTAAGGCGCGCTCAGCCGGCCGCGCGCCGCAGGCTCCGGGGACGCAACGCTCATGCCCCCACCCCGGCGCGGGGCAGGATCTGGACGCCGTCGATCTGCCAGCCCTCGGGGGTCTCGATCATCCGGTAGTCGAGGACATGCGTGGCCCCCGCCCGGTCCGTGACCATCACGCGCTGCCAGAGCGCGCCGCCCACCTCGCGCAGCTCAAGCATCCGCACGGTGCCCGGGTCCCAGACCATCGGGTAGCCCTGCCGCACCATCTGCCCGAAGTTCTCCGCCGAGCCGAAGAGCCGCTTGATCGCGGGCGAGGCGAAGCCGAAGGCGGTGCCCACGTCCTGCGCGCGGAAGGCCTCCATCTGGCGGTTGATCGTGGCTTCGATCCCCGGGTTCCCCGCCTCCTGCGCGGGCAGGGCCGGGGCCATCATCGCGATGGCCATGGCAAGGACGACACTGCGCATGATCCCTCCCTCGTGCATGGGAAGGACGTAGGCCCGCGGCCCGCTTCGTCAAACGCCTAGGCCGCGAGGTCCCCCGCCAGCGCCCGGTCGATCAGCGCCACCGTCTCCGCCACGCCGTAAAGCGCCACGAACCCCCCGAAGCGCGGCCCCTCGCTGGTGCCCAGCAGCACCTCGTAGAGCGCGCGGAACCAGTCGCGCAGCGGCTCGAACCCGTGGTCCTTGCCGACGGCATAGACCAGGGTCTGCAAGGCTTCCGCGTCGAGCCCCCCGTCCCAGCCGGCGAGCCGGTCGCGCAGGTCCGCCATCGCCGCCCGTTCCCGCGGGTCGGGCAGCCGGAAGGCGCGGGTGGGCAGCACGAAGTCCTCGAAGTAGCGGAGCGCGAATCCCGCCGCCGCGTCGAGGTCGGGGTTGGCCTCGGGGCTCGCCCCGGGCGCATACCGCCGGATGAAGCCCCACAGGCCCGCCTTGTCCCTGGCCCCCGCCACGCTTGCCAGGTTCAGAAGCATCGCGAAGGGCACGACCATCCGGCTCTCGGGCGGGCTTCCCCCGTGGATGTGCCAGACCGGGTTGCCCAGCCGGCCCGCCGCGTCCTGCGCGGGATAGGCGCGGAGCTGCTGGTGGTACTCGTCGACCGCCTTCGGGATCACGTCGAAGTGCATCCGCTTCGCCGTCTTCGGCTTCTGGTACATGAAGTAGGACAGGCTCTCGGTCGCGGCATAGGTCAGCCACTCGTCGATCGTCAGCCCGTTGCCCTTCGACTTGGAGATCTTCTGGCCCTGCTCGTCGAGGAACAGCTCGTAGGTCATGTGCTCGGGCGCGCGGCCCCCCAGGATCTCGCAGATCCGGTCGTAGATCGGCGTGTTGGTCGAATGGTCCTTGCCGTACATCTCGAAGTCGACGTCGAGCGCCGCCCAGCGCGCGCCGAAGTCGGGCTTCCACTGGAGCTTGCACCGGCCCCCCGTCACGGGCAGCGTCCATTCGCGCCCGCCCTCGTCGTCGAAGGTGACCGTGGCCTCCCTCGCGTCGACGTGCCTGATGGGCACGTAGAGCACCCGCCCCGTCTCGGGGTGGATCGGCAGGAAGCAGGAATAGGTCTGCTGCCGCTCCTCGCGCAAGGATGCCAGCATCACCGCCATGATCGCGTCGTAGCGCTCCGCGGCCCGCCGCAGCGTGTCGTCGAACCGGCCCGAGCGGTAGAAGTCGGTGGCGCTGACGAATTCGTACTCGAACCCGAAGGTGTCGAGGAAGCGCCGCAGCATCGCGTTGTTGTGGTGGCCGAAGCTCTCGTACTGCCCGAAGGGATCGGGCACCGACGTCAGGGGGCGCTGCAGGTGCTCCTTCAGCATCGCGGGGTCGGGCACGTTGTCGGGCACCTTCCGCATTCCGTCCAGGTCGTCGGAAAAGACGATCAGCCGCGTGGGAATGTCGCTCAGCGCCTCGAACGCGCGGCGGACCATCGTCGTGCGCGCGACCTCGCCGAAGGTGCCGATGTGGGGCAGCCCGCTCGGCCCGTAGCCGGTCTCGAACAGGACGTGGCCCTTGGCCGGAACCTTGCCGCCGATCCGCTTCAGGATGGCCCGCGCCTCCTCGAAGGGCCAGGCTTTCGATTGCATCGCGGCATCGCGGAGCGCGGTCATCGGCGGGATCCTCGGGCTTCGGCGACACCCCGTCGCCGCAGGGGGCCGTCCTATTGCCGCGCGCTTGCGGCGTCAATAAAGTCGCGGCCGCAAACGCAGGAAGGACAGCCCGTGCAGGACACGCCCCCGTCGCTCACGCTCCAGGATGCGCTCGTCGCGGTGATGATCGCGGTCTCGGCCAGCGACGAGCAGGTCCGCGCCACCGAGCTGGTGGCGATCCAGCGCATCGTGAACCACCTGCCGATCTTCGCAGGCTACGACGGCGACCGGCTGCGGCCGGTGGCGCAGATCGTGTTCGATCTGTTCGAGGACGAGGACGGGCTCGCCGCGCTGTTCGGCATGGTCCGCGACGCCCTGCCCGAGCGGTTTCACGAGACGGCCTACGCGCTCGCCTGCGACGTGGCCTCCGCCGACAAGTCCCTTCGCGAGAGCGAGCTCCGGATGCTCGAGGAGATCCGCGACGAGCTGTCCATCGACCGCCTGCACGCGGCCGCGATCGAATGGGGCGCGCGGGTCCGCCACCTGAAGCCCGAGCCTCAGGCGTAGAGCGCGGCCCAGCGCGCGACCAGCCCGCCCTGCAGGGCGCGCGACCGCTTCAGCCAGGCCTTCCCGCCGGGCGGGTCCTCGCGGTCCTCCATCGCCAGCGCGTCGCGCCGCGCCCGGTCGGCGGCGAAGATCGCGAAGGCCATCTCGCGTCCCCCGGGCGGCCGGATGTAGCCCGCCAGCGCCGAGACGAAGTTGAGCGTCCCGGTCTTCGCCGGCACCCGCACCGCGCCTGCCCCCACCGGGGCCCCCCCTCGGTCCTTCAGCCCGGCGTCGCGCATCAGGCCCGGCAGCGGCCCGTCGCGCACCGCGACCAGCAGGCGCACCATGTCGGCCGCCGAGACGCGCGACCCGGTGCCGAGGCCCGAATGGTTGCCGAAGCGCGCGGCCAGCCCCCGGGTGGCGCCGATCCAGTCCGACATCGCGCCCGCCGACACGGCGAGGGGATCGGCCCCCGGCGCGGCCCCGGCGCGGGCCGAGGCCGCGAGGCCCACCGCCTCGGCCGTGGCATTGGTGGAGTAGCGCAGCATGTCGCGGAGGATCCGCGCGAGAGGCTCGCCCTCGTGCCGCGCGAGAACCGGGCCCTCGCGCCGCCGGCCGGGCCCGGGCGCGGGCAGCGCCACGCCCTGCGCGGCCGCGAGCCAGCGGAACACCTCGCCCGCGTGGGCGCCCGGCCGCCGCACGGGCAGCCAGCGGCGGCCGCCGGTCCCCAGCCTCGCCGCGGCCACCGTCCAGTCCTCGGTCGCGGGTCCGGCGGCATGGGTGAAGAGCGGCGCCTCGCGCGGAACGACGGCCATGCGGATGCCGGTCACGGGCGGCACCACGCGGTCCGACCGCGCGTCCAGCGCGGTGCGCCACCCCGCTCCCTCGCGCGCCCACTCGAAGTGGACGCGGTTGAAGTTGAGGTTCAGCCCGCCCACCGCCGGGTTGTAGCCCACGAAGTCGGGCTGGTCCGCCGCGATCCGCTCCACGAAGGGCAGCGCCGCGTCCCAGGTCAGGAACCGCCCAGCGACCCCCCGCACCCCCGCCGCCGCGAGCCCGGCGGCAAGGCCGGCCAGACCGTCCGCGGTCAGCGCCGGATCGCCCGACCCGGCAAGGATCAGGTCGCCCCGGACGATCCCGCCCTCCACCGGCCCGGTCGCCAGCACCTCGGTCGCGAAGCGGTGCGCCCCGCCCAGCCGGTCGAGCGCGTAGAGCGCGGTCGCCACCTTGGCGACGCTGGCGGGGGGCTGCGCGCGATCCGCGTCCCGGGCCTCCAGCATCCGGCCCGTCGCCGCGTCCGCCACCGCATAGCCCAGCGTGCCCCCCAGGGCGGCGCGAGCCACGATCTCGCCGGCCGCGCGGACCGGCGCCGCGGCGGCGGCCCCGTCGCCGCGCCGGCGAGGCCGGACGCCGTTCTCCGGCCCCGCCCCCAGCGCGGGCGAGGCCAGCCCCGCCGCGATCCCCCCCAGAACCCCGCGCCGCGTGACCGTCATCGCCGCCAGTCCCCCCTTGCCCGGATCGCGGTGGACGAGCTCGGGTCCATCGGCAGGTTGACGAAGCACCAGGCCGGGGGCCGGCGGCCGCCCAGGCCCTCGCCCCGCGCCACGCGGTCGACCCGGAAGGCCCGCGCGGCCACGGACAGCCGCGCGGCCACCCCCGAGCCGGGGCGCGCGAGCACCCCCACGGGCACGGCGCGCAGGATGTCGCGCCACCGCTCCCACCGGTGGAACTGCACGAGGTTGTCGGCCCCCATCAGCCACACGAACCGCACCCCCGGATAGCGCGCCTGCAACGCCTCGATCGTCTCCGCCGTATACCGCGTGCCCAGCCGCCGCTCCAGGTCGGTGACGGCCACGCGCGGATGGCGCATCACCCCCCGGGCGCGGGCCAGCCGCGCCTCCATCGGCGCGGGGACGTCGGGCTTGAGCGGATTGCCCGGGCTCACCAGCCACCAGACCCGGTCGAGACCCATGCGCGCCAGCGCTGCGCGCGTGATGCGGACGTGGCCCGCGTGCGCCGGATCGAACGACCCGCCCAGAAGCCCGACCGTCATCCCCCGACGCGCCACCGGCCAGCCCTGCACCCGCGTTGCCCTTCCCCCGACGAACGCATAGATACACCCGCGAACCCACCCGTCCGCAAGCCCGCGAGGTCGCCATGGCATCCTACCAGTACGTCTACCACATGGACGGCGTCTCGAAGACCTACCCCGGCGGCAAGAAGTGCTTCGAGAACATCAGCCTCAACTTCCTGCCCGGCGTGAAGATCGGCGTGGTGGGCGTCAACGGCTCGGGCAAGTCCACGCTC
>ERZ1066119.332-NODE-332-length-35163-cov-19.980403_pt1 | contig 35163 bp, 26 predicted proteins | sample MGYA00382766_ERZ1066119 | MGnify/ENA primary metagenome ERZ1066119 (study PRJEB33369, sample SAMEA5778349) | biofilm metagenome | biome: Industrial cooling water; feature: Water cooling tower basin; material: Biofilm | place: United Arab Emirates | collected...
TCCCCCTTAAAAAGGGGGGAACCGGATTCTTAGTCCCCCTTAAAAAGGGGGGAACCGGATTCTTAGTCCCCCTTAAAAAGGGGGGAACTGGATTCTTAGTCCCCCTTAAAAAGGGGGGAACCAGATTCTTAGTCCCCCTTTTTAAGGGGGATTTAGGGGGATCTAAAATGCTTGACCTCATAACTCGCAACTTGAGTTAAGCTATGACTTACGCGCGCCGAGGCCATCACCTTGCTTTCTTCATAGATGTCTAGTTTCTCAACCAACGATTTTTCATACAAATCCTGATGGGTGCGCGTAAGTCCTATAAGCACATCGATCAAACCGCTTAAAACGGGTTATTAGCTGCGATTCTCCTGACGGGGACACTGCGGGAACCAATTACTGAGGGCAATCTGTTTCGGATTGTCCTCATTTCGCTACTTGCAGCCTTATCTCGATCACAGGTTGCCTCTTATGTCAAGGTTTGCTCAATAAAAGTTTGCAATTTTGGTAATTACTTGTTAGATTGCGCTTAAAGTCATCCAGGTTAGAAATAGCAATGAATGGTTTGCTTGGTTTAATTCCAACGCCTCCACCTTTGAAGGCGCGATCGCTGGTTTATGACTTGAAAACGCGACTCGACTGGGGCGATCCGGCGCTGACGATTGTGGATGTGCGCGATCGCGCAGATTTCCACATCAGTCACATTACCGGCGCGATTCCGATGCCGATGAATGAATTAGTTGAACGTGCGTTGTCAAGTCTGGAATTGATGAGGGATATTTACGTTTACGGCGATACTGACGAAGAATCAGCCGCAGCAGCAACCAAGCTGCGCCAAGCTGGATATCTCAACGTATCTGAACTCAAAGGTGGTCTTCCAGCTTGGAAAGCATTCGGTTATCCAGTCGATACGGTTGTTACGGCTACTGTATTTTAAACCGGGGTCTTCTACTAATTTCTGTAATGATTGTTACTCAAGTGAAAATTGGTAATTGGTAATGGGTAATGGGTAATTGGTAATTGGTGAAAATATAAAAATCCCATTACCAATTACCCATTTTAGAACGGGGTATTCTACTAATTTCTGTAACGAGCGATACTCAAGTGAACATATAAAAATCCCATTACCAATTACCAATTACCAATTACCCATTACCTAATTAATGTTCAAAAATATCTTTATATTGCAGTAAATCCAAGGAAACTATTACTGGCAAACATTGAAAGCACTGCTGGGCGAGTTCCCATCTTTCCTCGCGTTTTAACATTTGAATTAACTTTTTTTGTACGCTGATTAAGTAGCGAACATCGTTGGCGGCGTAGCGGAGTTGTTCGTCTGAAAGATTGACTGGATTTCCCCAATCGGAACTTTGAGCAGATTTATCCAATTCTACTTTTTCTAACTCTTGGACGACTTCTTTTAAACCGTGGCGTGGGGTGTAGGTTCTGGCTAATTTACTGGCTAATTTGGTGCAGAATATCGGTGCAACTTCAATTCCCAAATGATGGCGTAACATGGCAACATCAAAGCGGGCGAAGTGAAATATTTTTTCCACGCCTGTTGCTTCCATTAATTGCTTTAAATTTGGGGCTGCAGTTTGTCCTTTGGCGATGCGAATTGCCGTTACTTTGCCTTGCGGATCGCACAGTTGAACTAGGCACAAGCGATCGCGTATCGGTAACAGTCCCATTGTTTCCGTATCGACTGCGATCGCATCACTTTGCAGATACCCAGATAATACCTCATCGGGAATATCGCGATCGCATACTTGAAAATTGTCAGAAGATTCCATATTTTGCACGACGGATAAATATTTGGCTGAAATAATACCGACCTTGGGGAGTTTTGACCACGCCGATGCCGGTGACATCGAAATCCCCTACAATATTTTTGTGGTGACCGGGACTGTTTAACCAACCTTCAACAGCTTGATCTACCGGCTTACGATATCCTTGGTTATAAGCTAAGTTTTCCCCAGCACTGCGATAGGGAATTGATTTTGCGATCGCATCGACTCGCTTTTCAAATCCATCGTGGCTAAATGTTGCTTTCCCGCTTGCCATTGCCTGACTGTGTAACCTTGCCTGTTCGCTAATCCGCGGATCTAAGGTCAAAGGCGGTAAATTTTGCGACTGGCGATACTTGTTGATTTTGGCGTGGATTTCTGCTTCCAAGGCAGCATAGCGACTTGTATTAGGCTTTTTATTGGGATTTTTTGGCGGAGGGACTGAGGCAATCGGTGTTGCCGGTGTGACTAAAATATCTTTTGCCCCGCTGACAACAGAATCGCATCCGCTGGTGAAAGCTAAAAGTAAAAAGTAAAAAGGAAAAAACCCCACCCGCCCGGGAATAAATTTGTCACGGAAAAATCCCACACCCCGCCCGGAAATAAATTTCCGGGCTAATAGCCCAAGTCCACTAAAGTGGACTGACTGCATAAATTCAGTCCTCTTTAGAGGACTTTCGCTATTAGCCAGGGAATTTATTCCCTGGCGGGCTATGCCTTGGCGGGTAATCTCCTGGCGGGCTATGCCTTGGCGGGTAATAGAACTACTGCAATGTTTCATTTGAGAGAAAAGAAATGTATCGCCTCTGCCCCTCTATCTAAGATTGCTGGTTAAAGAATTTAGCCACAGTTTGCACGTCTTTATCGCCGCGTCCAGAACAATTGATGACGATGCGAGGACTACCTGCGAGTTGGGGACAGAGAGTTTCTAGATATGCGATCGCGTGCGCTGTTTCCAATGCCGGTATAATTCCTTCCAATCGGGAAAGACGCTCCAAAGCTGCTAAAGCTTCTTTATCCGTAATGCTGTAATATTCAGCTCGCCCGATATCCTTAAAATAACTATGTTCTGGCCCTACCCCAGGATAGTCAAGCCCAGCACTAATAGAATGGGGTTCTACTACCTGACCTTCTTCATCTTGCAACAAATAGCTCATCGCCCCATGCAAAACGCCGACTCTTCCTTTAGTTAAGGTTGCCGCATGTTTGCCCGTATCGACACCTTCACCTGCTGCTTCGATGCCAATTAAACGCACCGCAGATTCGTTAACAAATTCGTGGAACAATCCCATTGCATTCGAGCCGCCGCCGACGCAAGCTAATAGAATATCCGGTAAACCGTTCCATTTTTCTTGTGCTTGGGCGCGCGTTTCCTTACCAATAATTGCTTGAAAATCGCGCACTATCATCGGATAAGGATGCGGCCCCGCTACCGACCCTAAAATATAGTGAGTCGATTCTACATTCGTTACCCAATCTCGAATTGCTTCTGAAGTCGCATCTTTGAGCGTACCCGTTCCAGATGCTACAGGTCGAACTTCCGCCCCCATCAAGCGCATCCGAAACACGTTTAAAGCTTGACGTTCCATATCGTGAACGCCCATATAGATAACGCAGTTTAACCCAAACCGGGCGCACACCGTAGCCGTCGCCACGCCGTGCTGACCTGCACCCGTTTCGGCGATAATCCGCTGTTTTCCCATGCGTTTCGCCAGCAAAACCTGCCCCAAGGCGTTATTAATCTTATGCGCGCCCGTGTGGTTCAAATCTTCCCGTTTCAGATAAATTTGCGGCCCAGTGCCATCAGCGCGGGTATAATGTGCCGTTAACCGTTCGGCGAAATACAAAGGCGTCGGGCGTCCAACATAGTCCCGCAGCAGATATTGCAATTCTTCTTGAAACGCCGGATCGTGGACGTACTGCTCAAAAGCCGCTTCGAGTTCGCTCAACGCTGGCATGAGCGTTTCGGGTACGTACTTACCCCCGAAGCGTCCAAACCGTCCCAAAGCGTCTGGACGTTGTTCTTTTGCGTTTTGAGTGGGAAGGGAACCCGAAGGCAGAGGCGTCGTAGTCACAAGCTTTTGTCGCAATTGTTAAAAGGCATTTTATATAGTAACATCCATAGTCAGATTTGAGATTTTAGATTTTAGATTTTAGTGGTAGGGTGCGTTAGCAAGCAGAGTACGGCACCATCATTTAAAATTATCTGGGTGAGAATTATGGGTTTACTGCTCTAATACTCCTCACACACTCAAAACCAGTTCTCAACCCAGATTTGATTTCAGATTGAAGATTTCAGATTTCAGATTTTTAGTGTTTTTTTCAATTACCCACAATCAAATCTGAAATCTCAAATCTCAAATCTAAAATTCTTAAATGATTCCCTGACCTTTAGGGCGCTTGTCTTCGGTCATTGTTAACTTGCCTTCTTCACTTTCGCGCAAGTTACTCATTACGCTTTCGCGCTCGGCTTTTTCAGCTTCTTCTTTTGCCCTGGCGTCTCCGGGTACTTCGTAATACATTTCCGGTTCGATGGCAAAGTTATCGATCAAACCTTCTTTATCTACTGTATAACCCCCCGTTGTATCGATGCTTTCGTCATCGGTTTGATCGTCGGTTGCGGCTTCTTCATCTCTTTCTTGTGAAGGGATGGTGCGAAATGTTTCGTGTTCGCGATCCATCCGCGCTCCGGTTTCAGCCGGAATAATATGGGGATCGTATTGAGGTTCGGAGTTATTTACACCAACTTCGGGCTTATTTTCAATCTTTTGGTTATCCACGATCTTGTTCCTGTTAAATTCTAACTGAACAATAGTTTAAAATTATTAAAATTTAATTTCCTACTATCTTTAGTGAGATTATTGGTTTAAAATAAATAGTACTATCGATAGATAGATCGATTTTCGCTCCCTCGAAAGGAAGAGCGGGAGGGATGCGATCGCTCTGTCGCGGTAAAATATCCTATCGACCCATCCATCGAAGTTGTTATGGCTGCTTCTAAGCGCAAGTCCTCCGACGCCAACACCCCAGGGGAAAACCGCGTCATTTACTCGGAATTCGGCAATGCCGACAACTCGGCTGCTTTAGAAAGAGGCGTTCCCGATTTGCCTCCACAGCAGCAGAATCTAAGAGTACAAGCATCGAGTAAAGGTCGCAAGGGCAAAACCGTGACGGTAATTAGCGGTTTTCAGCACAAAGAAGAAACTTTAGAAGCTTTGCTGAAACAACTTAAAACTCAATGTGGTGCTGGCGGTACAGTTAAAGAAAATACGATTGAAATTCAAGGCGAACACAAGCAAAAGTTAATTCAAGTTTTAACTGGGCTAGGTTATAAAGCTAAAATTAGCGGCGGGTAATTGCTAATTGCTAATTGCTAATTGCTAATTGCTAATTGCTAATTGCTAATTGAGAGAGGGGGCGGGTTTAAATAAACCATTAGCCATTAGCGATTAGCCATTAGCCGAATTTATTAGCCTGGATGTATATTGAGTTGATCGAGATGCTCTTTTGATTTGGCTAAAATTTCCTTAGATTTTTCCAGTTGCTCTTTAGTTGCTTGCACGTGTTCGGCTGCTGCTTTTACATGTTCTTCTGTTGCTTTGATATGTTCTTCTGTTGACTCGATTGACTGGTGGGGTGACTTGCCATACTCCTGTGCTGCTTTACCGTGGGCTAGGGATGCTTTTGCATGTGCCTGGATTGACTTACCACGCGATTCGATTAGCTTACTGAGTTCTTCATCTTCGCTTGATTCTGCGTGCTGTTGAAGGAGCTGTCCGATTTCTTCAACCATTTTGCCGTGCTTGTGGGACTCTTGGGCGTGTTCTTGTGCTTCCTTGGCGCGCTGTTGTTGTTCTTCAGACATAATTGGTAATTGGTAATTGGTAATTGGTAATTGGTAATTGGTAATTGTAGATTTGAGATTGCAGATTGCAGATTTAATCTAAAATCTAAAATCTAAAACTAGCCATTAGCTATTTTCGCTAATTTCATCTTGGCGCTCATCCATCAACAGAATGACGCCTTGTTGCTGATTTTCTACAATCAATGGGGTGCAAATAACGCGACAACGAATTGCTTTGCCGCGACGGTTAACGGCATTTAATACAGTTTCGTGTTCGTCGCGATTCTGAATTTGGCAGGTGCGGATGAATTCGCGCAACTCTTGCACGGGTAAACCAATATCTAAATCAAAAAAGAAATGTCCAATTGCTTCTTCGGCGCGCAATCCCCATAATTCCTCTGCCCTACCGTTCCAAAGTTGAATGCTGAGTCTATTATCTAAAACTACCATCCCAATCCGCAGGCTGGTAAGAATTGCCTCCATAAATACAGTAACCCGGTTTAGTTCTTCTGTGCGCTGGCGCAGTTCTTCGTTTGTTGTTTGCAGTTCTTCATTCGATGACTGGAGTTCTTCATTCATTGTCTCCAGTTCTTCGTTGGTACTTTGCAGTTCTTCGTTGGTGGTTTCTAATTCTTCGTTGGTACTTTGAAGTTCTTCGTTGGTGGTTTCTAATTCTTCGTTGGTGCTTTGGAGTTCTTCATAAGCTGTTTCCAGTTCTTGGGAACTGCGCTGAAGTTCTCGCTGTAATAAATGATAGGGCGTCACGTTGGTGAAAATAATGCTGACACCTTGGGCATCGGCATTGGTATCGAGCAGGGGAATTACCTGAATTTCTAGGTGTAAAATATTTTCTTCCCCCTGGGAGTATTCCATGTTGGCAATTGCGATCGCACGCCGTTCTGTGTATGCTTGTTGGATGCGCGATCGCAATTCTGCTGGACGGTAAGAAATCTCTAGATCCTGGATCGGACGACCAATATCTTGGGTATTTAAATTAAACAGAATTCTGGCTTCGCGATTGGCTAGCGCTAAGTTGCCTTGAATATCTACCACAATTTGGGCAACTGGTAAAGATTCGATCGCTTCGTCGCGTAAACGCATATTTACTACTATATTGTTGCTGGCTTCGGTGTTACCAGTTTCTGCCATAATTAATAAGCGATCGCGTAAACTAATTCTCGGTACTTTGGCAAATATTCTATGCTTCAAGTTCGCCGGATTGAATAAGTTAGCATGAGTCAGCAACATCTCTGCTTTCCCTACAAACAGATAACCCGTATCGTTGAGGGCAAAGTGAAACCGTGCCAAAATCCGCGCTTGCGTTTCCGAATTAAAATACATTAATGTATTGCGGCATACGAGCAAATCTAGCCGGGAAATTGGCGCATCGTGGGTTAAGTCGTGACGACCAAAAATCACGCACCGCCGCAAGTCTGGGCGGAACATGTAGTTAGTTCCTGCGGTGTCAAAGTATTTGTTTCGCAGTTCTTCGGGTAGGTTTTGTAATGCTTTGGCTGAATATATTGCTAGACGTCCTTGAGCAAGTGCGTCATCATCTAAATCGGTAGCATAAATTTTTACTCGCTCTCGAAACGTTTCTGCTCCTAAAACTTCCGCCAATATCATCGCAATCGTGTAAGCTTCTTCTCCAGAGGCGCAGCCAGCACTCCACGCCCGAATCGGCTCTTTGTTTTGTTTGAAGGCGATAATGCGGGGAATAATATCATTTTGAATTACTTCCCAAGCTGGTGCATCGCGAAAAAAAGTTGTGACGTTGAGTAATAGGGTATCAAATAAATGATTGACTTCATTGGGATATACCTGTATATAGTCTAAATAATCGCTAAACGAGTTAACGCCTAGTCGTTGCATCCGCTTGGTAGTTAAACGCTTGAGGCTGGGGCGTTTATAGCCTGTAAAATCAAAGCCGCGAATTTGTTTGAGATACTCTAGCAAGGCTTCAAAAGTTGGATCTATCGGAGCATTTGTCAAAACATCCCTCCTGTGATGACTAAATTGGCGATCGCTCCTGCTATTTCCGGTAATGGTAAGATGAAATCTACACACCCGGTGGCGATCGCAGCCGCGGGCATTCCAAATACTGTCGATGTGGCTCGATCTTGCGCGATCGCTATCCCTCCCATTTTCTTAATCGCTTCTACTCCCTTTGAGCCATCGCTATCACCACCCGTCAATACTACAGCGATCGCGCGCTCTTTGTAACTTTGTGCCACCGACTCAAACAATACATCCGCTGATGGGCGGACAAAATGCACTTTTGGCGACTGCGATAACGAAATCGTACCGTTTGGGGTAACTAGCAAGTGATAGTCTGGCGGCGCAATATAAACCACAGATTGGTATAATTTTTCTCCATCTTCAGCGGGTTTTACTGTTAGCGACGTGTGGCGATTGAGGATTTGCGTCAAAAAGCTGGGATACTTGGGTGATATATGTTTCACGATCAAAATCGGTACTGGAAAGTTAGACGGTAGGGCAGACAAGATTTCTATTAAGGCTTTAAGTCCATCTGCCGATGCTGCGATCGCTACAATATCAAAAGCTTTAATCTCACTCAAATCACTAGCTTGATATTCTTTTGTTTTCATTTTATTGCCTCTATTTTTTTCGCTTTTGCCAAATCCCCATTAATTTTTTATTTGATTTGTAAATAAAATGTCACAAAAATCCTGACAATATTGAGAATTTGGCAACATAACCAATAATCATATATTACATTGAAATCGTTGATTGATTGGCAAAAATTATAGTGCAGTTTTTACCAGTAAATCTGCTACTTTAAGCAGATGAAAAATAAATAGTTTGAGGGTTTAATTCAGTCAAAACCTGCTCAATCCCTCACAACAGCGCCCCCCGCAAGCATGGAACACACACCTGAGAACAATAAAACCGGACACGATATTATCGTGGTGGGGGCATCCGCAGGCGGAGTAGAAGTGCTGAGTCAACTGGTGCGGGGTTTACCAGCCAATTTGCCAGCGGCGATCTTCGTGGTGCTGCACATTTCACCCAACGGCCCCAGCGTTCTGCCGAATATTTTAAACCGTCGCAGCGCTCTAAATGCATTGCACCCGAAAGATGGCGATCCAATTTTGCACGGGCGCATCTACGTAGCACCCCCAGATCGGCATTTACTGGTGAAACGCGGACATATCCAGGTGGCGCATGGTCCAAAAGAGAACCGCCATCGTCCAGCGATCGATCCGCTGTTTCGCACGGCGGCGCGTGCTTATGGAGCGAGAGTAGTGGGTATTGTGCTATCGGGTACTCTCGACGACGGAACCGCAGGTTTAATGGCGATCAAAAATCAAGGTGGGGTGGCGATCGCTCAAGATCCAGAAGAAGCGCTTTACGACAGTATGCCGCGCAGCGCCATCGAGAACGTCAAAGTCGATTGCATTTTGCCGGTGTCTGAGATGCCACCCGTGTTGGTACGCTTGGCAAACGAATTAGTCGAAGAAATTGAGCTGCAAGAGGAAAACAATGGTAGCGATCGCGAACTGGATATGGAATCTGGTATGGCAGAACTCGATATAGGTGCAATGCAAAGCGGCAATCGCCCCGGAAAACCTTCCGGTTATTCTTGTCCAGAGTGCGGCGGCGTATTGTGGGAATTGCACGACGACAATTTACTCCGTTTCCGGTGTCGCGTCGGTCACGCATACTCGGCAGAAAGCTTGCTAGATAATCAAAATGAAGTACTCGAAGAGGCACTCTGGAGCGCGCTTAGGGGACTCAAAGAGCGCGGCGTATTGGCGCAGCGAATGGCTAAGCGATCGCGGGAACAAGGTCATAACTTAACAGCACAACGTTTTGAAGCGCAGGCGGAAGAAGCAGAGCAACATGCAGAAGTTATCCGCAAAGTGCTTCTGAAACAGGCGGATGAGGAGAATGGGGCAGGTGAGCAAGCGATCGGGTGAGCAGGGGAAGAATTCAAACTGCGATCGCTCAGCCTGCCCGAGGCAGATCGCTATCTTGCAATTGATGATTTCACTCCAAATCAGGGGTCATACCCCCTACTCGCCACCAGTATCCTTTGGCAAGCAAGAAGCGAAAAAGCTTTTTGGGATAGATGATACATCGCCACTAAAAATTTTATAAGCAATATGTCACCGCCTCCTCGATCAATCAAAGGGCTGCTTGCATCTGCGGTTAACTTTTTGTTAACTACAGCACAACAGTATCATTACAATATAGGTGCGAGGGGAAAAATAGACGATCAATTATTATGAAAGAAGAAATTTTTGACCAACAAATAGCTGATTCTCTGCAACGCCTCGAAAAACTGTGGGAAAGAACTCTCGCTCTACCAAAACCTACAGACAAAAATGGGCGCCAAGTTGAAGTTCTGCCCGAACAAGAAGAAACCCTGCTCTGGGAAAGCTTGGAGCAACTGAACAATTCGCTGGCAGAATTACAGGCAGCATCGGATGAATTGCGGCACCAGAATGAGGAATTAGCCGCCAGTCGTTTGGCGGTGGAAAGAGAGCGCCAGCGCTATCAAGAGTTATTTGATTTTGCCCCCGATGCGTATATCGTTACCAGCGATTCCGGTACTATCCTACAAGCCAATTTCGCCGCCGAAAAGCTGTTGAACGTTAAGCGCGATCGCTTGATTGGCAAACCGTTGTTAGTTTATATACCTTCCCAAGAGCGGCGCGAATTTTTGCAGCAACTCAATCTGTTACAAAGCGGTGAGGAAGTCAGAGACTGGGAAATCCAAATTGAACCCAGACATGGGGGGGAAAACCCAGTTCCAGAAACACTTTGCAGTGCCGTACCGATTCTAGACGGGCAAAAACAAGTTGTAGGGATGCGCTGGATGTTGCGGGATATTAGCGATCGCAAGCAAGCTCAACAATTAATGCAAAAATTGTTCTTGCTCGATCAAATACTCTGCGCTTCCGATGCCCAGATTTTGTTATGCGATCGCCACGGCAAGTTCCTCTACGCCAGCCCCAATGCCGCTCGCACTTTAGGAGTATCACAAACCGATATCCTGGGCAAGACTTGTCAAGATTTGGGCTTCTCTTCCGAAATTGTGGAAACCCTTGATGCTCAACGCCAAGAAGTATTGAGCGCAAAACAACCCATCACCGCTGAATTAAGTTTGTCAACAGCAGCGGGAATTAAATATTTTGAGTACACCATCAGTTTGAGCAACAGCATCGATGCTGTAGTGGTCGATTTTAAAGACATTACCAAGCAAAAGCAGGCAGAAAGTGAAATTAACAAAGCTCTGGAAAAACAAACAGAAATCAACGAGCTAAAAACCCGCTTTATTTCCATAATTTCCCACGAATTCCGCAATCCGCTGAATAAAATATTCTTGAGTGCAGACTTGCTGAAAAATTACACCAATAGATGGACAGAAGAACAAAAAAAACAGCAACTTAATTACATTCTTTCAGCGGCGAAACAAACAAAACGCGCCTTGGATGACCTGCTACTCGTAAGTCAAACCGAAACGGGAAAATTAAAGTTTCAACCCGGATTGCTAGACTTAGAAAAATTCTGCCGCCAAATAGCAGAAGAAATGCAAGCTACTGCGGATAAAGAACACACTATTATCTTTACCGCCCAAGGACATACTAGCGCCTGTTTAGATGAAAAACTGTTGCGTCCTGTATTGACAAATCTGCTTTCTAATGCTATAAAATATTCCCCTTCAGGCAGCAATATCGAGTTTGATTTAATTTGTGAAAACGGGGAAGCCATTTTACAGATTAAAGACTCTGGTATCGGCATTTCGCCAGCAGATCGAGCCAAGCTATTTACCTCATTTTACCGAGGCAGCAACGTCGGCAAAATTGAAGGAATTGGATTGGGTTTATCAATTGTCAAACAATGCGTTGACTTGCACGGGGGCAATATAGCCATAGAAAGTGAAGTGGGAGTGGGAACGAAGGTAACGGTTACCTTGCCGTTGGGCTATGCCATACCAGGGGATAATTTATCGGGTAAAGTGACGGTAAAACAAGTTTGATTATCTTGGCTTTTCACCTCAATAATCCCGCCCAAATGAGCCACCAATTTCTTTACTAACGCCAATCCCAGTCCCGTTCCGCCTTGCTTCCAAGGATCGGTACTGGGAATGCGGTAGAACTTATCAAAAATGCGAGATAATTGACTGGGGGGAATTTCAACTCCGGAATTATTAAAGCTCAATTGAATTAACCCCGGTTTAGCAGAGGCGTTAACGGTAATTTGTTCGTTAGACGGCGTATACTTGCAAGCGTTATTGAGCAATTCGGTGATAATCCGCTCTAGACTGCCTTGGTCGCAGAAAAAAGCAGGTATTGTGGGGGAGATATTAAGCTGTAAATTCTGCTGGCGTTTTTCAGCGCGTTCGTGAAAGGGTGATACGAGTTGAGGTAACCAATCGGATAGTTGAATCGCTGCTAAAGCTACGGGTTGTTTTCCGCCTTCGAGTCGCTGTAAATCCAGGACGTCGTTAATCAGGTTAATTTCGCGATCGCATTCGTTTTGTAAGATTTGGAAATAGCGCGCTAATTTGCTTTGTTGCGTTTGAGGTTTGGCTAATTCATCGAAAAATGGTAGCTCGCGATTGAGATTTATCCCCAACATTTGAATCGCCATTTTCATGTTAGCGACAGGGGTGCGGAGTTCGTGGGAAATCGTGCTGAGAAATTCATCTTTGAGGCGATTGAGTTGTTCCAACTCGGTGACTTGTGCCTCGACGGCGTGGTAGAGTCGGGCTTGACGGATAGCGATCGCGCACTGAGCAGCGACTTGCTGTACCAGCCGAATTTCTACCTCGTTAAACGTATCCTCGTGCTGCTTGAATAACCACAGATCTCCCAGAGTTCTTTGGTTATCGACAATCGGACAAGCGAGGATAGAAATTTCTCCCCTCCAGCTAGGGATGCGAATGCAAAACTGAAAATACTGCCGTTGCAGCAGCTGCTGATACCATTCAGCGAACTCAGCCATCGGCACCACTTTTCCCTGAACCCCAGGCATGTCAGGGGTATACTCGTAGCTAATCGTAGCTGTGGCTCGCTCGACGTTGTATAAAGCTGCATTGCACCCCCTCAAGCCCAAAACCTGCACTAATTCTTCGACGGCGGTATGCAAAATCTGGCTTTCCTCAAAACTATCGCGCACTCTATCGGTGATGCGTTTGAGCATTGCTTCAAAGTTGAGTGCATTTTCTAGTTCAGCCGTGCGAGTTGTAGAAACTGCCACCGGATTGTTTCGCGATCGCGCGTTTGCTGGTTTTTTCTGCTTGTATTGGGCTATTTCTTGTTCTAGTCTTTCAATGGTTTTAGCTTGCTGCTTCAGCTGTTTTTGAGCGCTTTTATTCGTTGTTTTCGCTGGCTTTGTGTGGCTGATATCTTTGAGCATTATTCGCCAACCGACTACCGTTCCCTCTGAGGAACGCACGGGTAACGCGGTAAAATTCACCCTGAGAGATTTTCCCTCAACTGCCACTAGCGGCATTTCCCATTCTCTGGTGTCTTCGCTGCTACTCGATTGGGAAAGTTGGCTGCGAAACTTAGCCCGGTGCGATCGCGCGATAAAATTAACCAGGGACTTGCCTACCAAGCGATCGCGACATTGCTTTAACAAATTGGCTGCGGCACAGTTCGCTTCTAAAATCGCCGCCTCTCCATCCGTTACCAAGTACCCATCCGGTGCGAGATCGAACAACTCCTGATAGCGCCGACGTTCCGCTTCCATCGCCAGACAGGAGGTGTTTAACGCTACCTTGAGTCCTGGCACTTCCTCTGGATCGAGTTGCAGCGAACCCAACCTTTGGCAAAATTTAGCGATCGCTGCCCCTAATTTCTGCCGCTGCGGTTTGGACAATAGGTGAGTACACCGGGACAGATCGTCGATTCCCTCCAGGAAGTATTCTATTTGCTGCTCGAGCTTTTCCACCGTTTTTCCTGTCATGCACGTGCCTCAAGCTGTTGTCTGGTACCTAAAAACTATTATCAACAAGCGCGCGATCGCTCTTTACCTGCCTCTACGATCCACCCCTGAGCCTCAAACGCTTATCCTAGCAGGGATCAATAATATCTATCTGGGGAAATAGCCGTAATTTTGCTACAAAAAACTTTAGGTAGATTCACCAAGAGGACAACGGTGATTAAATAAGTTTATACAGATTTAATTGTTTGCAGATCTTTAGGGTATAAGGGGATACATTTAATGTTTCGATAGAAAATATAGCTACTTTCTATCCTTCACATCCTCGATCTGGCCCTATGATTAAAAATACCAATTAAATCGACCGCATCTTATAATTCACATGTATAAAGCCTCAGGGTGCTATCTATGAAACTTTAACGTCAACTACACTTAAACCGTTAAGCACAGAGGTTTTGACAATGGCTAATTTAACACCTGTTACTACCTACCAAACTATCCCGATTTACCTGAATAAACTTAAGAAAAATAAAGGCTGCTGGCTTCAGTGGGTCTACCAAGGCATTCAATACGGTGTGCCCGTGACTACAATAAATGAAGCAATCCAAAAGGCAAAAGAGGTGATTGATGCCACCCTGATGTTGCAAGCTCAAGCAATGGGTAGATCTGCTTAAAACTTGTTTTTGGTTAATTCCTTTTTTTCGCGCTCAAGCAGTTTTCCAGCAATTTGTGAACCCAATGTCAAAAAAAGAAAACAAAGCCCGCTCACGGCGGGCTTTGTTAATGGCTATTTAGTTAACTTTTGTTGCAATTGCTTGCTATTTAACGAGTATTTGGGGTGCGCTGGAGTTGAAAGAATAGATGCGAGATTTTTCTTGAGCCACGATGGGGAGAACTTCGCGCATTTCCGTTGCCACTGCTACCACTTTCACATCGTAGGTTTGCGTCATCAGCTTAGGATACAATCCGATGCCGATAATCGGTAGCAACAGACAAGCGGCGATTAAGATTTCGCGAGGCTTGGCATCCATCCAAGATTCTAGGTTGAGCTTTTGATCTTGCTTACCGTAGAACACTTCCCGCAGCATCGAGAGCAAGTAAATCGGAGTCAGAATCAATCCCACCGCCGACAGCAGCAATACGATAACCTTGAAGCTGGAGTTATAAGCATCGCTGGTGGTAACGCCCAAGAATACCGTCAACTCGCTGACAAATCCGCTCATTCCCGGTAGCGCTAGGGAAGCCATCGCACCGACAGTAAATAAAGCGAAGGTTTTGGGCATAGATTTAGCAATCCCGCCCATTTTATCCATCATTAAGGTGTGCGTGCGATCGTAAGCCACACCGGCGAGGAAGAACAACGCGGCAGCAATTAACCCGTGGGAAATCATTTGCAACAATGCGCCATGAATTCCCAACTCGGTATAAGAGGCAATCCCAATCAGCACAAACCCCATGTGGGAAATCGAAGACGAAGCCAAGCGCCGTTTGAGATTCTTTTGAGCAAACGCATTCAACGCACCGTAGATAATATTCACCACACCCAGCATCACCAAGATCGGAGCAAAGTAAACGTGGGCGTGGGGCAACATTTCAACGTTCATGCGGATGAGTCCATAACCACCCATCTTGAGCAACACGCCTGCGAGAATCATCGAGACGGGGGCAGAAGCTTCGCCGTGAGCATCGGGTAACCAAGTGTGTAAGGGGAAGATAGCCAGTTTGACGCCGAAGGAAATCAACAAGCCAGCATATAGTAAAAGTTCAAACCCGATCGGGTAGTGCTGTTGCGCCAGGGTTGAAAGGTCAAACGTAATTGTATCGCCATAAAAAGCCATTGCTAAGCCAGCAACCAGAATAAATACAGAGGCTGCTGCCGTATAGAGAATAAATTTTGTAGCTGCATAGAGGCGCTTTGGGCCGCCCCAGATCGAAATTAAGACATAAACTGGCACTAGCTCTAGTTCCCATACCAAGAAGAACAAAAGCAGATCCTGAGCTGCAAACACGCCGATCTGGGCGCTATACATTGCCAGCATCAGGAAGTGGAATAAGCGCGGCTTGTTGGTAACTTTCCATCCGGCGAAGATGGCTAAAGTGGTCACCAAGCCGGATAAGACAATCAGCGGCATGGATAAACCATCCACCGCCACCGACCAATTCAAACCGATTTGGGGTATCCAGGGGTAGGTTTCCACCAACTGGAGCGATGAGCTTTGTAAATCGTAATGATTCCAAAAAGTATTAACGATCAAGCCCAATTCTAGAATCCCCACCCCTAACGAGTACCAGCGAACGGTTTTGCCTTCTTTATCCGGGATGAGGGGAATCGCAAAGGCTGCTACTAGGGGTAGCAGGATGATAGTGGTTAGCCAAGGAAATGTGCTGCTAAACATCACTGAGAATAAATACCTATTGCATACGATTTCATTTTATGAAACTGTATTAAGTTTTGAGAACGGTGAAAACCCGGAAAAAAGTCGCGGTCGGCATAGATAAGAATAAATACATAAGTCCGTGAGAGGGTTCTGGAGGCTGGTTAAACCTATCCCCCGTATTTTTTGCAGGCAATGTCAGTAGATAGTAGACGCTCGGCGGTAGGTAGTGGGAAAGTTACGAACTCCCCGCTACCTGAGTGAGGCAGGCAATCAAGTGAGGACTTTGTCAGAATGGAAGTAAAGTAGTTCCCTCTATTGACCCAAGTTGGATTGAGCTACTTCAGGGACGACGATTTCTGCCCCAGCCAGCAGTCAAACAACTCGATTGACGATCGTCCAAACGTCGCCATCAGAGCGGACGTAAGGAACGGAGATACTTCTGAAGCCTGTAATGAAAGGTTTGTAGTAGACTTGCCAATAACTAGGAGCGATGTCATCCGCGATCGCTTTGAGTGATTGGATCTCCTGTGCCAGTTCCGCTGAGAGTTGGTTAATTCTTTCGGCGTGGGCGCGAGCGCTTTCTCTGCCCGCTTCTACTTGCTCCTCCAACTGGGTGTATCTGGTTCTAGCCGGTAACCTGTTTGCCTCGGCTAGTTTCTGCTTTAATTGAGCTTCTAGGGCAGCGATCGCATCGTCGATTCCCTTAACCTCAGCCGCAGCTAGCGCCAATTCTCTGGCACGGCGACGGTAAGCAGATGCTATAGCCTCTGGCGAGTCATTGTCTGGACTTACCGGATCGACTTTGATCTGTTCCCGTTCTTGTCGCAGAGCCTGTATTTGAGATCGAATTGCTTCTATCTCTAGTTGTAATTGATCCATGACACAATTCCTTTGTGATTTTGGGAATAGAAAAATGAGAACCTGTATCCGAACATATAAGCCAACAGCAACAGGGGTTTCTCGGAAATTGATAACAGAGCGATCGTACTGGGAGTACGATTGATCTTGTTCTATACCGAAGCAAAATCCCCATCAGGGACACTACCATTCTGTTCAAATGAATCTTTTAACCCGGCAAAACCCTGGAGAGTTATGGTTACAGTTTTGGTTGTGGAAGACAGTCGGACGCAAAGGGAAATGATTTCAGGTTTCTTGCAACAGAAAGGACTGCAAGTCACCCAAGCCAGCGATGGCATCGAAGCGCTGAAGCAAATCGCAGCGCATCGTCCAGATTTAGTAGTGATGGACATTGTGATGCCCCGAATGAACGGTTATGAATGTTGCCGTCGGCTGAAATCGAACCCTGACACGCAGAATGTACCTGTGGTTATGTGTTCGTCTAAGCAGGAAGAATTCGATCGTTACTGGGGACTAAAACAAGGTGCGGATGCTTATATTACTAAACCTTTCCATCCCTCAGAATTGGTTCAAATACTGAAACGACTGCTGAAAAAGCAAGGGTAATAGAAAAATAGCTTTTATATACTAATTTTTGCTCCTTGGGAATCTATTTGCAGCGCCAACACCTCTAGTTTAATTCCTTGTTCTTTCCAAGCATTCCCCATCGCCGTCGCTACTTTAGGCGCTAGGGAAGCATCTGCTAATGCTAATAGTGTAGGTCCGGCGCCGCTAATTACCATGCCATAGGCACCCGATACTAACGCCGCTTCTTTGACGGCATCATAGCCTTTAATCAATGCTTGGCGGTAAGGTTGGTGAATTTTATCTTGCAAAGCTGCTTTTAACCAATCACCTTTACCAGTTTCTAACCCGCGCAAGAGCAAACCCAAATGCGCCGTGTTAAAAATAGCATCAGCACGGCTGTATTCCGCAGGCAAAACGCGCCTCGCCTCCGCCGTGGAAAGTTCAAAATCGGGAATTGCTACTACAGGAATAATATTTTCATGCCAGGGAATATCACAGATTTCCCAATCAGTGCCGTTACTAGCCGCGAGACGACATCCACCCACCAAGGCGGGGACGACGTTATCTGGGTGTCCTTCGAGCGCGATCGCAAGCCCCATCACTTCATTTTGCGCCAAAGGCGACCCCGCCAACCAATTCGCCCCTACTAATCCCCCCACAATAGCCGTCGCCGAACTTCCCAAACCTCTTGCTAAAGGTACACCTAGATTGATTTCAATCTCTACGGGTGGCGGCGTTTGATCGATCTGCTGGTACAACTTAAGGAACGACTGATACGCCAGATTGCTTTCATCCGTATTCACCCGGTCTGCTTCCATACCAGTAACACTAATTCTTAGCCCCCCCTTAGCAAGGGGGGGTTGGGGGGGATCTAAGCGGGTAAATTTGAACTCGTTGTACAGAGTTAAAGCTGCACCAATGCAGTCAAAACCTGGCCCTAAATTAGCAGTAGTAGCGGGAACTCTAACCGTAACGCTGTTGCTCATTTTCAATTTTTCATTGCCGATCAATGCAGATAATACAGCAGATTGCAAGTGAGTGAGGTATAGCCTTCAGGCTTTGTTTGTGTAGCGGCACCCTTAAGGGTGCCGCTACACAAACGAAGGTGATACCTAATGCGCGTGCTTTCCGGCTATATCATTTCATGCGATCGCTCATTTTCTTACCTTACGGGTGTTAATTTTGACTCTCATTGACTAACGTGCGAAATATCTACCGCGCGACAGAAGAGTTTGTGTAAATTTTTTTGTATTGATTGTCGCATTTAGCGGACAGAAGGGGTGGAAGTGCGAAATAGAAGATAATAACGAATTCTATTAAATAATATGGCAAAATCAAAAACTGCATGGCCTACGCAAAAGATTACGGCAGTCGCACTCGGAGGTGCTGCTTCTACTTTAATAGTTTGGTCTATCAGTACTTTTAGTGGCAGAGTAGTAACGCCGGAAGTTGCATCTGCTATCACAACGATAGCAACCTTTGCTGCTGGTTACATTACCCCGCCAAAAGATGAAGAAACAATTGAGGATGCATCACCCTTAGTAAAGATGCCTGAGTAATGGATTTTTCGATGTGGAAGTGGGGATGCGATCGCTCTCTACTTCTACGATTATCTTAACCCTTTTCCTCGCAACAAATTATCTACCCAAACCGCCTCAGATTCGGATAATTGCGGTACTGTTTCGCTGTTATAATCAATCACATAATCATAAGCCCCTCGGTCATATACATCATTAATTAACGTCTGTAAATCTAGAAGTGGTTCCACATCGCCCCGCCTCAACGGTATAGGAAAAGAGGGTATGACATCGGCTAAATTAAATAAATACAAATCAGCCATTGGGCGTTCATCTCCTCGCCCGATTAAAATGCGATAATTTGCTGTTATATCGCAGTCTAATACAGGCATTGGTTTTCCTGCCCTTAGTAAATCAATTTCCACCAGGTGGGTGCGGCTTCCTAGTATTTGTTGGCGTTTTTCTTCATACATTTCCCTTCCTTGTCCGGCACGTTTATTTGTAGGAGAAATAACTTCAATAACTGTCACTACTTGTTTAGTTGCTATGTCTCGAACTTCTAAATAACTTTCCCTAAATTCCAAGGGGATAGGCATTCTCACTCGACGAGGCGTGACGGGTGGCGCAGCAATAGCAACGTTAGAATTTGTTTGATTTGTTTGAGTTCGCAGGCGTTGTTGCACAACCACATCAGGAATACCGACTAGAAGAGAATCATCTGCATTAACTTGATAGATTCGCCTTTCGATATTAACTCGATATTTTGGGACTAAGTGAGGAACTAAAACATCTGCGATCGCTACTATCAATCTACTATGTATTTCAGGCCATAGTTCGGGATGTTCTAAATAGGGATTCATCCCTGGAAATGGATTGGACATAAACTCACCTCTTCTCTTTTAAGCCTTTTTCTCGCAACAAATTATCTACCCAAGTTGCCTCTGATTCTGACAATTTTGGCACGGTTTCGCTGTTATTATAATCGATTGTATAATCATAACCTGCTCGGTCGTATAGTTGATTAATTAATGGCTGCAATTCCACAATCGGTTCGACATCGTCGCGCCGCAAAGGTAATGGAAAATTTGGGATGGCATCGGGTAAATTAAATAGGTATAAATCCGCTTTGGGTCGGCGTTCTCCCCGACTCACCAAAATCCGATAATTTCCGGTAAGGTTACTATCAAAAATGGGTAGAGGTTTCCCTCCTCTTAGCAAGTCAATTTCGACTAAGTTAGTGCGGCTTCCCAATACCTGCTGTCGTTTTTCTTCGTACATTTTGCGTCCTTGTCCGGAACGTTTATTTACAGGTGAAAGCACTTCAATCACTGTTACTACTTCTTTGTTTTTAGTTTCTTTTACCTCTAAGTATCCTTCTCTAAATTCCATCAACATTGGAACTCTTACTTCTACAGGTGTAGCGGTTGGCGTAGCAACAGCTACAGCAGCAGATTCTGTAGACTCGGTTCTGGTTTGGCTGCGTTGTACGCTAACATCTGGAAGACCTACTAAAATGTCATCTTCGCTTTCAGTAGCTTGGTAAATTCGCTTGTCTATTGTGACAATATATTTGGGGAGCAATTGAGGAACTAAAGTTTCCAGCAAGCTACTAATTAGCAGGTGATGAACTTGAGGCCATTCATCAGGATGTTCTAAATAGGGATTCATCCCTGGAAATGGATTAGGCATAAAAGAATTTTAGATTTTAGATTTTAGATTTTAGATTTGTAATTTGGGATTTGAGATTCAAGATTGTAGAGACGTTGCAAGCAATGTCTCTACAATAATTTCCTAGAAGTTGCTGTAGTTGGAAATAGCGTTTGTCAGCCTTTCCAATACTTCTGGTACTGGGATAGCGCCTAGTTCTCCAGATGCTCTTGTACGAATGCTGAGACTGTTGGTTTCAACTTCCTTCGCGCCGACAATTCCCATCACGGGGATTTTGTCTTTTTCGGCGTTACGAATCAGTTTACCCAAGCGTTCGCCGCTGGTGTCTGCTTCGGCGCGGATATTGAGCGATCGCATTTTATCCGCCACTTCTTTAGCAAAGGGTAAAAACTCATCGCTGACTGGCAACAATCGCGCTTGAATCGGTGCTAACCACAAGGGAAAATCTCCCGCATACTCTTCAATTAAAATCCCAATTAGCCTTTCTAACGAGCCAAAAGGTGCGCGGTGAATCATCACCGGACGCTTGCGGGTGCCATCTTCTGCGACATATTCTAACTCGAATCGTTCGGGCAAGTTGTAATCGACTTGCACCGTTCCTAACTGCCATTCTCTTTCCAAGGCATCGCGGAAAATAAAATCGAGTTTGGGGCCATAAAATGCGGCTTCCCCAATCCCTTCAAAGTGTTCCATTCCCAACTGTTCAACCGCGCGGCGAATCGCACCTTGCGCTTTTTCCCAAGCTTCATCGGAACCGATATATTTATCCGATTCCGGATCTCGGAAACTCAATCTAGCTTTAAAATTCTTCAGTTGTAACTTGTTGAACACCGACAGAATTAAATCCACTACATTGAGGAATTCGCTGTCTAATTGTTCGGGCGTGACAAATAAGTGAGAATCATCAACAGTAAAGCCCCGCACCCGCGTTAAACCGCCTAATTCTCCAGATTGTTCGTAACGATAAACCGTGCCGAATTCTGCCAAGCGCATCGGCAGTTCGCGATAGGAACGCAACTCACTTTTATAGATTTGAATGTGGAAAGGACAGTTCATCGGTTTGAGGGTAAAACCCTCTTCCTTCGCCGCAGATTCTTCATCTTCTGCCATCAGAGGAAACATATCCTCTTTATATTTCTGCCAGTGTCCAGAGATTTTGAATAAATCCACTTTGGCGATGTGCGGCGTTACTACTGGTAGATAACCGCGTTTGAGTTGTTCCTGCTTGAGGAAGTCTTCTAAAAGACTCCGCAATACGGTTCCTTTGGGCGTCCACAAAGGTAACCCCGGCCCCACGTCATCGGAAAATATAAACAGTCCTAATTCTTTGCCCAGTTTGCGGTGATCTCGCCTGAGTGCTTCTTCCTTGCGGCGTTTATATTCTGCCAGCTGTTCCGGCGTTTCCCAAGCTGTGCCGTAAATCCGTTGCAGTTGCGCTTTGGTAGCATCTCCCCGCCAGTATGCCCCGGCGACGCTTTCTAGTTCAATTGCTTTCGGGTTCAACTCGCTGGTATTTTCCAAGTGGGGACCCGCGCACAAATCCCACCATTGATCGCCGAGATGGTAGATTGTAATCGGTTCTTCTTTTATACTTTCTAGTATCTCCAGCTTGTAAGGTTCGTTAATTTCCTTAATCCGGCGTTCGGCTTCCTCGCGGGTAACTTCTTCCCGCATCACGGGCAACTTGCGGTTAACGATCTTGACCATCTCTTTGTAGATGGCTTTCAAATCTTTTTCCGTAAATGGTTCAGAATTGTCAAAATCGTAGTAAAATCCATTTTCAATCCAGGGGCCGATCGTCACCTGCGCTTTGGGAAATAACTTTTGCACCGCCATCGCCATCACGTGGGAGGCGGTGTGACGAATTTTCTTTAAGGTTTCCGATTCGTTGGTGCGGGGTAAATACATTTTTACTGGTTGTTCTGGGGAATCGTTCGATTCTGGTTTAATTGAAGGCTGCTGAACCATGTTTCCAAGAAAGAAGTTGATAATTGGGCATCGGAGATTGGGCAGGTGAACAGAGGAGCTTTCTTGAGCTGAGGGAGCTGAGGGAGCTTTCTTGAGCTGAGGGAGATAACGAAATAGAAGTAATTACTTCCCCAGCTCCCCCAGCTTCCCCAGCTTCCCCAGCTTCCCCAGCTTCCCCAGCTTCCCCAGCTCAAGAAAGCTCCCCTACCGCTCTATCTTACCGAGTTGCCCTGCCACTGGTTAGAGCAAGGATTTTTAATAAAATCTTTGGGAAATGTAAAGAAACGTAAATGAGGTTAAGATTATGATTGTAAGTTAGTAAGCTTGTCTTTCGATTCATGCTTAATTCCAACTTGCCGGAGCCGGAATTGCTCAAAACCTTACTGGAACCGCTGTTAGAAGATTTTCTGTATTGGTTTGAGCGATCGCGTAACTTCCTGGAAACCGAGCAACTTCATTTCTTGACTCAACAGCAGCAAGCCGATTTACTGGCGCGGGTAACACAGGCTCAAACTGAAGTCAGAACGACTCAGATGCTGTTTCAAGCCACTGGCTCTCAAGTAGGCGTGGAAACATCCACCCTCATGCCTTGGCACCTACTGGTTACAGAATGCTGGCAAGTGGCGATGCGCTTTCGTATGGAGCAATCTACCGAACAAACACCGGAGATCTAAAGCTGCTAACCCTTAGACCGGCTTGTAACGTTTGATTAACATCTCTCATTTTTGATAAGACTTTCTCAATTTGTGCCGTTGACTGTCTGACGCGGAGGAGGACACCATGTTTCATCTACTTTACATTTTGGCTTTCACGATAATTGCTTTTTTAGCTGTGGGCAATCTCATCCGCAGTTTGCTGAGTATCAGTACGGATTATCAGTACAGCGCGAATTCTAGACGCCGCCCGATGGAAGTGCCGCACCCAGAGTTTCTCGATGCGTCTGGTAATGTCATTGAAGAACCTCTGCTAGTGATGAAGTCAATCGGTGTGGAAGACGCCCGTCAACAGTTAGAGTCGCTTTATAAAAATCAACCAGAAAATCCTTCTAATTAATCATAACTAGGTCTAGGGGAAGACAATCAAGCCAGCGGGATGCGCCAACAAGAAACCCGGTTTTTGACAAAAACCGGGTTTCTCAAACCTTTTACACCGGATTGCAAGTGAGTTAGGTATCAGCCTTTTGGCTTTGTTTGTATAGCGGCAGTATTAATGCTGCCGCTATACAAACAAAGGTTTACCTCCTGCGCGTGCTTTCCTACTATAAGTAGCGATCGCACTCAAAGCTAACTATGCTAGGACTTATGCAAAGAAACCGGGTTTCTGAGTTCGCCGTGCGTAAGTCCTGTATGCTGTATGCGATCGCACAAATCGCTCCAACGGACGCCTTCAAGGCTGGATAGGACAACGCTAGCATTGCTAGGATGATCGAGCGCTCCTAACTTAACAGCGCGCATCCCAGCTGAGTTGGCAGCTTCTACCCCAGCATCGGCATCTTCTACCACCAGGCATTGCGCCGGGGATAAACCGAGTTGGAAGGCGGCGTGGAGGAAAACATCGGGGGCGGGTTTGGGTTTGATGACGCTGTACCCGTCTGCTATACCATCCATGTACTCAGAAATACCGAGGCGGCGAATCACATCCCGCGCGTTTTTGCTCGACGATCCGAGGCCAATTTTTACCTTGGCAGCTTTCAGATCTTCTAACAAAACGCTTACACCGGGCAATAAATCAGATGGGCTGATGTTGCGAATCAATTCCAGATAGTAGCGATTTTTACGCTCCATCATTGCTTCGAGTTCTGGCTCGGTGGCGGTGCGATCGCTCAATCCCAAAATATAAAGCAGCGATTCCCGGCGAGCAATCCCCCGCAGCGCTTCGTTTTCCTGGCGATTAAACGGAATCCCTTCTTCATCCGCCAGTTGCTTCCAGGCCAGATAGTGATATTCAGCCGTATCCGTAAGGACACCATCGAGGTCAAAAATAACACCCTGAATCATTGCAGATTTTAGATTGCAGATTTCAGATTTTAGCTCGTTACCTGGCTCCTGCCTGGGAACGCAGATTTCAGATTGAGATCGGTTCTGGGATGGCTCGATTTCCGGTTCTGACTTTAAATCGAAGTCGTATTGCTGACCTTGCCATTGCAGTTGAAACTTGAGGCGCGTCCAACCTGGGGGTAAATGGGGACAGGCGACGGGGCCATTTTGGGTGAGGCGGATGCCGCCAAAACCGAAGACAACTGCCTGCCAAATGCCACCCGCAGAAGCGGCGTGAATGCCTTCTTGGGCGTTGCGTCGCACGTCTTCTAAGTCTACGAGGGCGGCGCGCATAAAATGTTCGTAGGCTTCAGCGGGATTGCCCAAATCGCAAGCGAGAATAGCATGAATCGCAGGCCCTAAAGAAGAACCGTAGGTATGATCTGTGCGGGGATTGTAGTAATCCCAGTTAGTTTGGATGATATCGCGGTGGTAGCGATCGCGCAGCAGATACAGTAACATCAGCACGTCGGCTTGTTTGAGAATCTGCCGCTCGCTGGTAGCTTCGATTCCCAGCAATGCTTGCATTGACTTAGTGCGCGGTTCGTAGTCTGCTAAGTTGACATCTTCCAGGTGAAAAAAGCCTTCAAATTGCTCGATTAAACCAGTTTCTGGGTCTTCCAGCACCAGGACATGTGCGATAATATCAGTCCAACGATCGAGACGATTGGGCGTTAAGTTGAGTTGTTGTGCTAGTTCGGCGGCAAATTGGGGATAATGCGATCGCAACCAAGCCAACAGTTTCAACGCCGTTTCTAGGTGCCACTGTACCATTTGGTTGGTGAAAGCATTATTATGAATGCGATCGTGGTTCTCATCCGGCCCAATCACATCGCGGAACTCGTAACAGGCGCGCTGCGAATTCCATTCCGCCCGACTGCCCCAAAATACTGCTGTATCTAGAATTATCTCAGCACCATAGTCGCGCATCCAATCATTATCGCCCGTTGCTTGCCAGTAATGCCAGACGGCATAAGCAACATCTGCCGTGATGTGCAACTCAATATCGCCGCACCAAATGCGAATAACATGCCGACCATCGCATGAGTGTACCCAACGCGGCGTGACTTCGTTCCCCGTGTCGGCGCTTTCCCAAGCATACATCGCCCCTTCGTAACCGGATTCTTTGGCTTTGCACCGCGCGCCGGACAAAGTATGGTAGCGATAGGTAAGCAAGTTCTTAGCTAAAGCGGGTTGGGTTAAAGTCAGGAAAGGAACGAGAAAGATTTCCGTATCCCAAAACACGTGACCGCGATAGCCAAAACCAGAAAGCGTTTTAGCCGGAATGCTGACTCGGTCATCGTTACGGGGTGCGGCTACTAAAATTTGAAACAAGTTATAGCGGATGGCTAGCTGCGCCTTGATGTCCCCTTCGATTGTCACATCGCAAGCTTGCCAAACTTCCTCCCAAGCAGCAACGTGAGCAGCTTTGAGTAAATCGTAACCGGGCAAGCGAGCTAGTTTTTCCCTGGCGGCAAAGCTCGGTTCGGCAGTATCCCGCGAGGTGAAGACGGTGACAATTTTATCCAGCGTCACCGTTTCTCCCGGTTGAGCGGGAAAGGTTGTCGTCAGAGTGGGGTAACCTTGGGTGTTCATTCCCTCAACCGCTGTCGCGCTCGATACTGTTAACTGAGTTGCTATGCCCAGATCGATTTTGGAGTAGCGGCTGCGCTCGTGCAACCAAACGCTCTTGCCGGTTACGCCTTGCTCGACCCAGTCCCAGTGCATCACGCCTTGATTGTGGGGGTAGCCGTTGATACTGGCCTGAACTTCGATCTCTCCGGCAAAATCTACCGGCGTTACTTGACAGCGAATGGCAAGGACGTGCTGATCTGCGAGACTGGTAAAGCGCTCGAAGTGGAGATCGACGGTTTTACCGCTGGGACTGCGCCAACGGATGTCGCGCTGTAACAGTCCTTGGCGCAAATCGAGGCGGCGCTGGTATTTGAGAATAGTACCGCGGTTGAGCGAGAAGCGATCGCCCCCGACCCAAATTACCAACGGCAACCAATCTGGACAATTCGCCAATTCGGTGTATACTACAGGCACATCATCGTAGACGCCGTTGATTAAAGTGGCAGGCATCGCTCCTGGATAGCCTTCTTCAAACGTGCCACGGGTGCCTAAATAACCATTACCCAAGGTAAAAACGGTTTCTTTGTAGTGCAGCTCGGACTCATCAAACTGCGTTTCAACGACAGTCCATTCGGTTCCGTCGATCCGGGCTTGAGTTAGATTGGGGAGACTGAGAGTTTGCATCTTGGAAAGCTTCCATTGCGCGAGGCGGCTCGCATCAGGACAATTTGAGCGCACAAAAGCTGCTTTCCCTGCATTAAGAGCAGATCGAGCAGGCGGCTTGGTAAGTCGCCGCTTCCACTTGGCTTTAATGGTGCGGGAAAGGGTTAAAAATATTGGTCGCTCTTTTTCTAGCATCCCTCCAGAGATAGAAAATAGGCGCACATTAGCAAAAATGTAACAAAAAAATATATACTGAAACAAGACTAAAAAAACAGAAATAATTCTTTAACTTATTCTCGAAACCTACTCTCTGCTTGTGCCTGGATAATCACTTCAGGTTAATTTGTATACAGAGTTATTGTTAGTCCTGGGTTTCTCCTCAATTGCCGAGGTTTTATGATTATCCTTCCTGGAATTATTGTTCAAGCGAAGATATACGAAAGCGAAAAGTCTTTAGTGTATCGGGGAATGTATGAGCAAAAGCAAATACCTGCGATTATAAAAGTTTTAAAATCAGACTATCCAAGTATAACGGAATTAAACCAATACAAACAAGAGTATGAAATCACCAAGCAGTTGAACATCCCAGGTGTTATTAAAGCTTATAGCTTGGAAAAATATCAAAATACTCTGGTAATGATTTTAGAAGATTTTGGGGGAGAATCTTTAAAAAAATTGGTGAGGTCGAGCCAAAAAATTACGATGGTAGAATTTTTAGAAATTGCGATTAAGATTGTAGAAATTCTCGGGGCAATACATAACGCGAATATTATTCACAAAGATATCAATCCATCAAACATTGTTTACAATCGAGAAAGCGAACAGATAAAAATCATTGACTTTGGTATTGCGACAGTTTTAAACCGGGAAAACCCAACGCTAAAAAATCCCAACCTTTTAGAAGGAACTTTAGCTTATATATCGCCAGAGCAAACGGGCAGAATGAACCGTTCTCTAGATTATAGAACAGATTTTTATTCTTTGGGAGTTACTTTTTACGAATTGCTGACCAATCAGTTACCTTTTAGCACAACCGACCCGATGGAGTTGGTTCACTGTCATATTGCCAAACAGCCGATACCGCCGCATGAAATCGATCGAGATATACCCCAGGATATTTCAGCCATTGTGATGAAATTGTTAGCCAAAAATGCTGAAGATCGATACCAAAGTGCTTGGGGAATTCACGCGGATTTAGTGATGTGTTTGATGCAATTAGAAGCCAACGGTGAAATTGAAGATATAATTCCCGGTCAAAACGATATTTCGGATAAATTTGAAATCCCGCAAAAACTTTATGGTAGGAAACAAGCAATCAAAACTTTACTAGCAGCATTTGAGCGAGTCAGGGGAGGAGATGAGGAAGAAATAACTTTCTTATCCCAGAGCGAACTTGTACTTGTGACTGGTTATTCGGGGATTGGTAAGTCAGCACTGGTAGAAGAATTTTATCAAGCGATCGCCAAAAAACGCGGTTATTTTATCAAAGGCAAATATGACCCATTAAAGCGAAACATTCCCTACAGTGGCATCATCAGTGCATTTCAGGTATTGGTGCGACAATTGCTAACAGAAAGCGAACAGCAACTGCAACAATGGCGAGAAAAATTATTAGCAGCTTTGCAGCAGCAAGGGCAGGTAATTGTCGATGCGATTCCCGAATTAGAACTGATTATAGGCCAACAGCCACCCCTGGAAAAATTAAGTTCGCTTCAGGCGCAGAATCGGTTTATTTTTGCTTGTCAAAACTTCATGCGGGTATTTTGCCAACCCGAACATCCATTAGTAATTTTTCTGGACGATTTTCATGAAGTCGATACTGCAACGCTCAAGTTAATCAAGCAGATATTTAACGATATAAAAACGGGATATCTGTTGTTAATTGTAGCGTATCGAGAACAAGAAGTTAAGCCGAACCATCCGTTAGCGATCGCCGTTAATGAATTACGAAAAAAAAGAGTTGCCATTAACCAAATCAACTTAGAATCTTTAAGCTTAAAAGCGGTGACTAAATTGCTCGCCGATACCTTGCAAACTTCTAATGAATCCGTCAAAGAGTTGGCTAATTTAGTTTACCTTAAAACCGAGGGAAATCCTTTTTTTATTAATAACTTTTTAGGGAAAGTATATGCAAATAAATTAATAACATTTGATTTTGATTGTTTAAATTGGCGCTGGGATTTGGATAAAATTGCAGCGATGAGCATCACCGATAATGTTGTAGACTTATTGATTAATAAGTTGAAAAATTTACCCCAATCAACCGAAAATATTTTACGCTTAGCTGCTTGCATTGGTAACAATTTTGACTTAAATACCCTCTCTATAATTTGTGAAAAATTACCGGATGAAATCCTCCAACACTTAGTGATAGCAGTTGAAGGGGGTTTAATTCAACCGGGGCAAGATTATAAATTTACGCACGAGCGCGTGCAACAGGCAGCCTATAATTTGATTGATGACAAGCAGAAAACAGCAATTCACTTACAAATTGGTTGTCTGTTGTTGCGGAATAGTAGGCCAGGAAATTTATCAGACAAAATATTTGAAATTGTCCCCCATCTCAATCTGGGTGTAGGAGTCTGGCAAGGTTTATCTTTATCCTATAAAAGACAAAAACAGGCGAAGACGTCGATACCGCTAAATGAAATTGCCTTTCTTAATTTAATTGCCGGTCAGAAAGCTTTAGCAGCGGCTGCTTATGGCTTGGGGTTAAAATATTTGAATGCCGGGATACAATTGTTAGGAAAAAATAGCTGGCTGAGCGATTACGATTTGACGCTAGCACTATATGAATCAGCCGTAGAAGCAGCCTACCTGAATGGCGACTTTAAACAGCAGAGTAAATTAGCTGAAGTGGTGCTGCAAAAGGCTAAGATTCAATTGGATAAAGTGAGAGTTTATCAAATTAAAATTCAATCTTGCATAGCACAGACGCGATTGCAAGAAGCCGTTGATATAGCCTTGCAAGCTGTTGCATTACTAGGGGTAAATATTCCCAAAAAACCAAGTCATACAGACCTAGATGAAGCATTGTTAGAAACTGCATCTAAATTAGCCGGAAAGGCAATTTTAGATTTAATAGAATTGCCTCCCATGTCCGAGCCAATTGCATTGGCAGTAATGCGGCTGTTAACAAGTGCTAATGCTGCGGCTTATACTGCCAATCCTAAACTATTACCCTTGATGATATCGAAGCAGGTTAACTTATCGCTTGAGTATGGTAATGCTGACGTATCTCCCTTGAGTTATGCCTATTACGGTGCTGTCCTTTGTAAAGTAGTGGTATCGATTGAATCGGGCTATCAATTTGGTCAGGTAGCTTTAAAACTTTTAGAAAAATTAGACAATCAGCAAATAATAGCTCGAACAATTGATTTAGTTTATGGAACCATTCAAGTATGGAAAATGCATCTAAAGGCAACTTTAAAACCTTTACAGGATGCCTATCAAATTGGCAAAGATAATGGCAGTTTTGAATATGCCGGATACGGTATTGTCAAACATTGCTATTATTCTTTTTTAACCGGACAGCCTTTGAAAGAGCTAGAACAAGATATGAAAACCTACAGTGAAGTTTTAGCTCAATTGAAGCAATTGACAGCCGTTAATTATCTCGAACGAGATAGACAGGCAATTTTGAATTTAATTGAAGGTTCTCTTTTGCCAGGGGTTTTGACGGGTAGAGTTTATGATGAGTGGCAGAATTTACCGATTTACGAGCAAGTAAATGATGAGTACGGACTTTTATATTTATATTTAAATAAAGTAATACTGAGCTATTTATTTGAAGAGTATTCGCAAGCGATCGCTTACGCTAACACAGCAGGAACTTACCTGGATGGGGGAACAGGATTGGCATTAGTTGCCGTCTTCTATTTTTACGACTCTCTAGCGCGACTGGCGATCTATCCTGAATTGACGATTTCTGAGCAAGCAAAGATGATGCAACGAGTCAATGCCAACCAGAAAAAAATGAAATTTTGGGCAAATCTAGCGCCGATGAATTATTTACATAAATACGATCTAGTTGAGGCAGAACGCTATCGAGTTTTGGGACAATATTTAGAGGCGATGGAGTATTGCGATCGCGCGATCGCCGGTGCGAAAGAAAACGAATATATCCAAGAACAAGCACTTAGCAATGAACTGGCAGCTAAACTTTACCTGAGTCGGGGACAAGAAAAAATTGCCCAAGTTTATATGAAGGATGCCTGCTACTGTTACACCTGCTGGGGCAGCGAGGCAAAAGTCAAAGACTTGCAAGGAAAATATCCTCAATTGCTAACTGAAAATTGGACGCCTTCTCGCCTTAAATATTCTATCGTCAGTAACCTAACTACTAGCACCAGCTCAACGGAAATTTTAGATATAGCCACGGTAATTAAAGCATCCCAAGCGATTTCTGGCGAAATTGTGCTAGAAAAATTACTGGCTAAATTGATGAAAATTCTGATCGAAAATGCCGGGGCAGAAGTGGGATATTTAATTTTACATTCTCAGCCCGAATCGGGTAACGAGTCAGAAAAATTGCTGATTCAAGCTTCCGGGTGCGTAAATGAGGAAAACATCGCGGTTTTGCAGTCTATTCCGATTGAAAATTGTCTCCCAGTTGCGATAATTAATTATGTAACTCGGACAAAAGAAATAGTCGTCAAGCACGATGCTGCTAAGCTGGGAAGGTTTACCGACGATCCCTATATTAAAACTCATCAGTCTAAATCTATCTTGTGCGCGCCAATAATTAATCAAGGTCAACTGAGCGGACTGATCTATTTGGAGAATAACTTAACTACAGGAGCATTTACAAGCGATCGCATCGAAGTCATTAACCTAATTACTGCTCAAGCTGCTATCTCGATCGAAAATGCTATGTTATATAGAAACTTGCAGCATACCAAGCAGCAAATAGAAGAATATTCCCGCACCTTAGAAATCAAAGTAGAAGAACGCACCCAGGAATTAGCAACTGCTAAAAAAGCGGCTGAAGCTGCTAGCAAAGCTAAAAGCGAATTCCTTTCTAATATGAGCCACGAACTGCGAACCCCGCTCAACGGCATTTTGGGTTATACCCAAATTTTGCAGCGAGACAACAGTTTAAAACTGCAACAGAAAGAAGAGATTAATATTATTTACCAATGCGGCACTCACTTGCTCACCCTCATCAATGACATTCTCGACCTCTCCAAAATTGAAGCGGGGAAAATGGAACTTTATCCCAGCGAAATTGATTTTCCTTTTTTCTTGCAGTGCGTCGTAGAAATGTGCCGCATCAAAGCCGAAACCAAAAATATTTCGTTTACTTACCAACCATCTAATCAACTACCAGCGAGCATTTATGCTGACGAAAAGCAATTACGGCAAATTTTAATTAATCTCCTCGGCAATGCGATTAAATTTACCGAAGAAGGCGGAGTAACTTTTAAGATAGAGGTAATCGCTCAAGATTCATTACCAATAAGTAACAAAGAAAATCCCAGCCAATTACCAATTTGTCAAATTCGCTTCCTAATCCAAGATACTGGCGTTGGCATGAGCGAGGCGCAAATCGCACAAATTTTCTTACCTTTTGAACGGGTAGGGGATAAAACTCGTTTGGTAGAAGGAACTGGACTAGGATTAGCAATTAGCCACAAAATTGTTAACATGATGGGTTCTACTATTAACGTTAAAAGTAAGCCTGGAGAAGGCAGCACTTTTTGGATAGATTTAGACTTGCCAGTTATCGTCGGAACTACAAAATCTAGTCAATCAAATCGCAATGAAATGATTATTGGCTACCAGGGAAAACAGCAGAAAATTTTAATCGTGGACGACAAATGGCAAAACCGCGCCGTCTTGAGAAATATGCTCGAACCTCTTGGTTTTATTATTGTTGAAGCTGCCAACGGTGAGGAAGGAATAGAAGCTGCTTGCGCGCTACAACCAAACTTAATCGTTATCGACCTAGTTATGCCAGTATTAGACGGTTTTGAAATGATGCGCCAGCTGCGGCGGTTACCAGAATTTGAATCCCTGCCCATCGTTGCTTGTTCTGCCAGCGTTTATAATATCGATCGACAAAAGAGCATCCAGGCAGGTAGTAATGATTTTCTCTCTAAACCAGTTGTTGTCGAAAATCTGTTAGAAAAATTACAATTGCATTTAGGATTGGAATGGATTTACGAACAAAAAAATCTTCAACACCAACCAGAGATAGAACATTTACACCAAAGTAATACTATCCTACCACCACCCGCAGAAGCACTCGCTCGACTGTACGATCTAGTACGACAAGGACTTATTTTTGAGGTAGAAGGAGAAGCGTTAAGACTTGAAAAAGAAAATGAAGAATTTGTCCCCTTCGCTAGAAAAATTTTACAATTCGCTCAAGACTTTGAAGTCGAAAAAATATTACATTTTCTTGAATCTTATATCAACCCCGGTTAAATTAGAAGGGTTGGTTTTAATCCCAAAAGTTTAATTGCCAAAAAATCGGGGTGCAGAAATATGACACAATCGCCACAAAAAGAACCGATATTAATTGTTGATGATACTCCTAACAATTTAAAAGTTTTATCCCAGGCTTTGACCGATGCTGGTTATACGGTTGCCGTTGCAAAAAGTGGCGAAACGGCGATTAAACAAATCGAATATAAACCCCCAGCGCTAATTTTGCTCGATATATTAATGCCGGGAATGGATGGTTTTGAAACATGCGATCGCTTAAAAACCAACCTCGCAACAAAGGACATCCCAATTATTTTTATGACCGCTTTAAACGACACCGTTGATAAAGTTAAAGGTTTGTCCCTGGGAGCCGTAGACTATATTACCAAACCCTTTCAAATTGAAGAAGTTTTAGCCCGCGTTCAAACTCACTTAGAAATCCGCCGATTAAATCTAACCTTAGAGCAGCAAAACTTACGTTTAAAACAAGAAATTGAAGCGCATCAAAAAGCTCGCGCCGCCTTGCAGCAACTTACCGAAGAATTAGAACAAAGGGTACAACAGCGAACGAGAGAACTTTCCCAAGCCATCGATGAATTACGTAAAAGTCAAGAAAAATTACAATACGATGCCTTTCACGATTCTTTGACTGGATTGCCCAATCGCGTCTGGTTAACTAAACGCTTAAAGGAGTTAATTGAAGCGAATTCAAGCTATACTGTTCTGTTTGTTGACCTGGATCGATTTAAGATCGTTAACGATAGTCTGGGACATATCACCGGAGATGAACTTTTAAAATGGGTTGCAGCTAGAATGCAAGCTTGTTTGCAGCCACCAAATACTGCAATTAGGATGGGTGGAGATGAGTTTGTTGTTTTGTTAGAAACAGGAGAAGCGACGGCAGTTGCGCGACAATTATTAGAACAATTAAGTTTGCCATTTAACTTCAACGACTACGAAGTTGTGATTGGCGCTAGCATCGGTATTACTTCGAGCGCCATCGGGTATAAAAATCCGATGGATGCACTTAGAGATGCAGATATTGCTATGTATCGAGCCAAACAAGAAAAAAAAGGCGGCTATCAGATTTTTACTCCGCAAATGCAAGCATCTGCTCTGGCGCGGATGCAAATGGAACACAATTTGCGGAAAGGGATTGCAGCCGAAGAATTCAGCCTCCACTACCAACCCATTTTATCCTTAACAACCAAAGAACTTAAAGGTTTTGAAGCCCTGCTGCGGTGGAATCATCCCAACGGCATGATTCCACCCGGTAAATTTATCCCCCTAGCCGAAGAAACTGGCTTAATCAATCCTTTAGGCTGGTGGATTGTCCGCGAAGCTTGCAGCCAGTTACAACGTTGGCAAACTGAATTTCCCGACTTTCCCCTCAGCCTGAATATAAATTTTTCTCCCGTCCAGTTTAAGCAAGCTAATCTGTTTGAAAAACTGGCTGAAATTTTGTCAGAAACAGGCGTGACGGAAAATTGTATCAGAATAGAAATCACCGAGAGCTGTCTTTTAAACAATCCGAACCTGGATTTAAATGTATTTAAAAGTATGGGTCTAGAGTTATGTATTGATGATTTTGGTACGGGCTACTCTTCGTTAAGCCGCTTGCACGAGTTACCAATTCACACTTTAAAAATCGACCGTTCCTTTGTGGTGCAATTAACTCCAGATGAACGGGATACAGCAATGATTAAAGTTATTTTACTTTTGGCAAAAAACCTTGGCTTGGAAGTAGTAGCCGAAGGAATAGAAACGCAATTTCAATTAGAAAAGCTGCGAGAACTTGGGTGTAATTGGGTTCAAGGGTATTTCTTATCTAAACCGCTGGATAGCCAAGCAGCGACGGAACTAATTAGAACCTTTTATAAAGGCAAAAATAATTCAACAGTGGACAGTTGACAGTTGACAGTTGACAGTGGACAGTTGACAGTTGACAGTTGACAGTTGACAGTTGACAGT